>ERZ808044.788-NODE-788-length-26084-cov-7.097012_pt1 | contig 26084 bp, 24 predicted proteins | sample MGYA00380195_ERZ808044 | MGnify/ENA primary metagenome ERZ808044 (study PRJEB31490, sample SAMN06133423) | mouse gut metagenome | isolation source: Z7_2 | host: mice | place: China: Chengdu | collected 2015-05 ...
TTAAAAATAACAACATCTGATTGTATTGGCTGGTTTTCTGCCGTTGGTTTAAGGTAATAATTTATAGGATTGCTATAGATGAAAATATTGAAATTCATATAGGTGGCGAGGAACAGGGAAATGCAGAAGATATTGAAACAGATGATGTTATTAAAATTTGTTATGCTGAAGATGGTGAAACAATAGAAAGTATATTTATTAGAAAATAAATACGTGTTTATCATAAAAAAGAGATGTCTGTATAAACATCTCTTTTTAAAATTCTATTAAAATAAGCATTTGGGGAGTTTCTTGTTTCAAAAGACATATAAAAAGTTTATTATTTTCACTGTCCCAACAAGTACGTATATTTTTACAAAAATAAGGATAATATTCTTTTGGAAAAAATAAATCCATATCAATAGTATGTGACCGTAAACATTGTTCAATGTCTTGTTGTGTTTCATATGTTGTATAACTTTTATGCTTTATGATATTTTTTCCACCATTTAAAAGTGCCTCTATTATCATAGAGAGTAAAAAGGAATTTGTAGAATTGGAACAACAACACCATTCAAAAAAATCATCATCTACTGTTATATATACAGGAGGGTCAGGCAATTTTAAGTCTTCATATAATATACCTGCATGAAATACTCCTTGATTTTCATACCATATCACTAAATAATTTTTTGTTATAGTGTGCCATGTTTCTTTTGGTAGTTGAGATAATATATAATAGGGATTCTTTTTTTCTTTTTCAGATAAATGGTAATGATTCCATTCTTCTTTCATATCACATATATTTTCAGATATAATATCATATGAAAAAGCAATTTCTTCTGGAAATAATATATGATGTAAAAAATCGTTCATTTTTGCATTACCACTATGAATTAAAAAGTTTCTATAAACGGTGGGTATTTTTATGTTTAAATAGTATTCTGATTTTTTGACTGCTTCCTCTGAAATTCCCAAATAACTGGGAGTATTATGATATAATACAGCAATGAATTCTTCAGCACTAATATGATATTTTTTATTAGACATGAATACCACTCCTTAAATATAAAAATATAGAGTTAGGCAAAATTTATCAATAACAGACAATATTTTTTGATAATAGTATCATGATATATGATGGAAAATAAATGTATTGTTTCTTTTAGGCTGAAAAAATATGCTTTTATTTCTCTCTAGCAAAAATAAAGTAAGCAACTTCATTTAAAAATTTTATTTAAAAAAGTTACTTACTAAATCAAAATATCATAAATTTGTTACAAATTTTGCCTTTTCAAAGTCATCTTTATGTACATAAATAATGTATTGGCTAATACATTCCTTATCTAAGTCAACTGTTCCTAAACCAGGAGCATTTGGAGTAACCTCATTTACAGTATATCGTATGTGATATTGTACAAGAGATTCTCTAATTTTTGACTGTTGTTCAATAGAAGATGTAATACAAAGTTCTTTACGATTCAATACTGTCAACATAACTACCCCTCCTCTGAGAAGCTCTTTTTGTTTTAGTATATCATGTTCACAACAAAAACAGTATCATTATTTTGAAAAAAAATAGAAAAAATTCAGAATTGTTTTTGTGCGAGTTGACTTGAAATAATATAATGATGGCAGTATTTTATAATAATGTAAAAATTATATTGTCAGTATTGTTAAAAATTACATATTTGTAAAAGTGTATGTGTATCATATACAAATTGATATACTGTAAGATATATCTGATAAATAGATAATAGTAGTTTATATTTTTTAGCATAAAAAACGAATCATTGCAATACTGATAAGTATGAAACCAGAAAATGCTGTCCAAATATTTTCTTTTATATTACAACAATGTTTAAAACGTTTTCCTATATAAATCCCCATAGTTAAAAATATCATTTGAAATATAGATGTCAATAAAGGAAGCATAACAATAGAAATATGAGATGCTCCTGCACCAATACCTGCACCTATAGAATCAATAGAAAGTATCAATCCTAAATTAAGTCCTTCCTTTGCGTCAATGTGTGAAGAATGGTCTTTGTCGCAATAACAAGGATTACGTAGCATTTCCATAGAAGTATTGTTTTGTTTTTTTTGAAAACTTTGATAAAAAAGCCATATACCCATAAAAAGCAATATCAATATACCTATACTATTTGCTTTTTGAGCAGTAAAAAATAATGTCATGTGATTTCCTATCCATATAAAAATATCCATAAAAATCATGGATTCTAAAGCAATAATACATTTTGTAAATAATGGTGTAGAAATATTTCTAAAACCATATGATAAACCAATACCAAGGGCATCTATGCTGAGAGAAAAAGCAAGTAATATAATAATCAACATGATACACACCTCCTATTGTTTATGATATGTTAGAGGAATATTTTTGAAACTTGTTTCATATAGTGAAAAAAAGAATAGAAAAAATTGTTTCGTAAAATGTAATGTTTTTATAAAAGTGATAGGAGCAAATGAAAAAATTTTTATGACAACAAAAGAAAGGGTGGTATTATGAATTGCTGGGAGAAAACTCCTCAGGAAGTAGAAGAAATGTTAGGGACAAGCATAAAAAAAGGGCTTTCATCAGATGTGGCAGAAAAAAGATTACAACAACAAGGAAAAAATACATTACATTATGACAAAAATAAAAAAGGGTTATTATACCGTTTTTTTGCACAACTAAATGATTTTATGGTCATTGTATTGATTTCTGCATCTGTAGTTTCTTTTGCAGTTTCTTATATCAATGGAGAAAAGGATTTTATGGATTCTGCAATTATATTATTGATTGTATGTGTAAATGCCATATTAGGTATGATACAAGAAAGTAAGGCAGAAAAGGCACTGGAGGCATTGAAAAAACTTTCTGCACCAAAAGCAAAAGTATTAAGAGATGGCAAAACAATGGAAATAGAAGCAGAAGATATTGTTGTTGGAGATATATTACTTTTGGAAGCAGGAGATTATGTTTGTGCAGATGCCAGACTGGTTGATACGGCAAGTTTAAAAGCAGAAGAAAGTGCTATCACAGGGGAATCTGTTCCAGTAGAAAAGTATGCAAATAAAATATATAATGAACATACTTCATTAGGAGATAGAAAAAATATGGTATTATGTTCTTCTTATATTACATATGGTAGGGCAAAAGCGATTGTAACAGCAACTGCTTTAGAAACAGAAGTAGGACATATTGCAAAAATGATAGCGGAAGAAAAAGAAAGTCAAACACCTTTACAAAAAAAATTAGGACAAACAGGAAAAGTATTGGGTATAGGTGCTTTAGTAATATGTTTGGTCATATTTTGTATGGGATTGCTGAGAAAAGCAGAACCTTTTGAAATGTTTATGACTTCTGTTAGTTTAGCCGTTGCTGCAATACCAGAAGGATTGCCTGCTATTGTAACAATTGTGCTTGCTATTGGTATGCAAAGAATGTCCAAAAAAAATACCATTATTAGAAGACTGCCTGCTGTAGAAACATTGGGAGGAGCAAGCGTTATTTGTTCTGATAAAACAGGTACTTTAACACAAAATAAAATGAAAGCAGTAAAAGTGACAGATTATAAAGCAGTACAGCAAGAAGAAAATAAAATAAATATACTTTCTCTTGCGTGTTTATGTAATGATTGCAGAAAAGAAGGTAGTTTGATTGTGGGAGAACCTACGGAAATTGCTTTAGCTGATGCCTTAGAAGAAACGGGAGAGAATTTTGTACGTTTGAAACAACAATATAAAAGAGTGGGAGAAATACCATTTTCATCTGAAAGAAAATTGATGACAACAGTACATAAAATGTCTGACGGCAGTTTTTTATCTATTACAAAAGGCGCACCTGATATATTATTAGAAAAATGTAGTCATTGTATAGAACATAACAATACTGTACTATTTTCGGAAGCAAAAAAGGGACAAGCAAAAAAAATAAATGGAGAACTCGCTGAACAAGCATTACGTGTGATAGCAGTTGCCTTTAAAAAATGGAACAAAAAGCCAAATGCTATGGAACAAAAAATACTGGAAAAAGAATTGACATTTGCGGGTATGATAGGTATGATAGACCCCCCTAGACCAGAAGTAAAACAAGCAGTTGCTGTATGCAAAAAAGCGGGTATTAGAGCAGTAATGATTACAGGTGACCATGTTTTGACAGCAAAAGCGATTGCACAGGAATTAGGTATTTATCAAAAAAATGATAAATGTATGACAGGAGAAGAATTGCAAAAAATATCTGATGAAGCATTAGCAGAAAAAATCAATCAATATTCTGTTTTTGCAAGAGTTTCTCCAGAGCATAAAGTTAGAATTGTAAAAGCATTTCAAAATCAAGGGAATGTGGTTGCTATGACAGGTGATGGCGTAAATGATGCACCAGCGTTAAAAACAGCAGATATTGGTTGTGCTATGGGTAAAAATGGTACAGAGGTTGCAAAAGGTGCAGCAGATATGATATTAACAGATGATAATTTTGCTACTATTGTAGAAGCAGTAAAAGAGGGACGAGGAATATATGATAATATTAAAAAGGCAGTTCATTTTTTACTTTCCAGTAATATTGGAGAAATTATTACAATATTTGCAGCAATGTGTTTTGGGTGGGCAACACCTCTTTTACCTATACAGCTTTTATGGGTAAATTTAGTAACGGATTCTTTACCAGCGATTGCATTGGGATTAGACCCCAGTGAAAAAGATATTATGGAAAGAAAACCAGAAAACAGCAAAAAAAGTATGTTTTCTGATGGTATGGGAAGCAGAATTGCATTAGAAGGTTGTATGATAGGTATGTTGGCACTTTTGGCTTTTGCTATAGGGCATATTTATTTTGATGAAGCAGAACAACATATTGTAGGCAGAACTATGGCTTTTGCTGTGTTAAGTATTTCTCAGTTAGTACACGCTTTTAATATGAGAACAGAACATTCTATATTTTCAATATCACTTTTCAGTAATATGTATTTAGTAGGAGCATTTTTAATAGGTGTACTATTACAAGCGGGTGTGATTATGATTCCAGCGTTATCTACAATATTTAAAGTACAATGTTTAAATACTGTAGAATGGGGAATTGTTGGAATTTTGGTTTTTGTTCCTATTGTAGTAGTGGAACTGGAAAAATGGAAAGATAGAATTTTTATGAAAAAGCAAAAATTGTGTGAAAGTTAATAAAAAATAATATAATAAAAGCGAAGGACGACAAAACCTTCGCTTTTGTGGTATAATAAATAACATAACAAAAAAGGAGGAAGTCAATATGGCAGAACCATTTTTTATAAAAAATAGAGAAAAATTATTTTCAAAATTAGAACAAAATAGTGTTGCCGTGCTTTTTGCAGGAAATGCACCTATAAAAAAAGGAGATGAAAAATATCCTTTTTCTCCAGACAGAAATTTTTATTATGTAAGTGGTATTGATAAACAAAACTGTATATTATTTTTTGCTAAAAACGATAATGAAGTAACACTTTATATTGAAAGAGATAACGGTATACTACAAAAATGGGTAGGTGCAAATATAACAGAAGAACAAGCGAAACAAATATCGGGTATACAAAATATAAAATATATTGACCAATTTGAACAGGATTTTGCAGAATATGTTTTTAAAAATAATATACAAATATGTTATATGGATATGGAATGTAGAGAATACGGCAATATGACACCTGCATTGCAATATGCTGAAAAAGTAAGAAAGTATTTTCCAACTATAGTGCAAAAAAATATCTATACTATATTTGAAGAATTAAGAGAAATAAAAGAACAATATGAAATTGACTTGATACAACAGGCGATTGACATTACAATAAAAGGTATAGAATGTATGATGAAAAATGCTAAGCCAGATATGATGGAGTATGAAATAGAGGCTTATTTTGATTTTGTATTAAAACAAAATGGTGTACAGCAAAAGGCATTTCAAAGTATTGCAGCATCAGGAAAAAATGGTACAATACTACATTATATGGAAAATAATAGTAAAACAAAATCTGGTGATTTAATACTTTTTGATGTGGGAGCACAAAAAAATTGGTATAATGGTGATATATCAAGAACATTTCCTGTAAATGGAAAATTTACACCAAAGCAAAAAATGGTTTATAATATTGTTTTGGAAGGACAGAAAAAAGTAATAGACGCAATCAAACCTGGTTTGCCTTTTACTCGTTTAAATGAAATATTGAAAGAACATTATTTTGAGGAATTGCAGAAACTGGGTATTGTAAAAACTATGGAAGATGTTTCAAAATATTATTATCATGGTGTAAGCCATTATTTGGGTGCCGAAACACACGATATAGGAAATAGACAAAGATTATTGCAAAAAAATATGGTTTTGACAGTAGAGCCAGGATTATATATTGAAGAATGGGATATTGGTATACGAATAGAAGACGATGTTGTTGTAACAGAAAATGGCTGTCGTGTACTATCTGAAAAAATGATAAAAACAGTGGAAGAAATTGAAGAATTTATGGCAAAAAAATAAAAGCGTTTCTATTTTTTTGTGGATTTCTCTCATGTTCAAAAAACTTTAAAATTCATAATGATATAGCAAAGTTTTAGAGTTATATTGGCGGAAATAAATACGAAATGTAATATAAAAATGAATCAATAGTAATCATTTTTTGTTGTGGGTTTCACCCACACCCACCAACTTTTTTGAAAAAAAGTTGGACAAAAAACTTTAGAATTTGTTAACGTAATGCTAGCGTAATAATATAGCAAAGTTTTTATAAAAATTTATCAGACATAAGTCATTACACTATATTTCGTTGGGAGGGAAAAAGGCATCACTTATGTCTGATGAATTTTTTAACAAATTAAATTGATTATGATTTACAATTAGGACATTTGCCATAAAATATAAGCTGTTCTGATTCTAATGAAAAATCAGTTAATTTTGAAGCATAATGACGAAGTTCTTCAAAAGCATCAGCAGGAAGGTCTGCTACTTTTCCGCAACAAGTACAAACAGCGTGAGGATGCCTTTTTACAATAGCATCATATCTTGCACTTGCTTCGCCAACATTTAATTCCTGCACTAATCCAGAAGATTTAAAAAGATATAATGTTTTATAAACTGTAGCCAGGCTTAATGTAGGATTTGTTGGTTCTAATGTACGATAAATCATTTCTGCATTAGGATGTTCGTCTGTATGAGAAAGCATAGTATATATAGCAATCCTTTGAGGAGTTACTTTTAGTCCCTTTGCTCTTAAAATGTTTGTAGTATCCTTCATAAAAAATGCTCCTTAAATAATAATTATTGTTATTTAATAATAATATATAAAAAATATTGTGTCAATAGTATTTTATGGAAAAATAGATGTATACCAAAATAATTTATATGTATAGGAGAATAAAGAAATATGAATATTGTATTATTAGAACCTGAAATACCTCAAAATGCAGGTAATATAGCCAGAACTTGTGCAGCAACAAAATCTACATTGCATTTAATAAAACCATTAGGTTTTTCTGTAGAAGATAAATATTTGAAAAGAGCAGGATTGGATTATTGGAATTTATTAGATATTTATTATTATGATAATTTTGATGATTTTTTACAGAAAAATAATTCCCCTGTGATATTTATGGCAACTACAAAATCAAAAAAATTATATACTGATGTGGAATATCACCAAAATGATTATATTATGTTCGGCAAAGAAACAGCTGGTATACCAGAGGAAATATTACTTCAGTATACTGAAACATCTGTCAGGATTCCTATGTTTGAACAGGCAAGAAGTTTAAATTTGTCAAATGCCGTTGCGGTGGTGCTTTATGAGGCACTACGACAGCAAAATTTTGATGGTTTATTGAAACAAGGACAACTTCATAGATATAAATGGTAAAAATATCTTTATAATGTGACTGCACTATGGTATGATGAACAATAACTGTTTTTTTATTGCTGTAATCAAATGATAGAAAGAAAGGGTGTTTGTAGTATGCTTCAAAAAGCAATGAAATATTTAAAATGGGGACAAACTGCATTGCGATTTGCTCCCAAAACAAAAACTGCATATGGTGTACTGAAACGCTTTTTACCAAAAAAGAAAAAGAAAACAAAACAGATAAAGAATAAAAAAAGAATATGTAAAAATGTATTTCATAATATAATGAAATCTATTATTGTAATAAAAGAGTATTGTATTTATATAAACAAAATATTTTTGATATTGAAAGAGAGATAGTAATGAAAATATATGAAAGTTTTTCAGAACAGCAAACAAAAGAAATAGGACGATTGATAGGAGAACAATCAAAAGCAGGTGAAATTTATTGTTTAAATGGTGATTTAGGTGTAGGCAAAACAATTTTTACAAAAGGATTTGCACAGGCACTTGGTATAAAAGAGGAAGAAGTGACAAGTCCTACATTTACTATTGTAAATGAATATCAAGGTAAATTGCCTTTTTATCATTTTGACGTTTATCGTATAGGTAGTGTAGAAGAAATGGAATATACAGGGTATGAGGAGTATTTTTTTGGAAAAGGAGTTTGCATTGTGGAATGGTCAGAACTCATAAAAGAATTGCTTCCTGATACAGTTTTTCATATTACCATACAAAAAGATTATACAAAAAATGAATGCTATCGTAAAATTATAATAGAGGGGGGAGAACATGAAAATATTAGCGATTGATACAACTGGACAAACGGCATCTGTGGCAGTATTGGAGGACGATATACTGCTTGCAGAATATACTATAAATTATCATATGACACATTCTCAGACAGTTATGCCTATGATAGAGCAAATTTGCAATATGATAAAATTAAATAAAAGTGAAATAGATTATATAGCCTGCTCCTGTGGTCCAGGTTCTTTTACTGGGTTGCGTATTGGCGCAGCAACAGCAAAAGGACTTGCGTTAGGGTTAGATATTTCTGTTGTTGCTGTTCCCACATTAGATGCTTTAGCATATAATATATTTGATACCAATGCTGTAATATGTCCTATTATGGACGCAAGAAGACAGCAGGTATATACTGCTTTTTATCAATGGAATGAAAATGAATTTTGTAGAATGACAGAATATGATGCATTGCCTATACAATCCGTTATAGAAAAGGCAAAAAGCTATCAAAAAAAAGTGGTGTTTTTGGGTGATGGTGTTGCAGTTCATAAAGAATTGCTTTTGGAACAAAAAAATTTTGTGCTTTCACCAATACACAGCAATTTACAAAGAGCTGCATCTGTAGGAGAATTAGCTATAAAACAGATTGCAAAAGGTGATGTCATAAAGGGCAGAGAATTAGAATTGATTTATTTAAGAAAACCACAAGCTGAAAGAGAAAGAGAACAAAAAGAAAATATGAAAAAATAATATGTTTATTGAAAAGAAAATAAAAAGCTTAAAAGTAAAAGGAGAAAAATATGCTGGAAATATTACCTATGACAAAAGAGCATATTGAAGCAGTAGTGTATATTGAAGAAAATTGTTTTGCAATACCATGGACAAAAGCAGATTTTGAAAGAGAGATAACACAAAATCAGTTTGCAATATATCGTGTTGCAGTATTAGATGGAAAAATAGTAGGATATGCTGGTATGTGGCATGTTGTGACAGAGGGACATATTACAAATGTTGCAGTATTACAGGAATATCGTGGAAAAGGTATAGGCAATGCATTGATAGAAGAAATGATTGCTATTGCAGAACATAAAGAAATGATAGGCATGACTTTAGAAGTTCGTATCAGCAATATCATAGCGCAAAAGTTATATACAAAATATGGATTCCGTCCAGAAGGATTTCGCAAAAATTATTATCAAGATACAAAAGAAGATGCGATTATTATGTGGAAATATTTTCCTACATATGAAAATTATGAGCAAACAAAATAAACTATTTTATTATGATGTTGTATACAGAATATTTTGATGCTATAAATAGAAATATTTGATTATAAAAGGAGGCTTGTTGCTATGCCGCAGACAAAAGAATTAAATTATAAACAACTAAAAAATATCTGCTGTCCTTCTGATTTTTCTTTTCAAACAACAGAAGAAATATCATCATTGGACGGTGGTGTGATTGGTCAGGAAAGGGCAGTAAAAGCCTTCGATTTTGGATTAACTGTAAAAATGCAGGGATATAATATATTTATGACAGGTCCTTCTGGTACAGGCAAAACAACATATGCTAAAATTAGTACTAGAAAAATTGCTGCAACAGAACCAGTACCTTATGACTGGTGTTATGTATATCACTTTCAAAATCCAAGAACACCCCTTGCACTGAGATTTATGGCAGGTATGGGAAAACAGTTTCAAGAAGATATGGGAGAACTGGTAGAGATATTTAAAACAGAAATACAAAAGGCATTTCGTTCTGAGGATTATGAAAAAGAAAAAAGTGTTATTGTAAAAAAATTTGATGAAAAAAAAGATGTTTGTATGAAAGAAATGTCTGATGTAGCAAAGGAAAACGGTTTTCAACTTCGTTCATCTAATTCAGGTATTTATTTTATGCCTATTATAGATGGTAAAACAATCAATGAAGAAGAATATGATAAACTAGATGAAGAACAACAGGAGGCAATAGATAAAGCATCTAATATTGTGCAGGAAAAAGCAGGCACAATTATGAGAGATTTAAGGGAATTGGAAAAAGAATGTAAAAAAGAAACAGATGGTTTAGATTATAAAATAGGTATGTTTGCAATAGGGCATCATGTCAATTCTGTGCAGGAAAAATATAAAGAGTATCCTCGTGTCATTTCTTATATCAATGATGTCAAAGAAGATGTTTTGGAAAATATTAGCCAATTTTTTGATGATGATGAAGAAGTTGATGAAAGTATTGCTTCTCTTTTACCTATGTTTTCAAAAAAAGGTTCTGAAGATATTACACAAAAATATAAAGTGAATTTGATTGTAGACCATTCCGAAACGGAAGGTGCACCTGTTGTAGTACACTTTAATCCCACATATTATAATCTGGTAGGAGAAGTGGAATACGATAGCGAATTCGGTAATCTCACTACTGATTTTATGAAAATAAAAGCAGGATTATTCCATAAAGCAAATGGAGGATATTTGATATTGCAGGCACAAGATATATTATCTAATCCACAATCTTGGGAAGCAATACGTAGAGTGATTAAAACAAAAGAAATTGCTATGGATAATTTAAGAGAACAAATGGGAGCGATTGTTGCACCAGTGCTGAAACCAGAACCTATACCAGCAGATATTAAAATTATATTGATAGGCAGTGAATACTATTATGAAGTTTTAAGCGAGTTTGATGATGAATTTGATAAGTTTTTTAAAATCAAAGCGGAATTTGATTATGAAATGAAAAGAAATGATGAAAATATTATGAAACTCGCACAATTTATAAAAAGTTTTTCTGAAAAAGAAAAAACTGCTCCATTTACAGTAGATGCCGTTTGTGCCATAATAGAATATTCTTCCAGAACAGCAGAAAGACAGGATAAATTAAGTACACGATTTAATCGTTTGACAGAAGTAATGGGAGAAGCAGCAACATGGGCAAAATTGTCAGGAGATATTATGATTAGTGCGAAACATATTAAAAAAGCAATAGAAGAAAAAGAACAAAGATTGAAAATGTATGAAGAAAAACTTGGAGAAATGCTTGATGAAGAAGTCATTATGATTGATACAGAAGGTAGTAAGGTGGGGCAAATTAATGGTCTTGCTGTATTGGATATGGGAAGCTATGCTTTTGGAAATCCTTCTCGTATTACTGCTACAACATATATGGGAGAATCGGGTATTATCAATATTGAAAAAGAAGCACAGCTTAGCGGACAGACACATGACAAGGGAATACAAATATTAACAGGATTTTTGGGGCAGACATATGCACAGGAGTTTCCTCTTTCTCTGTCTTGTCGTGTGTGCTTTGAACAAAATTATAATGGTATTGATGGAGATAGTGCATCTAGTACAGAATTGTATTGTATATTATCAAGTTTATCAGAAGTGCCAATCAGACAAGATTTGGCTGTAACAGGCTCTATCAATCAAAGAGGAGAAATACAGGCAATCGGCGGTGTGACATATAAAATTGAAGGATTCTTTGATTTATGTAAAAAAAGAGGATTAACAGGTACTCAAGGTGTAATTATACCTGTTACAAATATAAAAGACCTCGTATTAAAAGATGAAGTAGTAGATGCTGTTAAAAAGGGAAATTTTCATATTTATGCAATATCTAAATTGGAAGAAGGTATTGAGTTGCTCATGGGTATGCCAGCTGGAAAAAGAAATAAAAATGGAAAATATCCTTCTGATACTGTACATGGCAAAGTAATGAAGAAATTAAAAGCATATTACAAAGGAACTTCTGGAGAAAAATTGGAAAAATAAATTTTTTATTCAATAAAATAAGAGTGTAATGTTGATATGACATTACATTCTTTTTTAGTATATTATCTATAAAACAATAATATGTTTGAAATTTGTTAAAAATTTTTAATATAATATTTTCCACAATATTGCATTTTTTTGGTATACTAATTTACAGAAAAATGATTAGGAGGAAGCACAAATGAGTAGAAAGTGGAACAAACTGCTTTGTACAACACTGGTAAGCGTTTTGCTTTTGAGAAATATACAAGTTTATGCTAGTGTTGTGAAAATGCGTTTGCTTTATGATGAGAAAATGCATAATTATGAAGCAGAAAGTATTACGATTACCATTAATGGTACAATATTGCCTCCAGAGGATATGCCCCCTATTGTACTTTATGATAGAACATTAGTACCAGCAAGAGCTGTTTTTGAGGCATTGGGAGCAGAAGTGGCATGGAATCAATTAAGTCAAGAGGTATATGTTAGAAAACAAGATGATATTATTGTATTGAAGGCTGACCAAAATACAGCAACAAAAAATGGTATCGATTTTACTATGGACGTGCCTGCAAAAGTAATAAATGAAAGAACAATGATACCTGTTAGAGCAGTTTCTGAAGCATTGGGTTGTACAGTGGAATGGAACGAAGATACAAGGGTGGTTGCTATAAATGAAATAGTAGAATCACAACAACCAGACCAAAATATAAATAATAATCAAAATGATAATGAAAACAGTGATAGTAATCATAATAACAATAATAATAGTGATAATGAAAATCACACTGATGATAAAAATGAAGTGACGGATACAGAAGTAAATAAAAAAGAATATGCTTCAGGAGGTACAGGAAAAATACCTAAAAAAGATATTGGTGTAACACATATTGATATACCAGAAAATAAAAATGATAAACAGATATTTTCTATTACAACATCAGATGAAATTGCAAAATTTCAAGAAATAGAAAGTAATAATGATGAAATTGTAATTGATATTTATTATGCACAAAAAGAAATATTGACAGATGATATTGAAGTGGAAACAAGTGATATTGTAAATGATATTGTATCTTTGCAATATGATGAGCATGATATTACCATTACAAGAATTATATTCAAATTAAAACAGCAATATCAATATCATATAGAATTAAATCATGATGAAAATGGTATTGTAGTTTATTTTGGAGAAAAAGAAAATAATAGTCCTGTAAATGATAATACAAATACTAATAACAATACAAATTCAAATGATAATATAAATTCGAATGATAATATAAATTCGAATGATAATACAAATTCAAATGATAACACTAATATTACTACAGATACCAATCAGACAAATAGATTGAAAAATGTATATTATGAAAGTGCAAGAAAAGCTATTGCACTATCAAAAATGGAATTGTTTGCAGTAGATAATATTACTTATATTGATGATTATATCAATCAAAAATATCAAGTGATACTTCCAGCGGATTATAGTAGTATTTATGGTAGTGGTACAATGACATTGGATACAAATGAACTAGTTTCTGTTACAGTCAGTCAAGAAGAAGGCAAAACAGCATTTACATTTGTACAGAATGGTATCAATGCATTCACAGTAACAGAAGATGCAAATTATTATTATATCAATGTAAAAAATCCCAAAGAAGTTTATGATAAAATAGTGGTGTTAGATGCAGGACATGGCGGAAGTGACCCTGGAACAAGTGGAAATGGTTTAAAGGAAAAAGATATAACAATAGCGATTGTTCAGAAATTGTATCAAAAGTTGCAAAATACAACAAAAGTAAAAACATATGTAACACGTATAGGAGATACATACCCTGCAAATATTGAAAGGGCAAGTATGGCAAATGATATAGGAGATGTTTTTATTTCGGTACATATGAATTCTGCAAGCCCTAACCCTACACCAAATGGCACAGAAGTATTATTTATTACGCATGAAACAGATGTAGCTGGAAAATTGACAAGTAAAGATGTTGCAACAATATTACTCAAAAATGTAGTAAATGCATTAGGAACAAATAACAGAGGTTTAAAATATGATACATCAGAACAGAAAAATTTAATTGTGCTAAATAAAACGGTTGTTCCTGCTGTTATTGTAGAAACATTGTTTTTATCTAATCCCGGAGATGCTTTGAAAATTTCAAATGAATTGTATCAGGAAAAAGCTGCACAAGCAATATATGATAGTATTATGGAAATGGCTGATAATTATAATTGGAGATAATGTTGGTAAAAAAAGAGAAACTTTTTATAATGATAATTTTATAATGAAAAACGCTAGTTTTTCCAATAAAGTTTTTTGCCTCGCTTTTTTTCAAAAAAGCGAGTGGGTGTGGGTGAAACCCACAAAAAAAGATTTTATTGATAGACTGATATTTTTATAATATTAAAATTTCATTTATTACAATTTTATTTCATATTTCGCTTTGTTTTTACAAAATATGTTTTTTTTGTTATACTGAAAAAGACAGTAAAATAATAGGGAGGAAAATGAAATATGCATAAAAATTGTAAAGGATTGTTAGCAGCAACAATAATTTGTTCTATGTTTTTAAATAATATCAATGTATATGCTGCTATGGTAAATATGAATTTATATTATGACAGCAAAATGCATCGTTATCATGCTGAAGAAGTTACCATTGAAATTAACGGAAACAAAATGGCTGTAGAGGATATGCCACCTATTGTATTAGATAATAGAACACTTGTTCCTGCTAGGGCTGTATTTGAAACAATGGGTGCAGAGGTTGCTTGGAATGCAAATACAAAAGAAGTATATGTCAAAAAAGAAAGTGATGTTGTAGTATTGAAAATTGATGATAAAATAGGTAGTAAAAATGGTACTGCTTTTACTATGGATGTGCCTGCAAAAATTGTCAATGATAGAACAATGATACCAGTAAGAGCAGTATCTGAGGCACTAGGGTGTACAGTAGGCTGGGACGCAAAAACAAGAGTGGTTAGTATTGAGGAACAGTCAGAAACAGATACGAATATAAAAGATAATAATGATGATGATAATGAAGAAATAGAAGATAATACAAATACGAATACAAACACAAATACCAATACCAATACGAACACAAATACAAATACAAATACAAGTACAAATACAAATACCAATACCAATACAAATACGAACACAAATACAAATACCAATACAAATACAAATACAGGTACGAACACAAACATAAATAATAATATAAATGGTATCAGTAACAGTGGTGTTGTACCTACAGAAAACAGTAATGTGACAAGTGTTACTGTACCCGAAAGCCAAAATAGCCAGCAGATATTTATGGTGAATACATCTGCGAATATAGAAAAATACCAAAATTTATATGTAGATGATACAAGAATTGTATTGGATATTTATTATGCAGAAAAAAATTTAAAAAGTGATAATATGACTGTTACAACAAGTCCTTTTGTATCAGCAATACGTTCTGCACAGCATGATGTAGATGGCGTTGCGGTGACAAGAGTGGTGTTAGATTTAAAAGCACCTGTAAAATATCAGTTAACACAAAGTCAAGATAAAAAAAGTTTAATTGTTTCATTTCAAGAGAGTATTGTGCAAAGTATGACAGCAACAAATAGTGGCACTACAGATACAATACAAATTCATGCAAATGCACCTGTTACAGCAAATATCAGTACACTTTCTAGCCCCAACAGAGTAATTATTGATATACCATATGCAACATCAAATTTAGAGCCTAATTTATCTGTGCAGGGATTGAGTCAAGTATTGGCAATACGAAGTAGTATGTATGAAGAAAAAACGGCACGTGTGGTATTGGAAATAAAAGATACTGCAGAGTATGAAGTAATGCAAAGTGAAAATGATATTATTGTAACAGTAAAAAAATCAACATTAGAAAATATTTCTTATGATGCGTCTAAAAAAGCATTAGCATTACAAAAAGTGACTCCATTTGATATTAATAGTGTAGTGCATGCAGATAATTATTTGAAAAATCAATATAAAGTAACACTGCCTGGAGATTTTACAAGTGTATATGGTTATGGTACAATGAAATTGCCTTATGAAGGAATACCTAGTGTGACAGTAGAAAATGAAGGCGGAAAAACAACGTTTTCATTTTTAGAAAATAAAATTAGAGCATATACTATAACAGAGGACAATAATTACTATTATATCAATATTAAAAATCCTAAAGAAGTGTATGATAAAGTAGTTTTGTTAGATGCTGGACATGGAGGAAATGACCCTGGAACAAGTGGCAACGGATTAAATGAAAAAGATATTACATTGTCTATTGTCAATAGAGCATATGCATTACTTCAAAATACAAATAAAGTAAAAGTGTATTTAACAAGAAATGATGACAGTAGACCAGAAAACAGATATAGAGCAAATACAGCGAATGATATGGCTGATGTGCTGATTTCTATACATATGAATTCAGCAAGTCCAAATCCTTCCCCAAATGGTACAGAAGTGCTTTTTGTAACACATTCAAATGATGTGCAAGGAAGATTAACTAGCCAAATTGTAGCAACAACATTATTACAGAGAACAGTTAATGCGCTTTCTACTAATAATAGAGGGCTGAAATATGATACACAGCATCAGAAAAATTTAATATTGTTAAATTCTACTGTTGTACCTTCTGTTATTGTGGAAACATTATTTTTATCTAACCCTGGAGATGCTTTGAAAATTTCAAATACTGCAAATCATGATAAAATGGCACAAGCAATATATGACAGTATTATAGAATTGGCTGATAAATATACATGGAGATAATATGAAAAGGCGTGTCGATTTTTCGACACGCTTTTTATATATTTCTATTATTTCCACATAATATTGCTTGTGTTTCCCATGTCAAATACTTTTTCTTGTTTTAAATAATCCCTTGCAATGTCTAATGCTTCCCCAAAGCGTTGGAAGTGTACAATTTCTCTTTCTCTCAAAAAACGCAAAGGTGCTAACACTTCAGGGTCATCTGTCAAATCAATCAAATATTCATAGGTAGTTCTTGCTTTTTGTTCTGCTGCCATATCTTCATATAAATCTGTGATAGGGTCGCCTTTGGATTGTAAAGCAAGTGCAGAAAAAGGTACACCAGCCGCAGAAGAAGGATATACGCCTAATCCATGATTTACATAATAGGTATCTAGACCACTGTCAATAATTTGCTGTTTTGTAAGTCCTCTTGTTAATTGCTGTACAATTGTTCCCATCATTTCTACATGAGCAAATTCTTCTGTAGCAATATCATTTAATGTTGCTTTTGCCTCTGGTGTTACCATAGTAAATTTTTGACTAAGATAGCGCAATGATGCACCAAGTTCACCATCTGGTATATTGTATTTATGGTGCAGAAAAATTCCAATATACACACATTTTAACAGTATTGTACTGTTCAAAAAACAGTATTTTCTGTATCATTTGAACGAAAAAAAATTTATGACAATAAAGACAGTCAATAGTAATATTATTATGAAATTGTTTACAATTTGGATTATTTTCTATAAATGTCTGCAATGCATTTAATACAATATCATTGCATTGATATTCATAAAATTGATGTCTTGTACATTGTCCATATCTAGTATAACGGGAGCAAAGCAATATAAAATCCCCTTTTTTATTTCTACGATATGTCATACTACTTCCACAATCACCACAATAAAGCAGTCCACCCAACAAATGCATTACTCTTTGATTTGTTTTTTGTGTTTTTGATTTTTGATTTAACATAGTTTGCACATTTTGAAAAAGGGAGTAATCAATAATTGGTTTATGTGTATTTTGTTTTACAATCCAATACTGTTTAGGTATTTTTTTTAATTTTTTATTTTTATAATTTATTTTTTTTGTTTTTCCTTGTGTGACATTTCCAGCATAGGTTTCATTTGACAATATATTTTTGATAGTTTGCTGTGTCCATAAGCCATATTTTATATTTGTATTTTGATAATATGTATGTGTCATTTTATATACAGCAGGAGAAGGTACACCATAATGATTCAATTTTTGAGCGATAGAAGTCATATTTTCCCCTTGCAGATACCACATAAAAATATTTTGCACCACATGAGATGTATAGGGTTCTATAATTAAATGATTTTTGTTAGTGCTATCTTTTTGATAGCCATAAGGAGCAAATGCGCCTATAAATTGACCATTTTGCCTTTTTGTATGAAAAGAGGCTTTTATTTTTTTGGATATATCTTTTGCATAAAAATCATTCAGTAATGCTTTGAAGGGGATAAGTTCCTGCTGTATGTTTTCATTTTTAGTATCAATATTATCATTTACAGCAATCAACTGTATATTTTTTTGAGGAAAATATTGTTCTGCAAAATATCCTGTGCCAATATAATCTCTACCTAAACGAGATAAGTCTTTTACTACAACACAATTTATCATACCATATTCAATATCTTGTATCATTTTTTGAAAAGCAGGTCTTTCAAAATTAAGCCCAGAAAAACCATCATCACAATAGATTTTATATAATGTCATATCATTTTGTAATAGATATTGTTTTAAATAGGAAATTTGATTTTGTATACTTTCTGAAACACCTTGTTTTTCATCTTCTTGAGAAATTCTGACATATATTGCAGTCATTTTTTTCATAGTAATACCCCTCCTTTTGACAAAATGATATATTTTGTATTGCCTGCTCAAAGCAATCATGAAAACTTTTTCCATATGGATTATAACAAAAATCATATTCTATATTTTTTTGTTTCATAACAGCACTCCTATCAACGATATTATTTTTAATAACAATACAGCAATATTTATAGTATGATTATGCGTTAATTAATATTTTTAGAAATAAATTTATTAACAATTTATAAAACACTTTCATTTACAGAAAGCAATATTTATGGTATATTCTAACTATATTATAAATAACAAAGTATATTATAAATGTGTTATTTGTAATACATAATATGTATTTAGTTTTTATTTTAAGGGAGGAATTCAAAAATGAAAAAAAGAGTCATTGGATTACTGCTTTGTGGTGTTATGGCATTTTCCATGCTTGCAGCAGGATGTAGTAGTAATAACACTGCTCCAGAAGAACAACAACAAAATAATACAAATGCTACAACAGAAGGTGGTTTAAAAATTGCTATTGTGAGCAGTCCGTCTGGTGTAGACGATGGTTCTTTCAATCAAAATAATTATGAGGGCATACTTCGCTTTATTGAAAACCATCCAGACGCTAGTGTAACACCAGTAAAAGAAGAAACAGGCGATACTGCAGCAGCAGTACAAGCTGTAGCAGATATTGTTGCAGATTATAATGTAATTGTTTGCTGTGGTTTTCAATTTGCAGGTATTGGCTCTATAGCGCAGGACAACCCTAATGTTGATTTTATATTAGTAGACAGTAATCCAACAGATGCAGAGGGAAATGAAATAGAAGCAGCAAATGTATATGCTATGACATTTGCAGAACAGGAAAGTGGCTTTTATGCAGGTGTTGCGGCAGCATTAGAAACAAAAACAAATAAAGTTGCTGTTGTAAATGGTATTGCTTACCCTTCTAATGTAAACTATCAATATGGTTTTGAGTCTGGTGTAAATTATGCAAATAAAAATTTGAATACAAGTGCTGAAATTGTAGAAATTGCATCTTATGCAGGTACAGATGTAACAGGAGCAAATGTAGGAGGAAATTATGTAGGTACATTTGCAGATGAAGCAACAGGAAAAGTAGTAGGAAATGCGCTTATCAATGAAGGCTGTGATATACTTTTTGTAGCAGCAGGTGGCTCTGGAAACGGTGTTTTTACAGCAGCAAAAGAAGCATCTGATGTAAAAGTAATAGGCTGTGATGTTGACCAATATGACGATGGCGCAAATGGCAACAATAACATTGTATTGACATCTGTATTAAAAGTTATGGACAAAAATGTAGAGAAACAATTAAATGCTGTAATAGATGGCACATTTGAAGGTAAAAATGATTTGCTTGGCGCAGATACAGATTCTACAGGCTATGTAAAAGAAGAAGGAAGACATCAGCTTTCTGCTGAAACGATTACAAAATTAGATGAAGTTTATGAATTGGTAAAAAATGGTACAGTTGTTCCAGCTTCCAATTTTAACGGTATATTGCCGGAAGATTTGGGCTAATGGCTTTCAAAATGAACAGTACAGAAATTTGCCGTCTGCCAAACAGCGGACGGCTTTTTGTTTTATAAAAATTAAAATGAAACGTTTTTTATGAAATTACCACTCAAAACAGTTTTATGAGGAGGGGAAATATGTCAGATTACATTGTAGAACTAAAACATATTACAAAACGATTTCCAGGTATTATTGCAAATGATGATGTGACACTGCAAATTAAAAAGGGAGAAATATTTGCATTATTGGGGGAAAATGGCGCAGGAAAATCTACACTTATGAGTATGCTTTTTGGTATGTATGAGCCAGATGAAGGCGAAATTTATATAAGAGGGAAAAAAGAAAAAATTACCTCTCCTAGTTATGCTACAAAATTAAATATTGGTATGGTACACCAACATTTTAAATTAGTACAAAATTATACCATAACAGAAAATATTATTATGGGTATAGAACCCATTAAAAAAGCATTTGGTATTTTTCCTTATGTAGATTTAAAAACAGCAAATAAAAATATTGCTGAAATATCGAAACGTTACGGTTTGGAAGTAGACCCCACACAAAAAATAGAAGATGTCAATGTTTCTATACAACAAAGAGTAGAAATATTGAAAATGCTTTATAGAGAGGCAGAAATATTGATATTTGATGAGCCAACTGCTGTATTGACACCTCAGGAAATTGAATTTTTACTTGAAATTATAAAAGGATTGCGTGACGGTGGAAAAACAATTATATTGATTACTCATAAATTAGAGGAAATTAAAAAAGTTGCTGACCGCTGTGCTATACTGTGTAGAGGAAAATTGATTGATATATTAGATGTTGCAACGTCTTCTACAAAAGAAATGGCAAATCTTATGGTGGGACGTGAAGTGTCATTTGAAACAGTAAAAAAGGAAGCTGTATTTCAAAATGAAGTATTAAAAGTAGAAAATATGACAGTAAAAAATAGCAATGGCTTTGATGTTGTAAAAAATGTTTCATTTTCTATAAGGGGAGGAGAAGTATTTGCTATTGCAGGTGTTTCAGGAAATGGACAAGTTGAAATTGCAGATGCTATTGCGGGACTTTCTAAAATACACAGTGGTAAAGTTTATCTGAATGGAAAAGATATTACAAATGAATCGATTCGTAAAAGAACATTAGATGGTATTTCTTATATACCAGAGGACAGACATCATTATGGACTTGTTATGGATTTTACATTAAATGATAATATTGCTTTAAAAGATTACTTTAAACCTCCCTTTTCTAATAAAGGAATATTACAGCAAAAAGAATTTGAACAATATGGAGAAAAACTAATATCAAAATATGATGTCAGAAGTGGACAAGGTGGTAAAACAATCGTTCGTTCTATGAGTGGAGGAAATCAGCAAAAAGCAATTATAGCAAGAGAAATTGAATTGCAGTCACCTTTAATGATATTTGTACAGCCTACACGTGGGCTTGATATTGGTGCGATTGAAAATATACATAAACAGATTATTGGAGAACGTGACAAAGGACGTGCAATATTATTGATTTCATTGGAGTTAGAAGAAATTATGAATTGTGCGGATACCATAGGGGTTATTTATAATGGAGAAATACAAAAAATTGCACCTGCAAAAGAATTAACAACAAATGAAGTAGGACAATTTATGATGGGGGTGAAAGCATGAAAACAAAAGGAAATAGTTTGAAACGATTTTTTGTGAATTGCTTTGGCAATGAAAAATATCAGTCTGTCACAATACCCCTTTTTGCAATATTCATTAGCTTAATTGTAGGAGCGATAATTATTACACTTTTGGGTAAAAATGCACTTTCTGCATATCAAAATTTATTGCAAGGTTCTGGGCTTTTACCAAAACCATCTTATGCTGGTTATAAAAGTATGCTGACTGATTTTACAAGTTTTTTGAATGCTTGGACACCTATGCTTTTTGCTTCTCTTGCGGTTGCAGTTGCTTTAAAAGCAGGTTTGTTTAATATTGGTGTTTCTGGGCAGATGCTTACAGCAGGATTTTTTGCTACTATATTAGTAGGATATAGTGAAATGCCTTCATTGATTGCAAAGCCTCTTGTATTGATTGTAGGTATCATTGCTGGAGCTTGTGTAGGTGGTTTGATAGGATATTTAAAATATCGCTTTAATATCAATGAAGTTGTTTCTTCTATTATGATAAATTATATTGCACAGTATGTTTTTAGTTTTTTTATCAATACTTATTTTGTAGACCCTGTTTCTCGTCAATCTGCTTCTGTTAGCCCAGAATCTCGTTTAACACTTATGGACACATTAGTAGGTGATTTAAAAATGGATATTCCTTTAGCTGTTGTTCTTGCGGTGATTACAGCGTTTTTAATGAAATTTTTAATTGACAGAACAACATTGGGATATGAATTAAAAGCAGCAGGAGCAAGCCCTACCGCAGCAGAATATGCAGGTATTCATGTGGGTAAAAATATGGTATTAACAATGGTAATATCTGGCGGACTTGCTGGGCTTGCAGGTGTAACATATTATTTAGGTTACTTTGGTTCTATACAGCCTAAAGTACTTGTTAGCACTGGATTTGATGCGATTGCTGTTTCTCTTTTAGGTAATAGTAATCCAATTGGTATATTGTTTTCATCATTTTTGATTACCATTATAAGTAAGGGTAGTACATATATGAGTTCAGCGGCAGGCATACAAGCAGAAATTGCATCTGTTATAACAGGTATATTGCTTTTGTTCAGTGCTTGTGGCGCTTATATGAAACAAAAAATAAAATTATTAGAGTATGATATTACGACACAAAAAAGTGTATTGCAAAAGCAAGAAAAGGGGGAAGAACAATGAATACAGTAATTATAGATGGTTTATCATTTACATTACCTCTTTTTATTATGGCGATAGGTGGTATCTATAGCGAAAGGAGTGGTATCACAAATTTAGCATTAGAAGGTTTACAGGGTTTTGGCGCATTTGTGGGAGCACTTGTTGCGGTAATGTTTGCAGGACATTTTTCGGCAAATTCTCAAATTCCTTATTATATGGCAATGCTTTTTGCAGTATTGGGTGGTATTGCTTATGCTTCTATACACGCACTTTTGTGTATTAAATTTAAAGCAAATCAAGTTATTAGCGGTGTTGTGATAAACATTTTGGCAATGGCATTAACAGCATTTTTAACAAAACAAGTGAATAAAGCAGTATTTGGTGCCCCTTCTGATAAATTTGTGCTGGGTGTTTCAGCACGTTGGACAATACCAATACTTTCGGATATACCTGTTTTGGGAGCTGTTTTTACAAATATTTATCCTTTTGAAATCATCATCATTGTAATTGCAGTAATAGCATGGTATTTGCTTTACCAAACAAAATATGGTTTGTATTTGAGAGCGTGTGGAGATAATCCTCATGCAGTAGATGCAGCAGGTATTGATGTAGGTAAAATCCGTTTTATTGCTGTGTTGATGTCTGGCGCACTTTCAGGGCTTGCTGGTATTAGTTTTGCTTATTCTATATCCGCCAATTTTTCATCTTCTATATATGTAGGATATGGTTATCTTGCGATTGCAGCATTGATATTTGGAAATTGGAAAATATTCCCTACACTTGGAGCGTGTTTGCTTTTTGGCTTTGCTCGTTCAGGAGGGTATCGCATTGTACAAATATTGCAAATGCCAAGCAGTTATTCTGATTTGGTTATGATATTACCATATGCTTTAACATTACTTTTGTTAATATTCTTTTCAAAACATAATCAAGCCCCTCGTGCTTTAGGTGAAATATATGATAAAGGAAAAAGATAATCATAATTCATTATTGTTTATTTCCCCAATATACAGTATAAAATAATAATTGAATTATGTAAAAATATGAAAAATTGTAAAACATACTATTATGAAAATATATTTTATAAATCATTTGAAGTATCATCAAGTAACTGTTGTGATAAATTGGAAAGGAGAGAAAGTGTAATAATGTGATGATACTTAAAATACTAAAAAAATAAAGGAGAGAAAATGATTATGGAAAAAAATGATATACGTTATCAAACATATGTTGCAATACTAAAAAGAGAATTGGTTCCAGCAATGGGCTGTACCGAACCCATTGCACTTGCGTATTGTGCAGCAAAAGCAAGGGCAACATTAGGACAAATGCCTGATAAAGTGGTAATAGAAACAAGTGGTAATATTATTAAAAATGTAAAAAGTGTTATTGTGCCAAATACAAATGGAGCAAGAGGAATTGAAGCAGCCGCAGGGATTGGTATTGTTGCAGGCGATGAAAAATTAGAACTAGAAGTATTAAGCAATGTTACAGAACAACAGAAAAAAGAATTTTTAGAATATATGAAAACAACAACATTTCAAGTAAAACAAGCAGAAAGTGACTTGTTACTGGATATTATTGTAAAAGTGTTTAAAGGAGAGCATTATGCTGTTGTTCGTATTGCTAATGCACATAGTAATGTTGTGTATATAGAAAAAGATGGTGATGTACTTTTAGATAATGGAATTGTACAACAAGTACAACAAGATATACCAGATTATAGTATGCTTTCTGTGCAGGAAATTTATGATTTTGCACAAATGGTAGATATAGATGATGTAAAAGAAGTATTGGATAGACAAATAGCATATAATAGTGCTATCGCAGAAGAAGGATTAAAAAATAATTATGGTGCAAATATAGGTACTGTATTGCTGGAGACATATGGCGATGACATTAGAAATCGTGCAAAAGCAAAAGCAGCCGCAGGCTCTGATGCAAGAATGAATGGTTGTGAACTGCCTGTAGTCATCAATTCTGGTAGCGGTAATCAAGGTATGACTGTTTCATTACCTGTTATAGAATATGCTAAAGAATTAAATGTGGAAAAAGAAAAATTGTATAGAGCGCTGATACTTTCTAATTTAATTGCAATCCATCAAAAAACAGGTATAGGGTATTTGTCAGCATACTGTGGTGCAGTCAGTGCAGGAGCGGCAGCAGGGGCAGGTATTGCCTATCTGAAAGGTGGCGAATATAAAGATATTACACATACTATAGTAAATGCACTTGCTATTACATCTGGCATTATATGTGATGGCGCAAAAGCATCTTGTGCAGCAAAAATTGCTACAGCGGTTGATGCTGGTATATTTGGGTATGATATGTATTTAAAAGGACAGCAATTTTATGGCGGAGATGGTGTTATATCAAAAGGAATTGAAAATACTATAAAAAACATTGGACGATTAGGAAAAGATGGTATGCGTGAAACAGATAAAGAAATATTAAAAATTATGACTTGTGTGGATTAAATAGTATAAAAATGTGATAAGGTAAAGTATAAATATGGATAAGGGGGACTTTTTCAGTTATAAAAAGTTCCCTCAGTCTGTCAAAAAAGTCTTTTTTTGTGGGTTTCACCCAGTCTACGCTTCGCTCCGGTCGGTGCTAGACGAACGTCCACTGAACGTTCAGCACCCCACCAACTTTTCCCCTAAAAAGTTGGACAAAAAACTTTATTGGAAAAGCTAGCGTTTTTCTTTGTAAAATCAATATTTCTTTAGCGAAACGTAGTTTCGCATAAAAAGTTTTGCTCCGCTTTTTTAAAAGCGGACAGG
>ERZ808044.790-NODE-790-length-25989-cov-3.611686_pt1 | contig 25989 bp, 21 predicted proteins | sample MGYA00380195_ERZ808044 | MGnify/ENA primary metagenome ERZ808044 (study PRJEB31490, sample SAMN06133423) | mouse gut metagenome | isolation source: Z7_2 | host: mice | place: China: Chengdu | collected 2015-05 ...
AGGGATCATGACAGGACAAAATTTGAAGAGAAAAAAGAATTATTTTTACAGGTTGGAGCGTTTTTAAACAACAGATATGGTCAAGGAACCTTTGAAATAGAGATGAAGGATTCTTACTATAATATGAAAGAAGTGATTGAAGAACATATGCATTTGGTTAATTATGCCAAAGAGGCTATGGAGGAATTAGGCATTACGCCAGTGGTGGTTCCTATCCGTGGCGGAACAGATGGGGCTAGGCTTTCTTTCATGGGGCTTCCATGTCCCAATCTTTGTACAGGCGGACAGAATTTTCATGGACGATTTGAGTATGCCTGCGTAGATGAGATGGAAAAGATAGTGGAGCTGTTGATAAAGATTGCGGAAAAGTATCAGGAATTTAGGGAAATAGGACGATAATAATAGTAAGTAAATACAAGGATGTGTTTCAATATATTACAAGGATGTGATGGAATGAAAATTGGAGAGGCGCAGCAGATTTACAGACAGCAGGTAAAAGAATACAGGGAGCAAAGGGCGGTTTTGTCAAAACAGCTTCAAAGTGTGCGGTCAAAAATGGAACATTTTCAGGATAAGGACGGTCAGTTTGCTTCAGAGGCTGCTACACTGGAACTTACTATTGGCGCATTAGATGAAAAGGAAGATGAATACCAGAAATATCTTGACAGGCTTGCGGATCAGTATTGTGCCCATTGGAATGCAACTGTGGCAGAACAGCAGGCGGATGCTGCTGAAGAATATGCAGTTGAAATGGGAAAAATCCTTGAAGTCGCAAGGCGCATTATGAAGGGTGCAATTGTACCAGCGGCAGATGAAAAAAAGTTGATGGAGTTTAGCTTTGAGATGTATCAAACTGCGAAAAACATAGGTGCATTGGCCCGCAGGGAAAAGAAAGAGGAATATGATTCTCTTTGGGGAGATGAGGAAAAAAAGGAGTATGACGATCCTCAGGAGGTTGCAGAAAATGCTCAGGCACCGGCTGGAGAACCTGCCATTGTGGATGTTTCGGAAGTGATGAGCTCCATTGAGGGCTGAAAATATTGATGTTTTTAAGCAGAAAAATAGATATTGCATTTTAAAAGACAATTAAAAACGACTATGTATTACCTAAAAATGTAATACATGGTCGTTTTTTAACATAAGGATGGATGGCAAAGTCTGTCATCCGTTGTTTATTTGGTATAATAATATAATTCCATAAATTTACTATGGATCTATTAACTTTGACATTGTCTCCAATAACAGAGGAATATCAATTGGTTTTGTCAGATGTGCGTTCATGCCGCTTTCTAGGGATGCCTGTTTATCGCTTTCAAAGGCATTAGCGGAAAGTGCAATGATTGGAATATTTGCCAGCACAGGGTCTTCCAGTGCCCGAATGGCCTTTGCTGCCCGGAGACCGTTCATTACAGGCATTTGTATATCCATCAGGATCAGGGAGTAATCTTCAGGACGGGCCTTTTTCATTTTTTCAATGGCAATGCTTCCATTTTCGGCCGTATCGACTAAAAATCCCTGATCACGCAGTATTTCCGTTTCAATCTCCAAATTGATCTCATTATCTTCAACAATTAAGATTTTTAACCCGGAAAGATTGGGGTGTGGCTGTTGAGTGCTGTCAGGGTGAACAGGAGCTGAATCTTGTAAACGCAGCGTTAAGGTAACAATGAAAGTAGTTCCTTTATGCAGGACGCTGTCAATCTCTATTTTACCGCCCATCATATCCACAATATGTTTGGTAATTGTAAGGCCTAAGCCTGCCCCAAAGGTACCACTTAAGGTAGTGTTATTTTCCCGCTCAAAGGGTTCATAAATGTGAGCAAGAAATTTTTCGCTGATACCAATACCAGTATCCTGAACCTTAAACTGATAAACAGCACAATTATTCGAAAGGGTATCCAGTTCTTTAACAGACATATCAACCTTACCGCCGGATTCTGTGTATGTGATTGCATTATTTGCTATGTAGTGAAGAAACTGAGTCAGTTTGTCATAGTCTCCATAAATATCAGAGTGTATTAACTCATCAGTATGAAGAGAAAATTCAACGCTTTTTCCTGAAGCATGTGGAAAAAGGGTTGCATATACATCATTCATAATATCCAGCAGGCTGCACTTAGATTCTTCAATGCCAGAATGATTGGATTCCAGCCATGCTATTTTCAATACTTTGTCAATTAAATCCAAGAGCTGGTGGCTGGAAGCCTCAATTTTATCAAGATAACTTAAGGCAGTATTGCTGTCAGCAATATTTTTTCGGGCAAGTGAAGTAAAACCAAATATGGCATTTAAAGGAGTACGCATATCATGAGACATGTTGGCAAGAAATGTGTTTTTCACATCCATTGCCAAATTTGCATTTTCAAGGGCATTTTCTAACAGCTGATTTTGCTCCATTTCGCGTTGGATCTCTTCGTCTACAATTCGGTATCCCATAACAATTTGAGAAATGTGCTCGTTGCTCCCAACATTTACAATACGAAGCTGTAAATACTGAATTTTCTGATTGTTGACTACCCGGTAGTTTGTATAGTAAGTTTTGGTATTTGACAGTTTGGTTCGAATATAATCAGGAGCAGTTACTTTAATAATCAGTTCCTTGTCCTCCGGATGCACCCAGGTTTTGATATACTCGGAAGCATAGCCGAGGTAATCGCGTGAACGCAATTTTTGTTGAAACTGCTTTTGGGTACGGTCGCTTAAACGGTAGGGAAGGACTTTATTTGAATCCAGATCAACGTAAAGAATAGAATCATAATTAATGCTAAGACCTTCTATTACTTTAAGACGACGGAGCTGTTCCTGATCAATCAGAGTTCGTTCTTTATTATATTCATCAATAATGTCTTGTAATTCTTGTTCTTTTTCATTGATGAGAATAGCATTTTCATTTAGACGCCGGTTCCTTTTTTCGGTGGCATCACTAATAAATACATAAAAAAAGTCCCCTGATTTTTCACTATGAATAAAGTGACCATAATCTTCAATCCAGCGTATGGATCCATCTTTGCAAATGGTGCGGTACTCCACATAGTCAAGGTCATATTTGCTGGAAGCAATCTGCTCTTTAATACTTTGTTCCACCTCATCTAAGTCTTCGGCATAAACAATACCTCTGAAGGAATTTCCGGTAAGTATTTGAAATTCCTGCATATTATCACATTGGAAAATCCGAAGCACGGCTTTATTTGCGTATACAATCTGTTCTGCTTGATCTGCACGATAAATAAAAAAACCTCCCGGCATCTCGTCCATAAAGCGAATCAGGCTGTATGCAGTATGCAGATCCTGTGAATCGGACAAAAGGGAAAATGTGGTCTGCCAGTCGTTTTCCATCAGATGGTCTAAGTCAATATGATTTGCTTCGGAAAACTTAAGGAAAGTTAATATATATTCAATTAAGAGACGGTCTGTATTGGTATAATTCATGTATGTACTCCCCACAAATCTTTTCATAAATAAATATTAACATAAAATGAGCTACCTGTCATTATTTATGTGCTTTCGTATTATAAAAGAATATGATATAATCTCAACAATGGTTGTAAGTAATCATGTTATTCTGTGTAGCAGGAAGGAGAATTTATGGGAAGAGCAGGCGGCGGTGGCAGTGGAAGAGCCAGTTCCGGCGGGCATAGAGCAGGAAGAGTCGGCGGCGGCCACAGCGTAGGAAGAGCAGGCGGCGGAAGCCGTGCGGGACAAGGAAGCTTTGGCAGCAGATCGCATGGCAGTAGCTTTAGCAGAGGATCAGGAAGGGGGACGGGAATTCCGACTCCACCACCAAGAAGAGGACCGGGGATGCCCCCTCCGCCTATGTGGGGAGGACCGGTAATGTCTTCAGGAAGAAGTTATAGGAGACGTTCCTCCTATCATGGAGGAGGTTGTCTGACTACGACAATTGTCACGGTTTTTATACTTGTTTTTATCTTTATATTGTTTCAGAGTTTTGCATCTAATGCAAGACGTTTAGGTGATTTCAATAGTTCCTATTCTACAGAAACTCAAAGCAGTACAATTGTGAGAGAAAAGTTAAAAACCGGTAATGCGTACATAAATGACTGCATTATAGATGAACTTGGATGGTTTGACAACGCCGCAAAAACAGGAGGAAGGTTAAAGGATTTCTGGGAGGAAACGGGAGTTCAGCCCTATATTATATTAAAGGAATATGATCCAGACCTTACTTCAAACGCAGAAAAAGAACAGTGGGCAGTTGATTATTATGATGCGCATTTTGATACGGAAAATATTTTTTTGTTTGTATATTTTGCAGAAGAAGACACGGATAATGAGGTGGGATATATGGCCTATGCAAATGGATATCAAACCTCATCTATTATGGATTCCGAAGCAGTAGAAATTTTCTGGAACAATATTGATAAGTATTGGTATACGGATCTTTCCACAGACGAAGTATTTCTATTTGCTTTTAATGATACAGCGGCTACAATTATGCATGTACCTACCACAGGAAAAGACATCTTTAAGTGGGTACTTATTGTAATTGCTATTGCTTTGGTGGGCATATTTATTGTTTATCTGGTGAAAGAAAAAAACAGACGTGCAAAGGAAAAAGCAGCAGAGGATGAAAGAATACTGAATACTCCGGTTCATGATATAGCAGATGATAATCTGGAAGATAAATATTTATAAAAAAGCGAAAGGTGGTAAGAAAACATGGGATTGGCAGACACACTAGGAAGGATTCCTAAAATTCTGGAGGCAAATATTAATGCACTTTTAGACAGGTGCGAGGATCCGTCAAAGATGATAGATCAGTTATTGATTGATTATAAGCGGGATTTGGCGGACGTAAAGCGTGATACTGCGGCAGTTATGGCCGATGTAAAGCTGGCAGAGAAAAAAGTGGAAGAATGCGATGAAGACATTGCAAGAAAGCAAAAAGCTGCTGAAAATGCACTTAAAGCGGGAAATGAAGGCGATGCACGTATACTTTTGGCAGCAAAGCAGAGACTTGAGGTTACTCGTGAGAGCCTGCTTCAAAATTTGGCAGCTGCCCAGAAAAATGCTGAAATGATGCAGGAGGGCTACAACAAACTGGTGCGCAGCATTGAAGAACTTGAAAGCAGAAAGGATGCTGCAAAGGCAAAGATTTCTATGGCCAAAGCACAGGATCAGATTAACAAAACAGCAGCGAAAGCAAACAGCACTATTAATATGGATGCTTTTAATAAATATGAGCAGAAGGCAGAAAGAATGCTGGCAGAGGCAAATGCTGCAGCACAGCTTGATGCAGCGGCTGTTTCAGCAGATGATTTGACCGCAAAGTATGCAAACAGCGCAGACTCTTCTTCTGTAGATGATGAGCTTGCAGCCTTAAAAGAAAAACTTGGGTTGTAATATTTACAGATGAAGCAATTAGAATTAAAGCAATTAAATAAGTTGCCTTGTGAAATTTGTGAAATACTTACAAAAGGGACAGAAAACTTACCGGGATTTGGGACAATAAATTAGTCCCAGATCCCGGTTTCTTCTATATCTAAATAGGGAATAGGGGATTAGAGTGATTTTAATATGTATCGTTTTAGTGTTAAGAAAATATTAGGAAATTTAATAAATAATGCTAAAAATAACGTCACAGAAGAGGGGGAGCTTTTTGATTCGTAGTTATAATTTCATTAGCTGCTGTGAGGAGCATGTTAGAAGCAGCATGAATTATTTTTTGCATGGTTGAAGCCTGTTAATTAACATATAGCTGGTGAATCATTGCGTTTTTGATTTATCATCTGTATCTAAGGGTGGCTGGGAGCTAAGCCAGGGGGTGATCATTTCTGATATTTTTTTAACTGCGTTTTGGTCGCTGAATACAGAAGACATTGACAGGATGCAAAGGGCGCCCCAATAAGCATTCAAAACACTGCTCCATTTTTTGTATCTACATTAATAGTTTCTAAATAATGTAAAGATTCACGATACTCGTTTGGTTTATTTGCCTTTTTATTGTCTATGAATTTTTGAGTCATTTGACACAGAAGCCAGCCCCGATATTTTTTACTGTCAGCAGCATTTTCGTATGCCCAGGTGTATAGAGTTCGAAAGAGCGCAATCTTTTGTTCTGTAGTCATTGTTTGGTCGTTTGCAGTTCGGGGAGTGCTTGGTGCTGTATTGACCTTTTCCTGCATAATTGTAACTTGCTCCCCTACAGTGTCTACAGAGTGAATAATTGCCTCTAATTTTTCTTTCACATTATTCAACTCATCCAACTGTGTATTCATAATAGATTCATTTTTATTGTTAAGAATTTCTACATTTTCGGTAGTCTTAGCCAGCCTATCAGTGGATTCCAAAATTCTAATTTTAATATCATTTGTGGTGCGTTCGCCGGAGATACTCATCCAGATGGCAATGACAGATAAAACAATAGAAGTAATTGTACTGGCAAAGGAAACCTGTGCAACAAAAGTATCTTTATTGCACAGAGAAAGCACAATGCTTCCAAGGGAAATAATTGAAGCAATTGTTATAAGATATTTAATATGAAGTTTGTTTTTTTCGTTTTGTATTGTGTCTATAGTTTCTTTTTTTTCCATCATTTGTACCTCTCTTTATTTTCGACAGTTAAAGTTTTATCTCAATTAAATTAGAACTTAGGTGTGAGGTATTGTATCATGATAAGAGGAGGAAGTAAATAAAAAAATGATTTAAACTGTTTGATATTACCTAAAGTTCATTGAGAGTGTTTTGAAAAGAAGGTATAGTAGAAATTAAAGAAAATTGTCGAGGAAAAGGATATGATTATATTATTTATGTTTTTGATATTGTTTCTAGCAGGAGTTTTATGCTTACTTTTTGTACTGATTACTGGGATAAAAAAATACAAAGAATATAAAGAATCTGAATATTATAAGAGTACGAAATTCCCATACTGGCGGATGTATTTTGATAAAGGCAGATTTGGCGAATATGATACTTATAGATGTTTATGTCCTTTAGAGGGGTATAAAAAATATTTATTTAACTGCTACATTCCGAAGGCAGATGGAACAACTACTGAAGCAGACATAATAATGATTCATGAGTCAGGAATTTATGTTTTTGAATCTAAAGAATATAGTGGATGGATATTTGGTACAGAAACGCAGTGGGAATGGACACAGGCACTGCCGACAGGAAGGGGAAAAAGCCAAAAGGAGCATTTTTTTAATCCTATTATACAGAACAAAGTTCATTTAAAATGGCTGCAATTGTATTTGAAGGATTGGAATAATGTGAAGTTTTATTCTTATATTGTTTTTGGTATGCAGTGTGAGCTGAAAAATATTACTTTGACAAGCAGTGAACACCATGTTGTCAAAAGAGAAGAACTGTTGGAGGCAGTTTTGCAAAATGCATATGCATCGGCAGAAATGATGCCAAAATCATTAATAGATGAAATATATGAGAAATTATATCCGTTAACACAAGTTGGAGAAATTGAGAAAAATGAACACATTGAAAATATAAGGAAGCGCTATGAGAAACCAGTTTCTTCTACAAAATTACCAGAAACACAGGACAAAATATGTCCTCGCTGTGGAGGGAAATTGGTGCTTAAAGTGGCAAAAAGAGGAAATTATGCAGGCAATAAGTTTTATGGGTGTAAAAATTATCCGGAGTGTAAATATATAGAAAATATTATGTAATAGATAAAGCAACTATTTTTTTAATTTAAGGTATTTAGCAAGCTGGGAAAATGTGTATATTTAGTTGTTGAGATATAAAAATAATGATAAGATGGATATAGTATTATACATAAGGTTGGGAAATTTGTATGGATAGAGAATGTTATATATAGTTTAGAAAAAATAAGACAAACATATGTTCAAAATGTGATTGCTTTTTTAAAAAAGATATTGTATGATTATAGGGAAGCAAATGGTATATAATTTTTCCCAGAGGCGATTGGTATGAAGCAAATGCATTTAAGAGTAGATGATTCACTTTATGAAAAACTAAATACATATTCAGTTGAAGCAGAACAATCAATGCAGGCGTGCATTAGAGAAGCTATTGCGTTTTATATAACGGATAAAAAAAGAAAGCAGTTATTTGGCAGAAATTTTTCATTTACATTTATAGATCTTTTTGCAGGTATTGGAGGGATGAGACTTGCGTATGAAAAAGCTGGTGGTAAATGTGTTTATTCCAATGAATGGAATAAGTATAGCCAGCAAACATATTATGCAAATTTTGGGGAAATGCCAGAAGGCGATATCACACAGGTTGATGAGAAAGGTATTCCAGACCATGATATTTTAGTTGCGGGATTCCCTTGCCAACCATTTTCTATTGCAGGGGTTTCCAAAAAAAACAGTATGGGCAAAAAGACCGGTTTTGAAGACAAGACACAAGGAACTTTGTTTTTTGATGTGTGTAGAATATTAAAAGAGAAAAAGCCAAAAGCTTTTATGCTTGAAAATGTAAAAAATTTAAAAGGCCATGATAAAGGGAGAACATTTAAAACAATTCTTGAATCATTGGATGAACTCAATTATAAAGTTTTTTATGCTATTTTAGATGGACAAAATTATGTGCCACAACATAGGGAAAGAATAGTAATTGTAGGATTTGACATGGAACGTTATGGCAATAATATTAATTTTGAATTTGACATTACACCAGTAGAGCCTAAACCTGTGATGAGAGATATTCTGGATAAAGAAGTTGATGAAAAATATACTTTATCGGATAATCTGTGGACATATCTTCAGAATTATGCTGCTAAACATAAGGCTGCAGGAAATGGTTTCGGATATGGAATAGCTCCATTGGATGGAGTATCTCGAACAATTAGTGCGAGATATCATAAAGATGGTTCAGAAATATTGATTTCACAAGAAGGCAAAAATCCAAGAAGATTAACTCCACGTGAATGTGCAAGATTGCAGGGATTTCCAGAAAGCTTTGTGATTCCAGTATCAGATACACAGGCATATAGGCAGTTTGGTAATTCGGTTGTGGTTCCATTAATGGCTGATGTGGCAGAATTAGTAGTTTCAAAAATAAAGCTAATGGATACAAAAGCTGAGTTGGATAAAAGAAAGGTAATTTAATGTTAGCAGTAAAAAATAATAAAGTAATAGAGTCAGTTGAATCCGGCAAAGAGTTCTTTTGTAAATTTTTGTCAGCTAATGACACTGGAGCCACAGGAGGTCATCAAAGTGGAATATTGGTATCTGTATCAGCAGCAAAAATGCTATTTAAAGAAGAACTTCCCGATAATGGAATCTTGAAAAGAAATATAAAAATTACTTGGCAGGATGATATTATTACAGAGAGCTGCTTTACTTATTATAGTAGTAAGAAAGAACTTAGAATTACTAGATTTGGAAGAAACTTTGATATATTGAATCCTGATAAAACAGGAGCATTATTTGTGTTGACAAAGCAGAGCATGGATGACTATTCAGCTTTTATTTTGGAAACAGAAGACGATATAGAAGATTTTTTGAATGCTTTTGGAATTAGTGCAACAGAGACCAATTCCTTATTTGGTGTAAGTAATATCCAGAAAGGGACGGAAGAAGAACAAGCAATACAGAAGTTTATTTTGTCGTTACAGGTAGAGTTTCCAGAGACAGAAGTAATGTCATATGCAGCAAGAAGTATTGTAAATGATGTATATAATCATATCGAAGACATGAAAACAAATCCAGATAAAAAAATTATTGAATGGACGAGGATGGAATATTTGCTGTTTAGATCTGTTGAGGAATATAGGTATGGTGATATTGTAAAAAATGGATTTGAGTCTGTTGAAGAATTTGTGAGTGTTGCAAATTCAATACTAAACAGGAGAAAAAGTAGGGCTGGAAAAAGTTTGGAACATCATTTAAGTGCCATTTTTGATGCAAATCATATAAAGTATGTACCACAAGCTATCACAGAAGGCAAAAAAAGACCAGATTTTCTTTTCCCTTCAATTGAAGCGTATTACGATATATCTTATCCGATAGATAAGTTAGTAACTTTGGCAGCCAAAACAACATGTAAAGATAGGTGGAGACAGATTATAAATGAAGCAAGTAGATTAAAAGATAAAAATAAATATTTATGTACATTGCAGCAGGGTATATCCCCAGCCCAGATGGATGAAATGCAAGATGAAAAAGTGATTTTAGTAGTTCCTAAACCGTATATTTCTTATTACCCTAAAGATAGACAAAATAGAATATGGACATTGTCAAGATTTGTAGAATATATTAAGAATATACAAAGTAACTAAAAGCACCAGAAATGGTGCTTTTAGTTAGGATTATGAAGTAATTATTTATTTTAGGTTAGGATTCTTAAAAGTGATATGGAATCTGATATTTTGCTCACACCCATAGAGTAAGATAATTGAATATGGAGAAAAAGATGAAAACAATAGAAGCATGAGGCAGCAAAGTGGCTTTTGCCGGAAGAATTAGACAGTGTGGATTGGCTTCCGGCGGATTTGGGATTAATTGAAAAGCTTAAAAACTTTTTCGGTACTTTAAAGGCGAACTCCCATACTGCCTTTTAAACATTCGGATAAAGTGGCTGACATTAGGGAAGCCGGCGCACAGTGCCACTTCTGTGACAGGAAGTTTTGTTGTTTCCAGAAGCTGTTTAGCATAGGTAAGGCGTAAATGATTGGTATAATCAGAAAAAGTCAGCTTAAAATGTTCTTTAAAGTAACGGGAAATATATTTTTCTGATAAATGAAACTGAGAAGAAAGTTCTTTTAGTGAGAGTTTTCCTGTGTAATGCTCCTGAATATAGGCAAGCATTTCTCTTTGCAGGTTGATTTGACTGCCGGGAAGAGATGGGGGAAGCAGTAGGTGATTTGCTGCTATAAGGTCAAGCAATTTTAGCAGCAGGAGACGGGTTTTTATCTGGCAATGAAGAGATGCTGTTTTCTGATTTAGCAGAATAATTTCCTCCAAAATGCTGCATAGTTCTTTTGACAAGGCGGGATCAGAAATTTCCTGTGATAACTGGAGCTGACCACTGCGGAGAGGCATAAGAAGGTCAGCTTCAAGGCTGTCCATTGTCTGGAAGGAAATAAACTCTAAGGGAAACAGCAAGGTAAAATAGGCCACAGACATATCATCAGAACGCATGAAATGCAAAGATCTTGGATTAACCAGAAAAATAGATCCATCATGTCCAAAATAATCCTGTCCTTCAATGGAGACATGAAGTGTCCCCTGTCTGATATAAATGATTTCAAGTTCATCATGCCAATGTACTGGAAACTGAAATGGATGGTGAACATTGTGGATAAAATATTGATCATAAGGATATTCCTTAGTACCATGAGGAATGTTTTCTTTTAATTCTATTACCATAAACTTTTATAGACCCCTCTTTTATTTTCCTACCCAGTATACCATACAAAGTAGAAAAAATGCAATTTTATGCTGAAAAAATGCAAGTATTTCTAACTGAAAAAAGATAAAATGTAATATTAGTAGAATAAATCGGAGGAATATCTATGAAGGGTGAAAGAAAAACTTTAGGACAGTTGTTTGTACCGATCTGTCTTGAAACTTTGTGCTTTATGTTAACTGGTATGGTGGACACTATGATGCTGTCTTCTGTGGGAGATCAGGCGGTAGGTGCTGTTGGGACAGCGAATACATATATTGGTATTTTTATTATTATGTTTTCTATCATATCTTCTGGAATGATTGCAGTTATGACACAGTATATAGGTGCAGGAAGAAAAGGCGTTGCCTATCAGGCAAGGCAGCTGGGCCTTATGTTTAATGCAGTAATTGGGGTGATATTGTCAATTATTTTATTTTGTTTTGCAGAAAATGTACTTTTGATAGTCGGTGTGGCGGACAGACTGCGGGGATATGCAGTTACTTATCTTAAAATTGTGGGCGGATGCTGTATTCTAAACGCACTCATTCCTATTTTTTCAAGCTATTTAAGGGCTTTTGGGCATACCAGACAGCCTCTGCTGGCTACAATTGTAGGAAATATAGCAAATTTAATTTTAAATGCAGTTTTTTTATTTGTTTTTCATATGGGAGTAATGGGAGTGGCGCTTGCCACAGTAATTTCCAAAATATTGAATCTTTTAATTGTAATAACAGCTTCTCATTTACTGGTGGATGCAGGGAAAGATCCGGAACGGATTAAAAACAAAGAAGTATTTAGGAAGATTATTAGTATCGGGCTGCCTTCTGCATTAGAGACAGGATTATATAATTTTGCAATGACGCTGATCATTCGGTTTTTAAATCAGATGGATACAGATGGCATTAATGTAACAGCTCGTTCCTATGCCATGCAGATTACTAACTTCTCCTATTGTGCGGGAGCAGCGCTGGCTCAGGCAAATGCTATTTTAACAGGCTGGAGGATAGGGGCCGGTAAATATGAAGAATGTGATAAGGGAACAAAGAAAGCAGCGCTTATTGGTGTGACGGTAGCGGCTGTGCTGGAAAGTGCATTTGCAGCATCCTCTGGCATTTTAATGAAAGCATTTACCGGGGACTCCATGATGATCACGCTGGTAGGAAGGCTGCTCATAATAGATATTTTTCTTGAAGTGGGACGGACAACGAATCTGGTTTTTGGCAATGCATTGAAAACCAGCGGAGATGCTGTATTTACTACAGTGATTGCAGCAATTTTTATGTATCTTTGTGCGGTGGGTGGAACCTGGTTTTTTGGAATTCATTTAGGATTGATGGTATCAGGGGCATATATTGGCCTTGCAATAGATGAATGCGTGCGTGCTGTGTGTATGTATCTGCGCTGGCGGAGTGGCAAATGGAGGAAAAAAGGACTGATCAGCACTTAAAAGTTGTCATAAAATGTGCAGTTGGTGTAATTAAATCAGGCGGAGAACAGATAAGTATTTTATAAATTTGTGCCGATAAAAACATTAATTAAAGTGTGCCGCTTGGACCTTTCAGGAAAGCGGCGCAGTCCTGAATGATGGAGGGACTGCAGAAAGGAGAAACATGCAGATTGGAGCAAATTTAGCTGACAGAACCAGTGCCATGTACAAAAGCAGTGCAAGAACCAATTACGCCGGCGCGGTCTTTGGGGTGTCAAAGGAGGAGATGGCTTGCCAGCAGTTCGGTGCCAGTAGTGCAGTGACTAAGGCAGAAAATGCTTCTAAGGGAGAATTTTTAGGCTTGACTATGGTTCCTGAACCAGGGGAATCTTCCGTTTACGGAATGAGCGCATTGTGGCCAGAGGATTCGACGCCTGATAAGCCTATCGTGCAAATTATTTCAAATTTGGGAGGAAAGAAAGAAGTCTACAACGTAGATGTAAGTAAAGTGGATCCGAAGAATGCCTCTTCTCTTGAAATGTTTGCCCTGCTTAGTTATTCTGACAAAATGGGAATTTCTGATGGAGGGACTTTTGGATCTTTTCATCAGGCAAAGGTATATGCAAGTAATGCACAGGAGAACGGATATATTGAGGATTTGTCTGGGCATAAGGCGTTTTTAAGCTACAAATTTGACTGGGAAAAGTGCATAGGAACCATGATGGGTGATTATTTTACTGCACAGGCTTACAATCAGTATGAAAATTGTAAGAAACTGCTTGCAACATTTGATATCTTTTCCAAGCAGTTGGGACAGTCAGAAGAAGGTACGGATTATTTGGAATTAATCAGAAGCAGGAAGGACGAAATATTAGAAAAAGTAAAAAAAGGGAAGACGGAGCCTGTTATTCAAACGGGAGCCCAAGCCTTTTCGGAAAAGGAATGGGACAGACTGCTTGAACAGTTTGATTCGGCAGAAGATGCACTGAAAGCGATGATGCGCGAAGAACATGCAAAGAGACTGAAAGAGCAGATCAATAAAGCGGAAATCATGAATGACATGGACAAGGAAGCAGAAAGAATACTTACCAGTGAGTCCACAATGTGCACTCTTCCTTCTGCAGAATCCGGAAAAGAAAATGTGCGTTATATTACTTGGTATACGGAAGAAGGAATTTTTTGCAGGAAAGCAGGACAAAAGGAAGGCTATGAATGGTCCATTGCGTTTGAAAACAGTGATCAGTACGATAAGGTGATGGAGTATCTGCGTCAGCAGGAAAAAGATTCCGATTGGAAATTTGCTGCTGATGAAAGCTTTTGGAGAAGTTTTCTTGGATGATTTTTCAAAATAACTGCCACAAATTTATACAGGAATTAGAAAGTACATAAATGAAACAACAGTTTAGAGTTTAATACACAGAAAACAGGGATAGGTCTGCAAGACTTATCCTTGTTTTCGTGTACAGATATCTTGAATCTGCAAAGGATGTCGTATATAATTTAACTTGTTATTTGTACTATGATTATATTAGTCCAAGGCTATTTGTGTGGGCATTATAAATAATTTTGATGGCAGACAAAAAAGTGCCTTCGAAAATTTCTCATTGCCCATCGCTTATGATCTGGAATGGAGGATTACTATGAAACGATTTTTTGCAAAATTATTGGTATTATGTGTCATTGTCGGTTTTGGCGCAGGAATTTTGGCAGGATGTAGGGCAAAGGATGAGGTATCTTCCACGCAGACACAGGAAACATCACAAGCAGAAACAGCAGAGCAAGAAGTAGAAATAATTGCATTTGCTCTGCCTGATGGCCCGGAGGAAGCTGATGTTTATATAGAACCAATTCCGGATATTTCAGATGATTTTATAAGGGGGATGGATGCATCTTCTGTGCTTGTGAATGAAAAAAGCGGTGCGGTTTATTATAATTACGAAGGCGAAGTGCAGGATGTGTTTATGACGCTGGCACAGTCTGGAGTAAATTACATCCGCCTGCGGGTATGGAATGATCCATATGATGAAAAAGGGAATGGATATGGTGGTGGTAATAATGATGTTGCAACAGCTATAGAGCTAGGAAGAAGGGCGAGTAAATATGGCATGAAGGTATGTATTGATTTTCATTATTCGGACTTTTGGGCAGATCCTAAGAGACAGCACGCACCTAAGGCATGGGAAGGTATGAGCGCTGATAAAAAAAGCAGTGCACTTTACGAATTTACAAAGACAAGTCTTTCGGAAATTCTTGACGCTGGTGTGAATGTAGGAATGGTTCAGATTGGTAATGAAATTAATAATGGCATGTCAGGGGAGACACAAATATCTGCGGTCATGAAGCTTTTAGATGCAGGCAGCAGAGGGGTGCGTGAAATATCTCAGCAGTATGAAAAAGAGATTCAAGTTGTTGTACATTATACTAATATAGATGAAGCTGATAAAATTGACAGTATAGCGGGTGATTTACAGAATTACGGTATTGATTATGATATTTTTGCATTATCCTACTATCCTTTTTGGGATGGAACAATGGAAAATATGCAGGAAGTTGTTAAAAATATTCAGGATAAGTATGGCAAGAAGGTAATGATTGCAGAAACTTCTTATTGCTACACTTCCGAAGATGGAGATGGCAGCGGAAACAGCTTTGACGGCATAGAAGATTTGGTTGAGGGATATGCTGCTACAGTACAAAGTCAGGCATCCATGATTCGGGATATCTGTGCCGCGGCAAACGAAGCCGGTGCGCTGGGAATATTCTATTGGGAAGGAACATGGATTCCGGTGGGATCTGCGGATAAAGACAATTCTCCTTTATGGGAGGAGTTTGGAAGCGGATGGGCAAGCAGCTATGCGGCTGAGTATGATCCTGAGGATGCAGGGCTTTATTATGGAGGATGTTCCTGGGATAATCAGGCTATGTTTGATTTTGAGGGGCACCCTCTTGCGTCCTTAAATGTTTTTAAATACTTAAAATATGGCGCTGTTGCGCCACTGGCAATTGATTCTATTCCTGAAGTGCATGTTTCCTGTGATGTGGGAGGGGAAGTTAAGCTTCCTGAAACAATTGACGTAATTTACAATGACCGTTCGGCCAATGCACAGGTGGCTGTTACATGGGATGAAACACAGCTTGCTGCTATTGACACAAAAAATGGAGGCACTTATGAGATTGACGGACTTTTGGAGGATGGGACAGAGACTACCTGCTATGTGGAAGTTAAAATGATCAACCATGTGCAGAATCCAAGCTTTGAGGATGCCGATACTTCTATGTGGAAGGTTGCCTATGAAGGCGGCAGTAATCCTACGGATTTCTAGGTAAAAGCGGATGATGCTTATACAGGTGAGGTTGCTTTTCACTTTTGGTCAGGAGATTCTGATATGGATTTTTCCATTACACAGGAGCTTACAGATTTAGAGCCTGGAACTTATCAGCTTTCTGTTTATGCGCAGGGCGGTGATTTGTCAGAAAATTCTGAGATGGAATTATTTGCGGTAACTGGCGGCGAAGAGAAGACAGCTCCCTTTATGGTAACTACTTGGGCAGACTGGAAGAATCCTTCTATTCCTCAAATTAAGGTTACGGATGGAACTTTAATGATTGGAGTGCGTATGAAGTGTAATGCTGGAAGCTGGGGAACTGTGGATGATTTTACATTAAACAGAATTTCTGATTAATTACAGCAATTTTCTATTTAAGCAGTACCGCAGGCAAGCTTGCGATATGCATGGGGATTAGAATGAAAGAAAGAAAAAAGCGCATTTTTGATATTATACGGATTGGCAGGCGGGAGGACTTTATAAGCAGAGCTTTTGACATCTTTATTGTTTTGGTGATACTTGCCAATATTGCAGTTTTATTTATGGAGACCTTTGATTCCCTAAAACAATATACGGAAGTATTTAAAGCTGTTGAAATGGTGACAGTCGCCATATTTTGTGTGGAATATTGTTTGAGGATCTGGACGGCGGAGTTCCTTTATCCTGATAAAAGCAGAGGCCAGGCGGTTCTTAAGTTTGTTTTATCTTTTGACGGGATGGTTGATCTGCTTACGATTCTCCCGTTCTTTTTCCTGTCAGGGTTTGTTGTGTTCCGAATGCTGCGGGTAGTAAGAATATTTCATTTATTTAGAATCAATGCCTACTATGATTCTTTTCATGTGATTACTTCTGTTTTGTATGAAAAGAGGAATCAGATCATTTCATCTGTTTTTATTATTTTTGTGCTCATGTTGTCTTCTTCCTTGTGCATGTACAGTGCAGAACATGAGGCGCAGCCGGAAGTTTTTAATAATGCTTTTTCCGGTATTTGGTGGAGCATTTCCACTATACTTACAGTTGGCTATGGAGATATTTATCCAGTCACTGTTTTAGGACGGGGAATGGCAATTATTATTTCCCTGCTGGGGGTAGGCGTTGTGGCGATTCCTACCGGTATTATTTCCGCTGGTTTTGTGGAGCAATATACACAGCTTCAAAATAAAAACAGGAACTTTGGAGGTGCAAGAGGGACTGTGAGCGTTACAGCAGATGCTTCGGGGCCTTTTACAGGAAAAACGGTACAAAATATAGAAAAAGGGTATCATATTGATGTGATTGCTTTTGTGAGAAACGGAGCAGTAGTACTTCCTACAGAGGAAATTATAATAAAAGAAGGCGATATCCTTCTTTATCAGGCTGGAAATGGATAAAAGCATAAAAATAAATTAAAACGGAAAGGAGTGGAAAAATGTCTGAAAGCAGTTCTAATTACGTGGTGGAAGTATGCTGTGGCAGTTTGTATGATGCACAGCAGGCTTTTGAAGGCGGTGCTAAACGCATAGAATTAAACAGTGCTTTGGCGCTGGGCGGTTTAACACCGGCGACAGCAACTTTGCGCCTGGTGAAGGAAAAGATGCCTTCTTTAAAGGTGGTTGCAATGGTTCGGCCAAGGGGAGCCGGGTTTTGCTATACGCAGGAGGAATTTCTTGAGATGGAAGCATCATGCTTGGATTTGTTGAAAAATGGTGCTGACGGCATTGCTTTTGGATGTCTTAAGGAGGACGCCAGTCTTGATCAGGAAAAAAATAAACGAATTGTTTCTTTGATAAAAGATGCTGGAAAAGAGGCGGTATTTCATCGGGCTTTTGATTGTGTGGAAGAGCCTTTTTCCGTAATGGAACAGTTAATAGAAACAGGGGTGGACCGGGTACTGACCAGTGGATTAAGGAATAAAGCAATGGAAGGCGCAGAACTTTTACAAGCGCTGCAGGAGCGTTATGGAGATAAAATACAGATTCTTGCAGGAAGCGGTGTAAATGCAGATAATGTATGGGAATTGTTGGAAAAGACAAAGGTAACCCAGGTGCACAGCTCCTGCAAGGGTTGGATGGAAGATGCAACTACAATCAGAAACGGGGTATCCTACAGTATGTTCCAGGGAGATCAAAGATATATGTATGATGTAGTTTCCAAAGAACTGGTACAAAAGCTTCTTTTTCAAGTTGCCGGATGGGCAGCAAAGAAGCATGAAGGATAGTCATATAAAATGAAACATAGATAAGTGCAATTATTTTAAGGAGGAGCATGAAAATGCAGAATGTAATCGTAACTGATACTATCAAGTACGTAGGAGTAAATGACAGGGACATTGACTTGTTTGAAAGTCAGTATGTGGTGCCAAATGGAGTATCCTACAATTCTTATGTGATCATGGATGAAAAGATTGCAGTTATGGACAGTGTGGACAAGAGGGGAACCACAGAATGGTTTGAGAATCTGGAAAAGGTTTTGGAGGGAAAAGAACCGGATTATTTGATCGTGAATCATTTAGAACCGGATCATTCAGGAAATATTCAAAATTTTCTTGAAAAATATCCAAAAGCGCAGCTTGTTTCCAATGCAAGAGCCCTTGGCATGATACCCCAGTTTTTCTCAATTGATATCAGTGGGCGCAGTGTGGTAGTAAAGGAAGGAGAAGAACTTTCTTTGGGAAACCATGTGTTGACTTTTGTAATGGCGCCGATGGTACATTGGCCCGAAGTGATGGTAACCTATGATAAAACAGAGAAAGTGCTCTTTTCTGCTGATGCCTTTGGAAAATTTGGAACACTGGACACCCAGGAGGACTGGACTTGTGAGGCAAGGCGGTATTACATGAATATTGTAGGCAAATATGGTGCCCAAGTGCAGGCATTGCTTAAAAAGGCAGCGGCTTTGGATATTCAAATCATATGTCCGCTGCATGGCCCTGTTTTATCAGAGAAGGAGGGAGAAAAGAAAATAGCATACTATCTGGACAAGTATCAGACTTGGAGCAGTTATACGCCGGAGGATGAAGGAATTGTGGTTGCTTATGCGTCTATTCATGGGAATACAAAGCAGGCGGCTTTGAAGCTGGCTTCTATGCTGGAAGAAAAAGGCGCAAAAAAAGTAGTATGTTTTGACTTGGCAAGGGATGATATGGCAGAGGCAATAGAAGATGCCTTCCGCTATGATAAAATGGTGTTGGCATCAGCGACCTATGATGCAGGGCTCTTCCCTTGTATGGAAAGTTTTCTTGCCCATTTAAAGGCAAAAAATTATCAGAAGCGCAAGGTTGGATTGATGGAAAATGGAAGCTGGGCGCCTATGGCAGGAAAGCTGATGAAAGAAGGACTTGCAGTGATGAAAGAAATTACTGTACTAGAGCCAGTGGTGACTATAAAATCAACTCTAAATGAACAATCAAGGGGGCAATTAGAACAATTAGCTGATGCACTCCTGGCATAGAAAGATCAGAAACATATTTTTCTTTGAACTGCACACAATACCTCCAAAGGATAAAGCTTAGGAGGTATAAAAAAGTGAAAAAGAAAGAGTCTGTCTGGGCAGCGCAGATTGAACTGCCGCATTTTGATACACTTGAGGGTAGTAGAAATACAGACGTATTAATAATTGGCTGCGGCATGGCAGGAATTTTGTGTGCATATTTTCTGCAGAAAGCAGGTGTGGATTATATTCTTGTGGAGGGGAGAAAAATCTGTTCCGGCGTTACCCAAAATACCACTGCAAAAATTTCAGCAGCACATGGCCTGATTTATCATAAGCTGCTGTGCCAGGCTGGACAGGAAAAGAGTAAAATGTATCTGGAAGCAAACCTAAAAGCAGTACAAAGCTTTGGGGAACTTTGCAGAGGAATGGATTGTGATTACAAAGAAGTAACCTCCTATGTCTATTCATTGGAGGATAGAAAGAAATTAGAGGATGAAGCGGATGCACTCCGGCATCTTGGATGTAATGCCGGAATTGTGGAAACACCTAAACTGCCCATGCAGACCAAAGGGGCAGTTTACATGGAACATCAGGCGCAGTTTCATCCTCTTAAATTTGTGGCAGGAATAGCCCAGGGACTTAACATTTATGAGAATACCTTCGTAAAAGAATTTAAGGATCATACTGCTGTGACTGACAGAGGAAATATTACTTACAAAAAAGCAATTTTTGCAACACATTTTCCAATTGATAATAAACATGGACTTTATTTTTTGAAAATGTATCAGCACCGTTCTTATGTGATTGCCTTGGAAAATGCTGAGGATGTGCAGGGGATTTATATAGATGAGGCCAAAGAGGGATTTTCTTTTCGAAATGATAAAGAGCTGCTTTTTTTAGGAGGCGGTTCTCACAGAACAGGGAAGCAGGGCGGCAGCTGGCAGGAATTAAAGGAATTTGCACATCACTGTTATCCAGAGGCATCCATAAAATATGCCTGGGCAGCCCAGGACTGTATGACACTTGATCATGTTCCTTATATTGGGACGTATGGAAAGCATATGCCAGATGGCTTTGTGGCAACAGGATTTAACAAGTGGGGAATGACTTCCTCTATGGTTGCAGCAAAAATTTTGACAGACCAGATTCAGGGGAAAGAAAACCCCTATGGAGAGGTTTTTGCCCCTTTAAGAAGTATGTGGAAGCCTCAGCTTTTGGTTAATGGCCTGGAAGCTGCTTTGAATCTTCTTACTCCCTCAAAGCCAAGATGCCCCCATCTTGGGTGTGCTTTAAAGTGGAATCCGGCAGAGAGAACATGGGATTGTCCTTGTCATGGTTCACGGTTTGACAGGGAGGGAAAGCTTTTAAACAATCCGGCCAATGGAAATTTAAAAAGCAAATAAAGGAATTTTATCAGCATACAAGTTCCCGGAAAGTCCGGGGGCTTTTTTTGCATTTGATGAAAGCAAAAAGGCAGGATATGTTTCGGTATCTTGCCTGTAGAAAAAGGGTGTGTTATGTTCAATAACAGGAAATGTGATAAAAAGGGGTGATGGATTGAAGATATCAATTAATGTGGAAGAAGATATGAAAGACATAGAGATTACAATTTCCTGCAGCAGGCTGACACCGGAAATAGAAAAGGTGCTGGCAACGCTAAGAATGATGGAAAGACAGCTATTGGTCAGAAAAGGAGAGGAAACCTATATTCTGGATGTCTCTAAGGTGATTTATCTTGAGTCTGTAGACAGAAAAACCTTTGTTTATACCAAAGAAGACATATATGAATCAAGCTTAAAATTATACGAATTAGAGCAGCAGCTTGATGAATGTGGGTTTTTCCGGGCAAGTAAATCCTGTGTGGCAGCGTTACAATATATTAAGTCTTTAAGGACAGACGTGAACAGAAAAATTAAAGTAACGATGGAAAACGGGGAACAGATTATGGTATCCAGACAATACGCTGAAGAACTAAGAAAGAAACTGGGGGTGAAGTAGATGGATGAGAAAAAAACAATATTTGATTACGTAACAAGTACGTTTACTACATTCGGTTTTTGTATGGTATTTCTGATTTTTTTCTGCCTTACCTTCGGGGAAGAGGCAAAAGAGATCTCCAGTATGTTTTCTTTAGGCAGCAGGGGCCTTAGCACAGCAACTATGATACAGTTTCTGGCAGTGTCGGTATTAACTACATTGATTAGATTCTTATTTTTTACGGATATGATCATTAAGAAAATGCCGATTGTTGGAAGGACTGTCTGCATGGTCTTGTCAGAAGTAGGCATTATAGTGATTTTCGTGCTGTGTTTTGACTGGTTTCCCACAGATATGTGGCTGCCCTGGGCTATGTTTATTTTATGCTTTGGCCTATGCTTTCTGGTAAGCGCAGCAGTTACAATATGGAAGGAAAAGGTGGAAAATAGAAAAATGGAAGAAGCCCTTGCAAAATTAAAGAAGCAGGATGCTGCTTTCTATGAAGAGGATGGAGAAAAAGAATGGAATATGTAATTGAAATGCGTAATATTGTAAAGAAATTTGCTCAAAAGGAAGTATTAAAAGGTGTCAACTTAAAAGTTTCCCACGGAGAAATTTTTGGACTTTTAGGCCCTTCTGGAGCCGGAAAAACTACAATCATTAAAATATTGACCGGGCAGCTGCAGTGTACGGAAGGTGTAAGTATGATTTTAGGGCAGGATACAGCAGCGCTTACATCTTTTGTTTATCAAAAAATGGGAATGATGATGGATAATCTGGGATTGTATGAGAGATTATCCTGCTATGATAATTTAAAGCTTTTTGCCAAAATTTATGATGTGCCCCGGGAAAGAATATCAGAGGTGCTTAAACAGGTGGATCTGGCAGAGGCAGCCAAGGTGCCTGTATCAAAGCTCTCAAAGGGAATGAGGGGAAGGCTGGCGTTAGCCAGAGCGGTAATGAACGAGCCGGAGCTTCTTTTTCTGGATGAACCCTCCAGCGGTCTGGATCCGCAGGCGGTCGCAATGATTCATCAGTTGATCAGAAAGGAGCAGAAAAGGGGTGCGGCTATATTTCTGACAACGCATAATATGGAAGAAGCAGGTAAGCTGTGTGACCATATTGCTCTTTTAAATGAAGGAAAGATTGTAGAGTACGGGAGTCCCAAGGAGATCTGCTTAAGATATAATCATCAAAATAAGCTGCAGATCAGACTTTTGGATGGAAGAAATGTGATATTGCCAAATGGAAAGTTTGCGGCAGATGAGGTAAAGGAATATTTAGCGAAGGAAATGGTGGAAACGATTCATTCCACAGAGCCTAGCTTGGAAACCGTTTTTATGGAGCTTACGGGAAGGAGATTTGAATAAATGAAAAATATGATTGCAATTTTTCAAAAACAAATCAAGGATACTTTGAAAAATAAGTCAGTTCTTGTTCAGTTTCTTATTTTTCCAGTCATGTCAATTATTATGGAATGTTCCATTCACATAGAAGGAATGCCGGAACATTTTTTTGCAAATATGTTTGCAGCAATGTATGTGGGAATGGCGCCTTTGGTGGCTATGTCAGCTATTATTTCAGAGGAAAAGGAAAAAAATACGCTTCGGGTGCTTTTAATGTCAAATGTAAAACCAACAGAATATCTGGCCGGCGTAGGCAGCTACATATGGGTGATCTGTATGCTGGGAGGCTGTGTGATCGGTATCTCAGGGGGCTATAAAGGGGCAGTGCTTGTATCTTTTCTAGTAATTGTTGGAGTAGGAATTTTAGTGTCTATGTTGATTGGCGCAGCAATTGGCACCAGCAGTAAAAATCAAATGGCGGCAACCTCCCTGACAGTACCGGTTATGGTAGTATTTTCTTTTTTGCCGATGCTCTCCATGTTTAATGAGTCTATTGAAAAAATAGCAAAAATAATTTATTCACAACAGGTCAGTATTTTGATAAATGGAATGGGCAAATCAGGGGTAAACCTTGAAAATGTTGTGATTATTTCATGCAATCTTTTAGCGGCAGCAGTGCTGTTTGGATATGCATATAAAAAAAGCGGCATGGCTTAAAAGTTAAAGTGGAAATAACTGCGGGCATCCTTCTTTTTGAATCTGTAGAATACGCTGGTTTTTACTACCACGGAATTTCAGGCTGATATCATATTGGTCTTGATCAAATTCACCATCTACCAGAATGTCTATATGGGACAGAAAGCTATCCGTTACTTCACAGTGAGCGCGTCCGTCAGGAGACAAAATGTCCGTTTCATAGGTATATCCGGTGTAGCACCAGATGTTTTTATTCGGAAAGCGCTTTTGAAACTGTTCAAGCAGTGGAAGAAGCGCTCTTTGATTAGCTGGTTCCACAGGCTCTCCTCCTAAAAGAGTCAGACCGCTGATATATTGGGGAGAAATAGAATCCAAAATTTCATTAATGGTTTCTTCTGTGAAGTCCTTGCCATAGTTAAAGTCCCATGTTTCCTCATTAAAGCATCCCCGGCACCTGTGGGTACAGCCAGACACAAACAGGCTGGTCCGCACGCCAAGTCCGTTTGCAATATCGTAATATTTTATATTTGCGTATTTCATATCATTGTACGACGCCTTTCTTAAATATATTTTGACTTAAACAGTCAATGCACAGGCCGAAGCTTTAATTCTTCGTGAAATAAGGCAGACATTCTGTTTATAAATGTAACACCCTCTCCTTGATTTCCTGAGTACGTCCCTGATTCCAGAATTGAGTGCCAATGTAGCCGCAGGTACGTCTTGCCACATTCATTTTATTTTGATCTTTGTTTCCACATTTAGGACATTCCCAAATCAGTTTTCCATGTTCATCTTCAATGATCTGGATTTCGCCATCATATCCACATTTCTGGCAATAATCGCTTTTAGTATTCAGCTCTGCATACATAATATGGTCATAAATATGCTGCATAACAGCAAGTACAGCTTCAATGTTATTCTGCATATTGGGAACTTCAACATAGCTGATCGCACCGCCGGGAGACAGTTCCTGGAACTGGGATTCAAATGTAAGCTTATCAAAAGCATTGATGGGTTCCGTTACATGAACATGATAGCTGTTAGTAATATAATTTTTATCTGTTACACCGGGAATAATCCCAAAACGGTTCTGAAGGCATTTGGAAAACTTGTAAGTAGTGGATTCTAAAGGGGTTCCATAAAGGCTGAATCCAATATTCGTTTCCTTTTCCCATTTTTTGCAGGTATCATTTAAATGATTCATAATTTTTAAGGCAAAAGGAGTTGCTTCTGGATCTGTGTGGGATTTCCCTGTCATGTAGCGGACACATTCGCATAAGCCTGCATAACCCAGGGAAATAGTAGAGTAGCCGCCATAGAGGAGCTTATCTATGGCTTCCCCTTTCTTCAGGCGGGCAAGAGCACCATTCTGCCATAAAATGGGGGCAACGTCGGAAGGCGTGCCTTTAAGTCGTTCATGACGGCACATAAGGGCACGTTTGCAAAGAAGAAGACGTTCCTCTAAAATATCCCAGAATTTATCCATATCACCGCCGGAAGAACAGGCAGCATCCACCAAATTTAAAGTTACAACGCCCTGATTAAATCTCCCGTAAAATTTATAGCAGCCTTTTTCATCCTTATAGGTGGATAAAAAAGAACGACAGCCCATGCAGGGATAACAGTTGCCCTCTTTTAATTTTTTAATGATTTTTTCAGAAATATAGTCAGGTACCAGACGCTTGGCGGTACAGCGGGCGGCAAGCTGGGTGAGATACCAGTATTTGGAATCTTCGGAAATATTGTTTTCTTCCAAAACATAAATCAGCTTTGGAAAGGCAGGAGTGATGTAAATTCCTTGTTCATTTTTAACACCCTGAATCCGCCCTAAAAGCATTTCTTCTATGATAAGAGCCAAATCATCCCGCAGCCGGCCTTCCGGTACTTCATTTAAATACATAAACACAGTTACAAAAGGTGCCTGTCCATTGGTGGTCATCAGGGTGATGACCTGATACTGAATCATTTGAACACCCTGTTTGATTTCCCGGCGTACCCGCATTTCTGCCATTTTGTTGACTATTTCATCGGTTGCTTCTATTTGCTGGGCGGTTAATTCTTCCCTTACTTCCCGACGGAATTTTTCCCTGCTTACCTGAACAAAAGGCGCAAGATGAGACAAGGTGATGCTTTGACCGCCATACTGAGAGCTTGCAATCTGGGCAATGGCCTGAGTTGCAACGTTGCAGGCAGTAGAAAAACTGTGGGGGCGCTCAATCATAGTCTCACTGATAATGGTACCATTCTGGAGCATATCTTCTAAATTTACCAGACAGCAGTTATGCATGTGCTGGGCAAAATAATCGGCATCATGAAAATGAATTAGTCCTTTTTCATGTGCATCCACAATGTCGGAAGGAAGCAGAAAGCGTTTGGTAATGTCCTTGCTGACTTCTCCTGCCATATAATCCCGCTGAACACTGTTAACAATTGGGTTTTTATTGGAGTTTTCCTGAAGAACTTCTTCATT
>ERZ808044.793-NODE-793-length-25917-cov-12.773607_pt1 | contig 25917 bp, 27 predicted proteins | sample MGYA00380195_ERZ808044 | MGnify/ENA primary metagenome ERZ808044 (study PRJEB31490, sample SAMN06133423) | mouse gut metagenome | isolation source: Z7_2 | host: mice | place: China: Chengdu | collected 2015-05 ...
AATATGAGATTCACAGCTTTAGTAGTTGTCGGCGATGGAAATGGCCATGTTGGTGCAGGTTTAGGAAAAGCTACTGAGATTCCAGAAGCAATTCGTAAAGGAAAAGAAGATGCGGCAAAGAACCTGATCACTGTTGCATTGGATGACAATGATAGTATTACACATGATTTTACCGGCAAATTCGGAGGTGCTTCCGTACTGCTTAAGAAGGCTCCGGAAGGTACTGGTGTGATCGCCGGAGGCCCGGCTCGTGCCGTGATCGAGATGGCAGGAATCAAGAACATCCGTACAAAGTCACTTGGTTCTAACAATAAGCAGAACGTTGTTCTTGCTACGATCGCCGGATTACGTGAGATCAAGACACCGGATGAAGTGGCGCGTCTTCGCGGTAAATCTGTTGAAGAGATCTTAGGCTAAGGAGGCGGATTTGAGATGGCAAATTTAAAAATTACGTTAGTAAAATCTACAATTGGCGCTGTGCCGAAGCATAAGAAGACTGTAGAAGCATTGGGCTTAAGAAAGTTAAATAAGACCGTTGAACTGCCGGATAATGCAGCGACCAGAGGTATGATCAAACAGGTTTCACACCTGGTAAAAGTAGAAGAAGTATAGTTTAATATATCAGATAAGGAGGTGTCACTATGGATTTATCAAACTTAAGACCTGCTGACGGAGCAAAACAGAGTGATAATTTCAGAAGAGGACGTGGACACGGTTCTGGTAATGGCAAGACAGCCGGTAAGGGACACAAAGGCCAGAAAGCTCGTTCCGGAGCAACAAGGCCAGGTTTCGAAGGCGGTCAGATGCCGTTATACAGAAGAATTCCTAAGAGAGGTTTTACGAACCGGAATTCTAAGACAATCGTTGGTATTAATATAAGTGCTCTCGAAGTGTTTGATAATGATGCAGTTGTATCTGTAGAGGCGTTGATGGAACAGGGAATCGTTAAGAATCCGAGGGATGGCGTTAAGATTCTTGGAAACGGTGAACTGACGAAGAAACTGACTGTACAGGCCAATGCATTCAGCAAAAGCGCTGTAGAAAAGATTGAGGCTGTAGGTGGAAAAGCAGAGGTGATCTAATGTTAGAGACATTTCGGAAGGCATTTCAAATCAAAGACATCCGAAAAAAGATCGGCTACACATTCTTGATGTTGATCGTGATCAGGATTGGTTCACAGCTTCCAACACCTGGCGTGAATTCTGGTTATATCAAAGATTTCTTTGCGCAGAACACTGGTGAGGCGTTTAATTTATTTAACGCTTTCACTGGTGGTTCTTTTGAACAGATGTCGGTTTTTGCGCTTAGTATCACACCATATATCACATCTTCCATTATTATGCAGCTTCTTACGATTGCGATTCCGAAGTTAGAGGAGATGCAAAAAGAAGGCGAAGACGGAAGAAAGAAGATTGTAGCGATCACACGTTATCTTACTGTAGGCCTGGCCTTATTCGAATCGACAGCTATGGCTGTAGGTTTTGGACGGCAGGGACTTCTGGTAGATTTTAATTTTGTAAATGCGGCGATCGTGGTCCTGACACTTACTGCCGGTTCTGCGTTCCTGATGTGGATCGGCGAACAGATTACCAGCAAGGGAGTAGGTAACGGTATTTCTATCGTCCTGGTAATCAATATCGTCTCAAGAATACCGAGTGATATGTCATCATTGTTCGAACAGTTTGTGAAGGATAAACCGATTGCATCTGCTGCTTTGGCAGTAGTTATCATACTTGCGATCATCCTCCTCCTTGTTGTATTTGTAGTGATTCTTCAGGGCGGTGAGAGAAGGATCGCGGTATCCTATTCGCAGAAGATGGCCGGCAGAAGAATGTATGGCGGACGCACTTCCAACATTCCGCTCAAGGTGAATACTGCCGGAGTAATCCCGATCATCTTTTCATCATCTTTGATGCAGTTTCCGATCATAATTGCTTCGTTCCTTGGAAAAGATGAGGGAGGCGGTATCGGAGGCGAGATATTAAGAGGCCTGAATCAGAGCAACTGGTGTAACCCGGAGCAGTTAAAATATACCTGGGGACTGATTGTATATATTGTCCTGACAGTATTTTTCGCATATTTCTATACTTCTATTACATTCAATCCGTTGGAGATTGCGAATAATATGAAGAAGAGCGGGGGGTTCATCCCGGGGATCCGTCCGGGCAAGCCGACGGTAGAGTATCTGACCAAGATATTGAATTATATAATCTTTATCGGTGCGTGCGGACTGATCGTGATACAGATCGTTCCGATCCTGTTCAACGGCTGGCTTGGCGCAAGGGTATCCTTTGGAGGAACGTCTCTGATCATTATCGTCAGTGTTGTACTGGAGACGATGAAACAGGTTGAGTCACAGATGCTTGTGCGTAATTATAAAGGATTTTTGAATAGTTAACAGTTTCAACTCGCGGGAATATTTTCGCGGGTTAAACTGCTATATAAAGGAGGAATAGCCATGAAGATTATTATGTTAGGCGCTCCGGGAGCGGGCAAGGGAACCCAGGCAAAGAAGATTGCTGCAAAGTACAGTATTCCTCACATCTCAACCGGCGACATTTTCCGGGCAAATATTAAGAACGGAACAGAGCTTGGCAACAAGGCGAAGACATATATGGATCAGGGACTTCTTGTCCCGGATGAGCTGGTAGTGGATCTGGTAGTCGACAGAGTGAAACAGGAGGACTGTAAGAACGGTTATGTACTGGACGGTTTTCCAAGAACGATTCCGCAGGCGGAAGCTTTGGATAAGGCGTTGGCGGCGATCGGAGAGAAGATGGACTACGCCATTGATGTGGATGTGCCGGATGAGAATATCGTACACCGTATGTCAGGCCGCCGCGCATGCGTGGGCTGCGGCGCTACATATCATCTGGAGTATGCGCCGACTAAGACAGAAGGAATCTGCGATGTATGCGGTAAGGAGCTGATCCTCAGAGATGACGACAAGCCGGAGACGGTGAAGAAGCGTCTTGGAGTATATCATGAACAGACCCAGCCATTGATTGATTATTATACGAATGCGGGCATCCTTAAGACTGTAGACGGAACGATCGATATCAATGATGTATTCCAGGCAATCGCGGAGATCTTAGGAGAGTAAGGAGATATGGCAATTACTATCAAATCGGCGAGAGAAATAGAACTGATGAAAGAAGCCGGACGTATATTAGAAATTGTCCACAACGAACTTGGAAAAGCCCTGCATCCGGGAATGAGCACACTGGATATCGACCGGTTGGGCGAAGAGATCATCCGAAGCTACGGGTGCATCCCTTCCTTCCTGGATTACAGGGGGTACCCGGCGTCGATCTGTGTGTCGGTGAATGAGGAGGTCGTCCATGGAATCCCCAGTAAGCACAGGATATTAAAGGACGGTGATATCGTCAGCCTGGATGCGGGCGTGATCTATAAGGGATATCATTCCGATGCCGCGAGGACTCACGGCATCGGGAAGATCAGCAAAGAGGCGGAGGACCTGATACGGGTTACGAGAGAATGCTTCTTTGAAGGTATAAAATATGCAAAAGAAGGCAATCATCTATTTGATATTTCAGCAGCGATTGACAGTCATGCCGTAAGCCACGGCTATGGGGTAGTCCGGGACCTGTGCGGGCACGGGGTAGGAACTTCGCTGCACGAGGCGCCGGAGATACCGAATTATAAGATGAACAGAAGAGGCGTCAGGCTGAAAGCCGGGATGACCCTTGCAATTGAACCTATGATCAATGCGGGGACCTGGGAGGTCGAGTGGCTTAGCGATGAATGGACAGTTATAAGCAAGGATCACAGCCTTTCTGCACATTATGAGAACACGGTCCTGATCACAGAGGATGAACCAGTGCTGCTGACGCTTGGGAACTGTGAATAGATAACTTGTGCGCAGTTCCCTGGTACATCATAGAATCTGCTTTGTGCGAAGGTGGAAGAGGGATAAGGGTAAATGGATGCAGTTATGGATGAATGCAGTATAGAGAAATATAAGGCGGGGATGCTTGCAAAGTCAAAGGCAGGCCATGACGCAGGAAAAGTTTATGTCATAATTGAGGTTGACGACACATATGTATATTTAGCGGACGGCGATATTAGAACGCTTAAGCATTTGAAGAAGAAAAAAAAGAAACATGTACAGGTTATCTGTAGAGAACATGATATTGCCAAAGCAGATGATGCAGAGATTAAGAGAATTCTGAGATGGAGGAACAGAGATGTCAAAAGCTGACGTAATCGAAATTGAGGGAACCGTAGTAGAGAAATTGCCGAATGCAATGTTTCAGGTAGAGCTGGAGAACGGGCATCAGGTGCTTGCCCATATCAGCGGAAAGTTAAGGATGAACTTCATCAAGATCCTGCCGGGGGATAAGGTGACGCTGGAGTTATCACCCTATGATCTGTCAAAGGGGAGGATTATCTGGAGGGATAAATAAGAAGAATCATTGATTCCAAGTTGTAAAATTAAATTGAGAAAAAGTATGACAATTCAGGAAATATATATCAGGAATTTTAAATCCTTAAATGAAATAGCGTTTAACCCGGGAAAAGTAAATGTGTTCATAGGAGCTAATGGATCAGGGAAGAGCACTATTCTGGAGGCAATAGGAATTCTCAGCGCGGCTATGACAGATAGGGTGAACAATAACAGCCTTCAGAGAAAAGGGATACGTTTAAGCGCATCGTCTTTATATAGATCAAAATTTAAAGCGATGGAAACAGACAGTCCTATCGCGGATTTTGGGATCAAATGGGAAGATGGAGAGAGTTACGAATATTCGGTGCATTTATCTACGCCGGAGAATGACGATATCTGGAAATATGATTCAGAAAGTCTCTGTGAAAACGAATCAGCGTTGTGGGGCAGAAGCTGTTGGATTTCTCCTCAGTCGAACAATGAGGTTGGTTATTACATGGTAACAGAAGTACTGAATGGGAATGCCTGCCGAAAGATGGGAACCTATATTGAGAAATATGGAATCTATCAGCCTAATACGCCTACCCTTAGAGGAACGATCGCTGATGCAGTGCAGATGTCTCCGATTGGCTTAAATGGCGGACGGTTAGCCGATGCGATGCAGGAGATTATGAGTAATGTAGACGGAGACATGATGTTTGGTTCTCTCTATATGGAAGATGTATTGGAATTGATTGATTGGGCATCAGATTTTGCTATTACGACGCCAGGGAAAGATAATTTGAATGCGGGTGTACCATCTGCGCGGCAGGTGATAGAATTCAAAGACAGATTTCTGGAGGATCATGCTGTATTTACAGGGTATGATGCGAGTGAAGGGGCATTATATATATTGTTTATGTTGTGCCTGGCAATGCATCCGGATGTACCTCATATGTTCGCGGTGGACAGTTTTGACCATGCGCTCAATCCAAGATTAGCGAAAAGGCTGACAGAGATGTTTAGTCAGTTGATCATAGAATCTGATCGAACCGTGTTCATGACAACCCACAATCCATTGGTATTAGATGGTTTGAATCTGGGAAATGATGATATTCGATTGTTTGCTGTTCAGAGAAATAAAAATGGATATGTAAAACTCGAACGAATACAGATTTCAGATGAATTGTTAGAGTCAGGGCAGCCATTGTCCAGATTGTGGATTAATGGACGACTGGGAGGTGTGCCTGAGCTGATATGAAGAAAGTTATAGGAATTGTAAGCGAAGGGCCTACCGATTACATGGATTTGAAGAACACTTGGAAACATCGATAAGAAAGTGGTTGGGAGACAGTCAATTCAGAGAAGACGTTTTGGTTACAATTCCTTGCGATAGTACCGATACATGGATTATTGCAGCTTATCGGGAACAGGAAAATGTGGAAATGATTGAGAACCCGTGGGAGAATGTGATTGCCAGGAAAAAAGAATATCATGGAATCCGTGTACCTGGAAGCAAAAAAAGAACTTCGGTATACAGTCGGTTCCTTCCTCAAATTTGTCGTGAATGGAGAGTTGTAACAGAGCAGTGTTATAGTGCAAGAAGCTTTGAAAGAAAGATAAAAAAAGCATTCGAATAAATATGAAATTGTCTATTGACTTTGCTTGACAGGCGGTGATATAATATATAAGCGCGTTTCTGGGCATTTGTAAAAATATACCTGGCAACAGGTCAGTTTGATATGATATAAGTGTCTGGTCGGCGTCGCGGACATGTAGGCAGAGCAATGGATGAAAGGAGGATTTGACGTGAAGGTTAGATCATCAGTAAAACCAATTTGCGAAAAATGCAAAGTAATTAAGAGAAAAGGAAGCGTTCGCATAATCTGCGAGAACCCAAAGCATAAGCAGCGTCAGGGCTAGACTCTGAGCAGTTGAACTTATGTGGCACAAATTAGGCGGCTGATAGCCGACACACCAGGCGGTGTGTAGACTATTTAATATACAAGGAGCACCTGTAGCCGGTGTATGTCCTTCGTATATTGCTTCTAATGCCGGCCTGTCATTTACCGATGAATGAGTAGGTTCGTGAAGGACCTCACCAAGTGCTCACAGCAGCGTCGGTGGCCGGAAAGGGCATGGATACCGAAACATGCCTGGACGTAAGTCCCTATTAAAGACGATAATGAAAAGAAAATGGAGGAAAATTCACATGGCTCGTATTGCAGGTGTAGATTTACCAAGAGACAAACGTGTTGAGATCGGCTTAACTTATATTTATGGGATTGGAAGACCGAGTTCAAACCGCATCTTAGCAGAGGCAGGAGTAGATCCTGACATCCGCTGCAGAGATCTTACTGACGAAGATGTTAAGAAGATCAGCGCAGTAATCGATGAGACTCAGACGGTTGAAGGTGATCTTAGAAGAGAGATCGCTCTGAACATCAAGAGATTACAGGAGATCGGATGCTACAGAGGTATCCGTCACAGAAAAGGACTTCCGGTTCGCGGTCAGAAGACTAAGACCAACGCAAGAACCAGAAAAGGTCCGAAGAGAACAGTAGCTAATAAAAAGAAGTAGAGTAAAAAAAAGGAAAGAGTAGGTTAGTTTTATTATGGCAAAGAAAGTTACAAAGAAAGTGACAAAAAAGCGTGTCAAGAAAAACGTTGAACGCGGACAAGCACATATCCAGTCATCTTTTAATAACACGATCGTGACGTTGACAGATGCTCAGGGTAATGCTCTTTCATGGGCAAGTGCAGGTGGTCTGGGATTTAGAGGTTCAAGGAAATCTACCCCTTATGCAGCACAGATGGCGGCTGAGACAGCGGCTAAGGCAGCATTGGTACATGGTTTGAAGTCCGTAGATGTTATGGTAAAAGGGCCAGGTTCAGGTAGAGAAGCAGCAATCCGTGCACTTCAGGCATGTGGAATTGATGTTACAAGTATCAAGGATGTTACTCCGGTACCGCACAACGGATGCCGTCCGCCGAAGCGCAGAAGAGTATAGCGAGCTTAGCTTTTTAGCCGTTCTTCGAGTAAGACGAGAAGAACATCCAAGGAGCTTAGCGAGGTATTGTGAGTAAAATATAGGAGGAAAGCATAACATGGCAGTTAATAGAGTTCCGGTCCTTAAAAGATGCAGATCTCTCGGCATGGACCCGGTATATTTGGGAATTGACAAGAAGTCTAACAGACAGTTAAAGAGATCCAACAGAAAAATGAGCGAGTATGGTCTCCAGTTACGCGAGAAGCAGAAAGCAAAATTTATCTACGGAGTATTAGAGAAGCCTTTCAGAAATTATTTCGAGAAGGCTCAGCGTATGAGCGGTATGACAGGTGAGAACCTGATGAGGCTGCTCGAGACAAGATTGGATAACGTAGTGTTCCGCCTTGGCCTTGCAAGGACGAGACGTGAGGCAAGACAGATCGTTGACCATAAGCATGTCCTGGTAAACGGCAAGCAGATCAATATTCCGTCTTACCTGATTAAAGCAGGTGATGTTATCGAAATCAAAGAAAAACACAAAAGCTCTCCAAGATATAAAGAGATCGTAGAAGTTACAGGAGGACGTCTGGTTCCGGAGTGGTTAGAGGCTGACCTTGAGAACCTTAAGGGAACTGTAAAGGAACTTCCGAGACGTGAAGTGATTGACGTTCCTGTAGATGAGATGTTAATCGTCGAGTTGTATTCTAAATAATAAGCTTTAACACCACAGGAGGTGGACTTAGTGTTTGATTTTAATAAACCCAATATTGAGATAACTGAGATTTCGGAAGATAAGAAGTATGGAAGATTTGTTGTAGAGCCTCTTGAGAGAGGATACGGTACGACATTAGGAAATTCTCTGAGAAGAATCATGCTTTCATCTCTGCCGGGAGCTGCGATCAGCCAGGTAAAGATCGACGGTGTGCTTCATGAGTTCAGTTCTATTCCGGGTGTTAAAGAAGATGTTACTGAGATTATCATGAATCTGAAGTCCCTGGCGATTAAGAATACATCTGACACGGATGAGCCAAAGACCGCTTATATCGAGTTCGAAGGAGAAGGGGTTGTTACGGCGGCGGATATCCAGGTGGATCAGGATATTGAGATCATGAATCCAGAGACAGTCATCGCAACATTGAATGGCGGGGCTGACAGTAAGTTATATATGGAACTGACCATCACAAAGGGCAGAGGGTATGCAAGCTCTGATAAGAATAAGAATGATGAGTTACCGATCGCGGTGATTCCGATCGATTCTATTTACACCCCGGTGGAACGTGTCAATCTGATGGTGGAGAATACACGTGTTGGGCAGATTACAGATTTTGACAAATTAACATTAGACGTATATACCAATGGTACTTTGCTTCCGGATGAGGCGGTGAGCCTTGCCGCGAAGGTGTTAAGCGAGCATCTGAAGCTCTTTATCGATCTTTCCGAGGTGGCCCAGGCTGCAGAGGTTATGATTGAGAAAGAGGACGATGAGAAGGAAAAAGTCCTTGAGATGAGCATTGACGAGTTAGAGTTATCCGTCCGTTCTTACAATTGTCTGAAGAGAGCGGGGATCAATACGGTGGAAGAACTTACGAACCGGACACCGGAAGATATGATGAAGGTGCGTAATCTCGGACGGAAGTCTTTGGAAGAAGTGCTTGCGAAGTTGGATGAGTTAGGCTTAGGATTAAGCAGGGGAGAAGAGTGAGGTGTGAACTCTTGGCGAGGTACTTCACGAGCCTAGAGTTCGCCCGTTCTTCGATTCATGTGATGCTCTTTCGCATGAATTGAAGAACCTCCTTATATAAAAAGAGAAATTATCCGCCAGTAAGCCCGAAGAGCATGGCGGAGCATTTGGCTAATAAGCCCAAAGAGCATAACCAAGTGTGATTGAATGGAGGAAATAAGAAGATGGCAAAGTATAGAAAACTCGGCAGGACATCCAGCCAGAGAAAAGCATTGTTGAGAAACCAGGTAACAGCATTGATCTACCGCGGCAGGATCGTTACTACAGAAGCGAAAGCAAAAGAGATCCGTAAGATTGCCGAGCACCTGATCGCATTGGCGGTAAAGGAGAAGGACAATTACGAGGAAGTAACTGTTAAGGCTAAGGTTGCCCGTAAAGATAAGGACGGCAAGAGAGTGAAAGAAGTTGTAGACGGCAAGAAGGTTACCGTATACGACGAAGTAGATAAGAAGATCAAGAAGGATATGCCAAGCAGGCTGCATGCCCGCCGTCAGATGCTTAAGGTTCTGTATCCGGTCAAAGAGGTGCCGGCTGCACAGGCAGGAAGGAAGAAGAATACGAAGGATGTAGACCTTGTTGCGAAACTCTTCGATGAGATTGCACCAAAGTATGAGAACCGTCACGGTGGTTATACAAGAATCGTTAAGATCGGACAGCGCAAAGGCGATGCTGCGATGGAAGTTCTGATCGAGCTTGTATAATATACATTGACGGACGGCAGTCCGCATGCCCCGGATGGGGCATGCATTACGGGATGTCCGGAAAAGTATACCTTATTGGACGAAGTTCATCCGCCTGCAGGGCATGTATGACAGGATGTACTTCGGGTATAGGTAAATGATGAAAGATTATGGCGCACTCTGGGAGTTAGGGTGCGCTTTTTTACCGGCAGGGTTCCTGATGAGGTTTCTAATATGGCCGATAATAGAAAATATAGGCAGATTTACCAGAAAATAAGCTCTTTTTGCCGTGCCGGGATTGTCGAAATACCTTGACAAAAGCGCGCAATAAGGGTATTTTATAGTAGAGACAGATTCGTAAGCCTGACCGGGTATTTTGTCCTGGATGTTTTGGGTCAGGCGGTCTAAATTCATGATGCATATGAGGTGAGGGGTACATACTGATACAGAAGGAGACACGTTTGTTTGAGGCATATTAATATCATAGGCAAATTCATTATATTATTACAGATCCTGATGTCAGCATGGCTTTTGATCAGCCTCTGGATCGGCGGTTTGATACCGCTTAAGTTTCTTGCAATTATAGCAGGGATCGCATTTGTTATGCTGGTGGCGTCATATGTGATGCAGTCTTCGGACAGTGCCGGGACGAATCTGCTGGGGATGATCTTAAGCGTCTTGTTTATGGCTTTATCGGCCAAGGGCGCGACGATCTTCATGTCCGCGAATTCTATGCTGGCCAATGTGGGCGGCGCGACCTATAAGATAGATAATATGCTGGTAGTTGTCCGTAAGGATGATCCCGCGGGAAGCCTTATGGAAGCGAAGGATTACATTTTCGGCAGGCAGATATCGGCAGATCAGGAGAACACGGAGAAGATGTTAAGTGAGATCCGATCGCGGGTAGGGCAGGAGATATCCGTACTTCAATATGATACGGTTCAGGATGAGGCTGCGGCCCTCCTTAGAGGCGAGATCGGAGCGGCCGTATATAATGAAGCATTTACGGGAGTCCTGGAAGAATCGATAGAGGCATATTCAGAGCAGGTAAGAGTGCTGGATCATTTCGAGATCAGGACGAAGGTGGATACGGCAGGCAGGAGTGTGGACAGGCCCTTTAGTGTATATATCAGCGGGATTGACGTGTCAGGCCCGATCACGACGACCAGCCGCAGTGATGTCAACATTATTATGAATGTAAATCCGGATACAAAGAAGATCCTTCTGACAACGACACCCAGAGATTATTATGTGACGATTCCCGAGGTCTCAGGAGGACAGAGGGATAAGCTTACCCATGCGGGTATCTATGGGGTGGACCGTTCGATAGCAACCCTGGAGAACCTCTACGGAGTAGAGCTCTCTTATTATGCGAAGGTGAATTTTACGTCTCTGGTTAAGATAGTAGATGCACTTGGCGGTGTAGATGTAGAGTCTGAATATGCGTTCAGTGCAGGCGGTTACAGCTTCTCAAAAGGAGTCAATCATCTGGACGGTGATGAGGCGCTTGCATTTTCAAGAGAACGCCACAGCTTCTCAGACGGCGATAATCAACGAGGGAAGAACCAGGAAGCGGTTCTGGCGGCGATCATCAAGAAGGCATCCTCACCGGCAGTTCTTGCCAGTGCAAATCAGATCCTGGGAAGTATCAGCAAGTCAGTAGAGACGAATATGACGCAGGATGAGATGGCACAGCTTATTAATATGCAGTTATCCGACGGAGGCGACTGGGATGTTGAGTCGCAGGCGGCCAGCGGGAGAGGGGATACACAGACCTGTTTTTCCTCGGGTTCGCAGCCGTTATATGTGATGTGGCCGGATGATGCAGTGGTTGGAGAGTTGTCAGAGAAGATGAGGGCGGTGTTAAATTAGCCGCACCAGGTAGGGAGGAAATATGTTAATAGTAGATCCGCAGCGGGCAGTGATTGCGGCAGCCGTAGTGGTAGCAATCGGATTGTTTATTTTCGTATACAGGAATAAGAAAACATGGAAGAGTAGGTTGGTAAAGAAGTATGAGTAAGCGTGAGTTTGAATTGACCTGGGTTCACAAGGCCGTGATGGTTGCATTCATTGATGCTCTGATTATCTTATTTTCCTACGCGGTAGCGTTGGTTGCCCGGTTTGATTTCATGTACAGCAGCGTCCCGAGTATGTATATTGCCGGATATCTGTGGTCGATGCCGTTCTGGATCGCATCCACGATCGTAATCTTCTATGTGTGCAAGCTGTACCACAGTGTCTGGAGCCTTGCCAGTATCGCGGAGATCCAGATGAGCGTGGCAGCGTACATGATATTGGCTGTCGTATATGTTGCCGGAGCGTTGTTCATGCATCTTAGAATGCCGAAGGCTTATTATTTTATCGGATATATATTGAGCTTTTGCCTTACAACATTTCTCAGGTTCTCGTACCGGATATTTCGCTTCTATGTGGTAAAAAGCGATGCGGATGCAGATGAGACGGATCGGATCATGATGGTCGGCGGCGGCGCTGCCGCACAGGTCCTGATCAAAGAGCTTACGAGCGGCAAGAGAGTCCACACGAAGGTATGCTGTGTGATCGATGACAATCCGAATAAGCTGGGGAGAGTCCTGGAAGGGATCCCGATCGTAGGTAACCGGTATGACATCCTGGAGATGGTGAAGAAGTACAGGATTAACCATATCATTTACGCGATTCCGGCTACAACCGGTAAGAACCGGAAGGATATCCTGAATATCTGTAAGGAAACGAATTGTAAGCTTCAGACGGTCCCGAGCGTGGCGCAGCTCATCAACGGAGAGGTAAGCGTCAGCAGGATCCGCGATGTGGAGATTACGGACTTGCTTGGACGGGCGCAGGTGAGGGTTAATAATGATGAGATCCTGGCGGCGATCAGGAATCAGGTAGTTATGGTCACCGGGGGCGGCGGTTCCATCGGAAGCGAGCTCTGCCGGCAGATTGCGAAGGCAAAGCCAAAGCGGCTGATTATATTTGACATCTATGAAAATAACGCTTATGAGATCCAGCAGGAGCTTAAGCGTTCACATAGAAATCTTGATGTAGTTGTTCTGATAGGTTCTGTGCGTAATACAAACAGGATTAATTGGGTGATGGATACATATGAGCCGGACATCATCTACCATGCGGCGGCCCATAAGCATGTACCGCTGATGGAGGAGAGCCCCAATGAGGCGATCAAAAATAATGTGATCGGTACTTATAAGACTGCAAAGGCGGCTGCAAGGGTCGGTGTCAGGAAGTTTGTCTTTATCTCTACGGATAAGGCTGTGAATCCGACGAACATCATGGGGGCTTCTAAGCGTCTCTGTGAGATGGTGATCCAGATGATGGACCGTAAGAGTAAAACGGACTTTGTAGCAGTTCGGTTCGGTAATGTGTTAGGCAGTAACGGAAGCGTCATTCCTCTGTTCAAGGAACAGATCGCAGAGGGAGGGCCGGTTACCGTCACGGATAAGGATATTATCCGGTACTTCATGACGATTCCGGAGGCGGTGTCCCTGGTGCTCCAGGCATCCTATTATGCCAAGGGCGGTGAGATCTTCATCCTGGATATGGGTGAGCCTGTCCGGATTGATGATATGGCGCGTAATCTGATCCGTCTGTCGGGCTATACGCCGGATATTGATATCCCGATCGTGTATACGGGCTTAAGACCCGGTGAGAAGCTCTTTGAAGAGCTTCTGATGAGCGAGGAAGGCCTGCAGGATACGGCGAATGAACTGATCCATATCGGCCATCCGATTGAGATGGATGACGGTTGGTTCGAGGAGAAACTGAAGGTACTGGATGAGGCCAGTGAGCATGAGTCGGAGAAGATTAAGGAGATTGTGGCTGAGATTGTGCCGACTTATCAGTGGAAGAGGCAGTAAGTTCTGGCAGGGGTGAGAGGAATTACCAGGGCTGGAATCGTGAAATGGCTTGACAAATTGGCGTAAATGGGATATTTTATAGTAGTAACTGGTTGAGAGATCGGTTATGCGTTTTAGAACATTCGTTTTAGATTATTGATTCTAAATTTGTTTTGTTTCAATTTATGAAAAATTCTTGGGTTTCCAAATCGTCGCTTCGCCGCGTTTGGAAATTTAAGTTGTCATGAGAGAGTTAGTAATCCGCCTGATTTTGAGACGGAATGGCGAAGCTTACCCATTTTGGATGGGGAAGATATTTGATTGTCAAAAGGTAGACTTACTAAAAGAGCACTCCATAACCTTGAAAATGTTGAGGGTATGGAGTGTTGTTTTATTAAGTCTATATTTTTGTTAATAAAATTTGTTTTGAGTTTTACATGTATATGTTTGTGTAAGTGTATTTCAAGGATCTGTAAAGTAATTTGTGAGATTAGTTGTCGCATGATGTATGGCAGACTGAGAAAAATTTGGTGTTTTTAATGGTCAGTACGGATATGTGGGATGTTTTGATGTTCTATTAGTTTAGTATTTTCAGAAATAAAAAATAAGGAGAGCGATATGTGGTACGTGATACAAGTACGCACCGGTTCAGAAGAGAATATTCAGCTGCAGTGCCAGAAAGATATCTCTTCTGAAGTGCTGGAGGATTGTTTTATCCCTTATTATGAAGAAAAACGGAATATAAAAGGAGAATGGACGACGCAGAGGAAGATTCTATTTCCGGGATATGTATTTTTGGATTCTCATGAAGTTGTGAGGTTGTATTCGAATTTGCAGCAGGTGTCCGGGCTTACAAAGCTCTTAAAGACAGGTGATGAAGTGGTACCACTTACAAAAGAGGAAGTGCATTTTCTTAAGACCTTTGGAGGAGAGGAACAGGTTGTTACCGTATCGGAAGGAATTATTGAGAATTCAAAAGTAGTAGTGATGTCGGGACCTTTAATAGGGAAAGAAGGATATATTAAAAGGATTGATCGCCATAAACGTCGAGCATTTTTAGAGATGCCAATGTTTGGTAGAGTGCAGAAGATACAGGTGGGGTTGGAGATTGTAGCGAAGATATAGTTGAGTATATCTTCGCTTTTTAAAATTGTGAGAGGAGATAGTGATTAATGGAGGGATATCAAGAGGTTAATGAAATTGATCTGATTGATTTGATGTTTTATTGCCTAAAAAGGTGGAGATGGATTATTGTATGTATGATTTTATTTGGAATTCTTGCGGGGGTATATAAATATCAGGCGACCATTGAAGAGAATCAGGTAAAGAGAGAAGAGCAGATTCGCCGGGATACCGCAGAAGCAGTTGAGGGAGAAGCAGAGGTTGAGAGTGAGCCGATAGTATTTGAAGACCCTGTTTCTTCGGCTGTTAAGTTTGCAATTGTCGGGATGATTGGCGGAGCATGTTTGGTTTGTTTGATATTTTGTATGAGTTATGTTATGAGTGGAAAGTTGCAAAACGAAAGCAATTTCCAGAAAAAGTTTGGTATGCCATTATTGGGAGTTATCCGTAAGAGTCAGAAAAAAAGGAAAGTATTTGGGTTCGTAGATAAATGGATTAATCGACTGGAAGAAGGACCATGTGTAAAAATGCCAAGAAATGAGCAGATAAAGATTGCGGCAGTTAATGTTCAAAGTGCAATTCATAGAAATTCGAATGTAAAAATAAAAAGAGTTATGATTGCAGGGACTGTTGCGAGCGATGATGTGATAGAAATATGTGAACAACTTGTGGAAGAGATTGAGGATGTTACTTTTTCTCCTTATAGACAGATCGTATTCCATGCGGCGGCACTTAAAAAGCTGGAATATTATGAAGGAGTATTATTTATAGAGAAAAAAGGAGAATCCTATGAGAGTCTTATTAGACAAGAAAAAAATCTGGTATTAGATAGAGAAATAAAAGTATTAGGTGTTATTGTGTGTTGATAGGTGATTAAATATTTTAGAGATATACTTTTATGTTAGAATCTCTTAGTAAGAAATCGTGAAGAAATAACGATGAATAGTTTTTGAAAATATGCAGGAAGACATTTGGAAGAGATTTACGAAGAGAATTAAAAACTGGAGACTCTGGTAGATTCAATTATGCCACTGTTGCGGAATCTTATAGTCAGGTTGATTACAATAAAAGAGTTGAATCCGGGGCGATTGTCCCTGAAAAGACAAAAGTAGCAAGCTGTATGGTATGGAATAAATAAAAAATGGAGAAAAAATGGAAATAAAGGAGTATGTCGGACAATATGAAAAAATCGTTGCATACAATATGAAATTTGAATGTCAAAACCCAATGGAAGGAAAAAGGGTGGTATTTGTTGAGGATAGCAGAGATAAAGAAAATGCTGATGGAGTCAGAGGACATTTAGAAGCGATTGGAGACAGTGAATATAAGGCGGGATTCTATGAGAGATATATAAAGCGCAGTATAGACATATTTCTTTCAGGATTGGGATTGATTGTTTTGTTGCCCATTTTTCTCGGAATTGTGATTGCAATTAAAATTGATGATCCGGGTCCGATTCTTTTCATCCAGAAAAGAGTAGGGAAAAATAAAAAGTATTTTAGGCTTCATAAGTTCAGAACCATGAAAATGTCTACGCCACATGATGTTCCTACTCATATGTTGGAGAATCCGGAGCAATTTATTACCCGGGTAGGTCGTTTTATGCGCAGGACTAGCATTGACGAATTGCCGCAGGTTTGGGATATTTTTGTAGGGAATATGAGTATTATTGGACCACGTCCGGCGTTATGGAATCAGGATCTTCTTATTTCAGAGCGAGACAAATATGGAGTAAATGACATTAAGCCTGGTCTGACTGGTTGGGCACAAATTAATGGACGAGATGAACTTGAAATCCCAGTTAAGGCAAAACTTGACGGAGAGTATGTTGAGAAGGAAAGTTTCCTTTTCGACTGTCGTTGTTTCCTTGGTACAATTTTTTCTGTATTGAGATCAGACGGTGTAGTTGAAGGTGGCACGGGAGAGATGAAAAAACATTCCACATCTGCATGTTCTTTTAACTCCAAAGATGGAAAGTCAGTTTTTGAAGAAGACGATTATCAAACAAAATGAGGAAATTGTAAATGAAGATACTTGTTGTTTGCCAGTATTATTACCCAGAACCATTTCGCATTAATGATATATGTGAAGAGATGGTTAAGCGTGAACACGAGGTTACTGTGGTTACCGGCGAACCAAACTATCCGGAAGGTCAAATCTATAAAGGTTATGAGAATCATGCGTATGCAGATGAAATTATTAATGGTGTGACGGTTCATCGTTGTCCAATTATACCGAGAAAAAATGGAACACTGTATCGGTTCCTCAACTATTTTTCATACCCACTGAAAGCAAAATCCTACATAAAAAAACTGAAGGTCTCCGATAGTGGGCCGTTTGATGTAGTATTCGTTAATCAGCTCAGCCCAATAATGATGGCTGAACCAGCAATCAAGTACAAAAAGAAATATGGAGTTCCAGTGATTATGTATTGTCTTGATCTTTGGCCGGAGAGCCTTGTGGCTGGTGGTGTGAACAGAGGGTCATTAATATATAAGGTTTTCCACAGAATATCAAAGAATATTTACAAAAACGTAGATCGCATCCTTATTACTAGTAGGATGTTCCGTGAATATCTTGAAAAGCAGTTCGATGTCGAGGACGAGAGAATAGAATATTGCCCACAGTATGCTGAGGAACTTTTTGATAAGCTTCCGTACAAAGAGCCTAGTGAAGAAGTTGATTTGGTATTTGCTGGAAATATTGGTGAAATACAGAGTGTAGAGACGATTATAAAAGCAGCTGAGAAGCTGGAAAATGAAAAGATCCATTTTCACATTGTTGGTGGAGGGACAAATCTGGAGCGATTGCAAGTGTTGGCGAAGAACTTGAAAAACATAACCTTCTATGGTCGGCGGCCGCTTGAGGAAATGCCGAAATTTTATGCCAAGGCTGATGCTATGCTGGTAACGCTTAAAGCCGATCCAGTGCTCTCCTTAACACTTCCTGGTAAAGTACAGTCCTATATGGCTGTTGGGAAACCAATCATTGGTGCAATTAATGGAGAGACAGTTAAAGTTGTGGATGAAGCGAAGTGCGGTTATTGTGCTCCAGCAGAGGATGTAGATGCGTTGGTTAAGGTAATCACGTTATTTGCCAACAGTAATCAAAAGAAACAGATGGGGTTGAATGCGAGAGCTTTCTCTGAAGAATATTTCGATAGAAAAAAGTTTATGGATAAATTGGAATGGGAATTTAATAGTAAGGTATTTGATGACAAGTAACTGAAACAAATATCCGGTATCAGATATAGATTAAAGGAAAGGCTATGACTATTATATATTTATTATTATTTGTATTTTCTTTATTTATTTATAAGACTATATACAGGACGGTTTATGTTCCCGGGACAATTATGGCAGTAGTATGGTGCGTGTTGCCTATAATCTCTGACAGGGGCTTATATGGATTGAAAGTAACAAGTATGTCTGGTGCGATTGTTATTGTTATATCCTATATCAGTTATTTGGTAGGAACGCTTGTCTCAAGTTCTGTATTTCAAGTTACTAAAACTGGATATAGGGTTAACATACAGAATATAGAAAGAGAAGAATACGTTAATTATCGTTTTCTGATTATAGGAAATATTTTTGGAATATTCATTCTTTCAAAGCGATTACTAAACTCTATTGCTATTATACAATCAATGGGATTTGCTTATCTTAGATATGTATCTAACACCGAATTTGGGTCTACGATAGAAATACTAATATATGCGTATTTTGCAATTCCATTTGCATATGTGTCATTAATCATATGTTTTTTCAATTTTGCTACAAAGAAGAAGATAAACAAACCAACTTTAATTCTTTCATCAGTTCTAATTATAATAAATGCGATAGTATGGGCAGAAAGAGCAAGTTTGGTAAGAATTGCACTTTATGCTTTTTTCGCCATGTTTTTTTGTATAACAAAAGAAAGATCGAAAAAGCAAATGCTTTTTTTCTGTGCATTAGGAGTTCTTTTTATTGTTGCAATTTCTTTCTTAACTGCAAAAAGAATGGAGGGTTTTTCTTTAGCACAAAGTATAGCAATATATTTTGGTGGTCCTTTTTATGTGTTGGGATATATAATAGATAATCCAGATATATATAAGTTGAACATAGGTAATTATATGTGGGGGGCAGGAGCTTTTGGATTCATTTTTAACACTTTTTATTATGCTATTGCCGTTTTTTTGGGAATAGACTATGCGGGATCGGATTATATTATTGGTAATTTGACACAAAATACTTATGTCTGGGCGACAACTGAGATGAGAATGAATGCTTCATATACGGCTGCCTTTGTTTTTCTGAAGGATTTTGGTTATATTGGCCTATTTTTAGGCTTTTTCTTTCTAGGTGCAATAAGTCATTATATTCTAGTGAAATATGTAAAGCATCCAAATCTGAAAAATGGAGCTATATATATTGCGATGTTATATATTTTGTTTAAGACGGTGAGTAGATACGAGTTAATAGGTACAGAATATTTTATGTTATTTTGTATTTTAAGTTTTTCATTGTGGAAGCCAAAGCTATCAATTATTGTAGGTGGAAATAAAAAAATTTACAAGAGGAAAGAATAATGGATTTTTTTTTGAGATTTCAGAATTTAAAAAATGATATTTTAAACCTATTCTTTAGACCATTTTTTCTTGTAAAAAAAGTTTTTTTTTACAATATTTTAGAAAATTATAATGACAATCCATATGCGATTTCTAAGTTTTTATATGGTTTGCATCCTGAAATTAAACAATATTGGGTTTATTCTGAAAAAGAGTATGTTCATGATTATCCCGGATATGTAATTTTGATAAAGAAAAATTCGATTGCATATTGGTTTCATAAAAATACAGCAAAAGTATTGGTAGATAATTCTGTAGGATTTCAGACCACGAATAGCAGAATGAAAAGCTTGTTTTTAAGAAAAAAACATCAAAGTAATTATTCGACATGGCATGGAACACCCTTAAAAATGATAGGTGCAGACAACAAACTGTCAAATATTGATTATTTCAGCTTTCATACATCATCAACACATATGATTTTAGGTTCAGAATATGAAAAACAAATTTTTACAAGAGCATATAATTCTGTGTTAAACATTCTTCTTTTAGGAAATCCTAGAAATGACTGTTTGATTAGTAATAATGATAATGAAAAAAAAGCTATACAGGAACGATACTGTACCGAAAACAAAAAGATAGTACTCTTTGCTCCAACATACAGGGATGTTTTATATGACGATAAGATAGAGAGAATTAGTGATGACTCTATAGAAAATATACTTAATATGTTCTCACAACGGTTTGGAGGGGAGTGGGTATTCGCATACAGATTCCATCATTATGATACATATAGAAAACTTTGTATTTCATTGCACCAAAAAAACGTTATAGATGTTTGTGATTATCCTGACATGAATATGCTATTAACATCATGTGATGCGCTGATAACAGATTACTCGGGTTCGCTTTTTGATTTTATGCTTACAAGACGTCCGTGCTTTCTTTTTATGCCTGATTATAATCAATATGGAGAGGATAGAGGAATGTATTTGTCAGCAGATGAATTGCCGTGGCCGCATAGTTGTACAATTAAAGATCTGTTGGAAAACATAAAAACGTATGAAGAAGAAGAAGTTGAGTGTAAAGTAAATGCCTTTTTAAAAAAGACAGGTAATACTAATAGTGGGGAAGCAACAGATCGACTTTGCGAAATGATTATTAACGATTTATCATAGATTGCAGGCAGGATATATTAATGAAGAAAAAAGGACTTATTGAAATTCCACAGGGGGTTAAAGCATCAATAGCATTTTTTGCAGCTACTGTAGTCACAAAAGGTATTTCGTATCTAACGACTCCTATATATACAAGATTGTTGTCATCTGATGATTTTGGAAGGACTTCTGTATTCATCACTTGGCTACAACTATTTGGGATTGTTGCAATGTTTTGTCTTTCCGCTGGAGTGTTCAATAATGGAATGGTAGACTATCCAGAAGAGCGGGATGAGTATTCATTCTCAATGCTGATTTTGTCAAATATTATATCGATAATCTTCTCAATAGTCTTATTATTACTTTATCCTTTTATAAAAGATGTAATTAAATTAGAAGTTCCTTTAGTATTACTAATGCTAGTAATTTACTTATTTGAACCAGCGTATGATTTCTGGGTTGCTCGACAAAGATATGAGATGAAATATAAATTGGTATCATTGTGGGCAATCGTTTGCGCAGTAGTTTCTCCATTAATTGCTATAGTATGCATAATAATGGATTCACAACATCAATTGTACGGACGTATATTTGGTGCACACCTTAGTTTGCTAATTATATATATTGGTTTTTATTTTTATCTTGCAAAAAAGGCGAAGTATAGAATTAATAGAACTTATTGGAAGTCTGCACTTTCTTTCAACTTACCGTTAATACCACATTATCTTTCTATTTATTTACTTGGCAGTTCAGATAAATTGATGATTTCTCGGTTGATTGGAGATTCAGCAACAGCTTATTATAGTGTTGCTTATTCAGTCGCCTCGGTGGTAATGATTGTGTGGACGGCAGCAAATGGATCGTTAATACCATATACCTATGAAAAATGCAAAAAAAAGGAATATAAATCTATTTCAAATGTAACGATTTCTTTACTTTGGGTTTTTGGCGTATTTTGTGTGTTAATTATTTTGCTTGCTCCGGAAGTTGTTTCATTCATGGCAACGAAAGATTATAAAGAGGCTATTTATGTAATACCACCCATTGTTGGGGGAGTTTTTTTTCAGGTTCATTATTTTATTTATGCCAATATTTTGTATTATTTCAAGAAACCCAAATGTGTGATGATAGGAAGTATTTCTGCAATGCTTCTGAATATTATTCTCAATTATATTTTCATTCAGCAATATGGATATATAGCGGCAGGTTATACAACGTTTATTTGTTATTTGATTCAAGCAGCTATTGATTATTTGGCAATGAGAAAAGTTGTCGGGACGTCAATATATAATATGAAGCTTATTGTACTTATGTCTGTTTTATTTGGTGGAAGTTCATTGTTATGCACCTTTCTTTATGTAGAGAAATTAATGAGATATCTTATTGTTGCAATGATACTATTATTGGGTATTTTCATGAGAAAAAAAATATTAAACATAATAAAAATTGGCTAATCAATTAAAATGCGAAGGAGCTATTATGAAGGCATTGATTTTGAATTCGGGGTTAGGAGTCCGTATGGGAGTTCTTACATCAGAACATCCTAAATGTATGACAGAAGTATCTAGTCGTGAGACTATACTGTCCCGACAGCTTAGAATCTTAGCTGAAGCAGGAATAGAAGAAGTGGTGATGACAACGGGTTATTATGATGGAGTGCTCGTGAATTATTGTGAGAGTCTTGATTTTCCGCTTCATTTCACTTTTGTAAAGAATCCCATATATGATCAGACAAACTATATTTACAGTATCTACTGTGCGAGAGAGTATCTTGATGAAGACATAATTCTTATGCATGGTGATCTTGTGTTTGAAACAGAAGTATTTGACCGAATAATAGCATCTCCTGTTTCCTGTATGACCGTTTCATCTACACTTCCGCTACCTGAAAAAGATTTCAAAGCTCAGGTTAAGGATGGAAAGATAATGAAAGTCGGTGTGGACATCTTTAATGAAGCGATGGCGGCACAAGCACTTTACAAATTAAAGAAGGATAACTGGAGGATATGGCTTGATAAGATTGTTGAGTTTTGTGAAAGTGGAAACACTAAAGTTTATGCAGAAAATGCGCTGAATGAACTCAACGGTACCGCTAACATCACAGCGCATGATGTAGAAAATCTACTATGTTCTGAAATTGACAATTCAGAAGATCTGGCAGTTGTAAGTACAAAGCTTAAAGAGATTGAATCTCGTATTGTTTACATGTGCTTCTCCACAGATATCATTCATGGTGGGCACATCGCAATTATCAAGAAAGCGCAGAAACTTGGAAAATTGATTATCGGTGTTCTTTCTGATGAAGCAGTAGCGAGTTACAAGCGTTTACCATTAGTACCAGCATCTGAAAGAAAAGTGATGTTTGAAAATATCGCCGGTGTTTATAAGGTTGTTAAGCAGAAGACATTGAGTTATAAAGAGAATCTTGAAAAGTATAAACCAGCAATAGTTGTTCATGGTGATGACTGGTGTGTCGGATTTCAGAAGCCAATACGTGATGAGGTTACATCAATCCTCGCATCTTATGGTGGCAAGCTTGTGGAGTATCCATACAGTACTGATCAGAAATATGCTGATATTGAGGCTCGAACAAGAAGTAATCTAGCAATGCCAGATATTAGAAGAGGTAGGCTTAAGAGAGTTTTGGAAGTCAAAGGGTTCATTACGGCAATGGAAGCCCATGATGGCTTGACTGGGCTAATTGTTGAGAATACAGTTGTTCATCAGAATGGAGGAGCTCTTCAGTTTGACGCTATGTGGGTATCAAGCCTCTGTGATAGTACAGCTAAAGGTAAACCAGATATTGAGCTTGTTGATATGACATCTCGTTTTCGAACTATAGAAGATATAACTGAAGTAACCACAAAGCCGATTATCTTCGATGGAGATACTGGTGGGAAGACAGAGCATTTTGTATATACAGTTCGTTCTCTTGAACGCTTGGGCGTTTCAATGGTCATCATTGAGGATAAAACTGGGCTCAAGAAGAATAGTTTGTTTGGAACGGAAGTGAAGCAGACTCAGGATAGTATTGAGAATTTCTGTGAAAAGATTAGGGCTGGTAAGAATGCGCAGAGAACAAAAGAATTCATGGTTTGTGCGAGAATTGAATCTCTGATTCTTGAGCAGGGAATGGAAGATGCACTCACTAGGGCTTTCGCATTTGTTGAAGCTGGTGCTGATGCGATTATGATCCACAGTCGGAAGAAGGATCCAAGTGAAATTCAGGAGTTTATAGAGAAATTCCGTGAGAAAGATAAAACAACACCTATCGTTCTCGTTCCTACATCTTTCAATTCTATTAAAGAAGAAGAGTGGAAGGAAAGAGGGGCTAATATCATTATCTATGCAAATCAGCTTATGAGAGCGGAGGTTCCTGCTATGCAGAAAGCCGCAGAGACTATTCTTGAAAACCACAGAGCTGAAGAGTGCGATGCAATGTTAATGCCATTTAAGGATATCATCCAGATGATTCCAATAGAGGGGTGAATATGATAGTAACTGCTGAAGATAATTATAAAAGTCTTGACGAGTGGCTTAAAGGGAAAGAGAAAACGCTTCTTGTATGCGGGAGTTCTATAAAGTTCCTAAAAGATTTCAACAAGAAGTTAAAGGGAATAACCGTGCCGATTGTGCGTTTCTCTGACTTTCAACCTAATCCGCAATATGAATCTGTGGTGAAAGGAGTAGAAGTATTCAGGACAGAGAACTGTGATTCTATTATTGCCGTTGGTGGTGGTTCTGCTATGGATGTGGCAAAGTGTATCAAGTTGTACTCTAATTTTCCTGGAAATGGTAAGAGAGGAGAGTGGCTGAATGCGGAGGTAATTCCTAACAACATTCCTTTCCTTGCAATGCCCACAACCGCTGGAACCGGGTCAGAAGCTACACGATACGCAGTTGTCTACTATGAAGGTAATAAACAGAGCATAACCAATGAAAGTTTTATCCCGAAAACGGTTCTTATGGATCCAAGTGCTCTGGAGACCTTACCGCTTTACCAGAAGAAAGCTACTATGTGTGATGCATTGTGTCATGCTATTGAATCCTTCTGGTCCGTAAATAGTACAGAAGAAAGTAAGGGATATGGAAAGGCGGCGATTCAGGGTATTCTTGATAATATGGATGGATACCTTGGCAATACAAAAGAAGGTAATGCGGGTATGCTTAATGCTGCGTATATGGCAGGTAAAGCGATTAATATAACTCAAACGACAGCTGGACATGCAATGTGTTACAAGATTACAAGTCTTTTTTGTTTAGCACATGGACATGCGGCAATTCTTTGCAACAGAGTTTTGTATTCTTGGATGATAGAGAATACTGACAAATGCATCGATCCAAGAGGCAATGAGTATTTGAAGAAGACTCTTGATGAGATTGGTGTGGCTTTGGGATGTGATGATAGCAAGACTGGAGCAGATAAGTTGATTCAGATATTTAATAAACTTGAGTTTGATGTTCCGACAGTCGAAGCAACACAATATGAGGAATTAAAAACGAGTGTCAATCCTGTTAGACTTAAGAATCATCCGATAGCATTGGATGTAGATACGATCGAAAGCCTTTATCATACTATTTTGGGTAATTCTATATGACAAATAATGCTATATTTGGAAAAACAGATAGAATAGCTTGCATTGATATTTCAAAAGGCATTGCTATTTATTCAATAATGGTTATCCATTTATTCAATGCTTGTAGTAATGACTATATTCAAAAAGTAAACTACTTAATACGTATTATTGCAATAGCTGTTTTTTTTGTTGTAGCAGGGATGACACCTTCTAAAAAGACTATGTTCACTAAAATTGAAAGTTCAGCAAAAAAGCTTCTTTTACCGTTTGCGATATATATAACGTTATCAATAGTATTTTGCTGGTTTTATGGCGATTACGTATTTACTGTTGAAAAAGTTTTTTATTACGATGGGTTGTTGTATTTTAACGAACCTCTCTGGTTTTTAATTGTATTGTTCGAAGTAGAATTATTTGAAGTAATAATAAAAGCAACAACAAAAAATATTTATGTGGAATTTTTAATAGTTTTTTTCATTATTATGTTTGGATATTTTTCATATACATACAGATGGGAATATGCAAAATGGTTAAATCATTTTGGAATTAACAGAGCAATTGTGTGTTACGCTTTATTTCTATGTGGAAATCTTTTATTCAAAGCAAAAACAATAATTAAAAACAGTATATTCAGGAATATAATTCTATTTTTTTCCGTTTCGTGTTGGGGAATAATTTCTATAATAAATGAAAATGTATCAATGTATACATTTTCGCTAGGGCGTTCGTATTGGTTGTTTCTTATCAGTGGAGTGTTTGGAAGTATTGCTTTGTTATTATTATGTACTTGAGAGTTAAAACTTCTCATGGTTGCTTGTAGAAATTTTTTTACATGACAAGTAACCCTATTTTAAAATAGGGCT
>ERZ808044.800-NODE-800-length-25762-cov-3.322873_pt1 | contig 25762 bp, 21 predicted proteins | sample MGYA00380195_ERZ808044 | MGnify/ENA primary metagenome ERZ808044 (study PRJEB31490, sample SAMN06133423) | mouse gut metagenome | isolation source: Z7_2 | host: mice | place: China: Chengdu | collected 2015-05 ...
TCCTTTGATATGTCCCCGTACCGTAAGGCCGCCTGAGGATTCGCCACCGATCACTGCGTTTGTGGCATACATTTTTGCAGAAATATGTTTAAACCCTACGGGCACCTCATAACATTTTTCCCCAAACTTTTCCGCCACTTTATCCAGCATATGGGTAGTACAAATATTGCGGACAACAGGCCCCTGCCATCCCTTGTATTTTACAAGGTAATAATAAAGCAGTACTAAAATATCATTGGGATGCAGGAATCTTCCCGTATCATCAATTACGCCAATTCTGTCGGCATCTCCGTCTGTAGCCACACCGATATCACATTTCTTGTCAATTACATAATTTTGAAGCGTCCGAAGAGTGGATGCAGTAGGCGCCGGCAGCTTTCCTCCAAACAAAGTGTCATGTCTTTCATGTATTGTTTCCACATCACACCTTGCAGTAAGCAGGATCGTCTTCAATGAAGTTTCGCTTACACCATACATAGGATCTAATGCCACCTTAAGGCTGGCTTCCCTGATCTTTTCCATATTTACCGCTGCAATAATATTATCAAGATACTCATTTAATGGGTAAATTTCCTTGATCAATCCCTTTTCCAGTGCTTCTTCATAGTCCATTTCTTCTGTGGGAATATCTGTTACATCCTTAATATAGTTTTCAATATCTTCTGTCTGCTTTTCGTCTGCGTCGCGTCCTCCGGCTGTAAACACCTTAATTCCATTATAAATTGCCGGGTTATGACTTGCTGTAATCATCATTCCATAAGGAAATTCATGCTTCATCACATAAAACATTACCAGCGGCGTAGGTGCTGACTTATTAATCAGGTAGGCAGTAATTCCTTCTTTAGCAAACACCTGGCCTGCCCACTGCATGGCTTCCTTTGAAAGAAACCTTCTGTCATAGCCAAGTACAATGCCCTTATCAGCAACCCCTTCCACACGCATCTTATCAACCAGTGCCTTGGCTAATATTTGAATGTTTTCTTTGGTAAATTCATCCCCAATTACTGCTCTCCAACCACCTGTACCAAATTTAATCACTTTAATTTCCTCCGTTTCCCATAATTATTTTTACCTGATGTTCCGTACCACTTTCCATCACAGGTATCTTTTCTACCTTCTTGCCATCAAGCCATACTTCCTTAACGCCCTTCATCACCCCATCAGGATTTTCCACCTGAATCTGGAATATTGCTCCGCGCCACACTCTCTGCGCCTTAAAGCCTTTCCAATCGGCAGGAATACAAGGATTGATCTCAAGATGATCCAACTGGGGCTTAATTCCCAATATGTAACGGGTAGCACTAAAGTATGCCCAGCCGCCGGTTCCTGTCATAAAAGGATGTCTTGCCCGTCCAAATGCAGTATGATCCTTTCCCATAATAAACTGACAGTAAGAATAAGGCTCTGCCTCACGAATTTCAATTATATCATTTTGGTTATAAGGACACAATGCATTATAAAATTCCATTGCCCTGTCGCCTCTTCCCAGTTCACATTCTGCCGCCCATGCCCAAGGGTTAGGATGGGAGAAAACTGCTCCATTTTCTTTCACGCCCGGATAAACTCTTGTTACAAATCCAATATCATCATCAGGCACGGTATAGGAAGGTGCATTCAGCATAATTCCATAGGGAGTAAACAAATACTTCTTTACACTATCCATAGCCTTCAGCCCCTTTTCCTTAGAAGCTGCGCCGGATAAAACTGCCCATGCGTTAGACTCTAAATGAACCTTACCTTCTTTATCCTCTGAAGTACCGATCTTCTTACCATTCTTTGTAATGCCCCTGATAAACCATTCCTTATCCCAGAGCTGCTCATCACAAACCTTCTTTACCTTATCTGCCATAGCGGTATATTTCTGCACATCTTCTTCTCTTCCAAGATATACGGCAACCTGCAGGAAATTTTGTAATGCCCAGTAATGAAGGAAAGATACCATAGCGCTTTCACCGCCGCCTAAGTTAAGGCAGTCATTCCAGTCAGCCCGAAGACCTTTGCAGATTCCTGTCTGTCCTACCTGCTCATTAGAAAAATCAAGAATTCTGGTCATATGCTCGTAAACGGTACCCTCTCCGCCATCGGCATAAGTGATTACCTGATCCAGAAAATCTATATCTCCCGTTTCCTTCACAAATTCAACAATGGAGGAAACCAGCCATAATGCGTCATCTGAACATGCATCTTTCAAGCCATGAATCATATTGCTCTTATCAAATTCAGGAATTACGGTAGGCGATTTAAAAGGTTTTACTTCCGTGTCCGGTTCAAACCACTCCGGCTGGAACAAATGCAGACCATAGCCTGCCGATACCAGCCCCCGCAAAAGCTCTACAATTCTCTGACGACACTTTTCAGGATTAGAATGAGGAATTGTCATTGCATCCTGGGCTGTATCACGATAACCAAGTCCCGTTCTTCCTCCTACCTCAATGAAAGAAGCAAACCTTGAAAACATAACATTGATTTCCGCCTGATATAAAGTCCATGTATTGATCAAAGTATTCATTCCCTGATTGGGCGTATCAATCTGGAGTTTTTCTATCTTTTTATTCCAATAAGCATGCAGCTTTTCATAAACCCCATCCACTACCTTAAAATCACTATATTTTTCTCTGGCCTTTTTCCCGGCTTCTCTGTTTCCTTCGCCCAGGATAAATATAATTCTCTTTTCCTCACCGGGCTGAAGAACAATATCTTTTTGTAGAGAACCGCAGTGATTATTCCCCTTTTCAAAGGAACCGCTGCATTTTCCGTTTATCACAGCCTGCGGATTATCTTCTGTATGGTAAAGACCTAAAAACTTATCCCTCAAGCAGTCAAATCCATCCGGCGTCTCACTCATAGTAAAATACTGATATCCAAATTCTTCATAAAACAGATCATGCTCGATAATTCCGTCCTCATAGCTGCTTCCGGCGCAATATAGACTCATCTGAAAATTCTGATTGTCGATCATAATATGATGAAAAGAAAACTCGCAATAAGAAAATACCTGCAGCTTTCTGGGCACCTGATCTTCATTTTTGATTTTAACATCCCATAATTCCAAATCATCTCCTATGGGAACAGAAAGTGTCTGACTTGCCTTGATTTTGTTGTAATCACATTCATAAACTGTATAGGAAAGACCATGCCTGCAGGTATACTTTGCCTGATCCAAAGGCTTTCCTACCGGCTGCCATGAAATGCTCCAATAATCTTTGCTTTCCGCATCTCTAAGGTACACATAATGACCGGGACGATCCATAGGAACTGCGTTTCCACGAAATCTGGTAATTCTATGGTATTCCGGTGTTTTATAAAACATATAGCCGCCTGCTGTATGATTTACTACCACGCATGTATTTTCTACTCCAAGATAATTGGTCCAGGATGTAGGCAGATCTACCCGATCAATTACATACTCTCTCCTATCGTCATCAAAATGTCCGTACTGCATCTTAAAATACCTCCTCCTTCTTGGATACACAGATTTTATACTAAATAACAATAACTGCACTTATTATGTATTAGTTTCATTATATCTTTGACTGATTTTTTGCGGTATTGCCATTCATGTGATAATTTGCCTTTTTTTGTTCATTCTTCCGGTTATGAAAATAAATCCTGCTTCTTTTTTAGTGCCTTTTTATAAAATTATAGCTCTACAGCAGACTGATTGAGAAATTCCTCGAAATAAAGTACAATTTGTGATAAGATAAGAACTACTGAAAAGATTCATTCTTATGCGCAAAGTACTTCGGAATGGAGTAAAAATGACTAAGGAGTAAATTATTATGGATAAAAAAGAACTTGCAATCGCTTACCACAATCAGAAATACAACTGCTGTCAATCAGTAGTCTGCTGTTTTGCCGACGAAATAGGTGCCGATAAAGAAACTTTATTTAAAGCTGGTGAAGCCTTTGGACTTGGTATGGGCGGCATGGAAGGAACCTGCGGCGCACTTTCAGCAGGCGTTATGCTGGCAGGTTTTAAAAACAGCGATGGCAACCTGGCAGCTCCTGCCACCAAAGCAGACACCTACAAGCTTTCCAGAGAAATGGTAAAGCGGTTTCAGGAAAAAACCGGAAGCAGCGTATGCAGAGAGTTAAAAGGAATTGAAACGGGAAAAGTGCTCTGCTCCTGTCCTGACTGCATCAGATGCGGCGTAGAGGTGGTAGAGGAAGTGCTGGGGTTGTAACTATGATCTTTCTGCCGCATATTTTTCTTTTGACAGGATGGATACAAGATCTTGTCTTTGAAATTTTATATAAACTGTATGGTTCCAGGTGCTATGGTTTTGTGTGGAATGTAAAGGCATCTTTTATTGCTTTGCTTTTCTTTCTCTATTTTGCTGCTTTGTGTTTTTTTCACATTATGCCCTATAAAGAAAAACAACGGATGCCAGACTTTGCCAGCCATCCTTATGTTAAACAACGGATGCCAGGCTCCGCCAGCCATCCTTATGTTAGAGAAAAAATTTCACCCCGGCTTAAAATTATGAAGGGCGGCAGAATAATTCTCAGACTTTGCTTCTTCGGAATGATAGCACAGCTTTTTTTCTACCTTTTAAGACTGCCTGACTATTTTCTCCGCTACGTAAACAGTTCAGGCATTCCTCAAATGATCATTGACGGGATTTTAACCTTTCTCTTTTTTTACTTTCTTATTTTAAATGGAAGCATCCGCATTTTATGTACCTGCCGCAGTCTTGGCATCTGGAAACGTCTGCTTTTTGCCTGCTGGTTATTTATTCCTGTTGTTCACCTTTTGCCTTTAAAATATTTAAGCAAAAGGGCAAAAATTGAATATGACGCGGAATGCTGTCGGTTTGAAAACAGAAAACATCGGGACGGTGCCATGCTCTGTGCTACCAGATACCCCATTATCCTGCTTCATGGAATTGGCTTCCGGGATCTTCAATATTTTAATTATTGGGGGCGGATTCCCAAAGAGCTTGTCCGCAATGGCGCCACTGTATACTATGGTCATCAGGAAGCCTGGGGGACCATTGAAAATAATGCATATATTATCAGGGAAACAATAAAGGAAGTCTTAAAAGAAACAAATTGTGACAAAGTAAACATCATCGCCCATTCAAAGGGCGGTCTGGATGCCCGGTATCTGATCAGCGGCCTTCACATGGAAGATCACGTAGCTTCCCTGACTACCATGTCCACGCCCCATAGAGGATCGGAACTTTTGAATCTCCTAAATAAACTGCCGGATGGCATTTATCACCTGGTATCTTCCATGTTCGACCTCGCCTACCGCCGGATGGGAGATCAACATCCCGACTGCTATCATGCCAGCAAGCAGCTTTCCTATGAATTTTGTCAGGAATTCAATGAGAAATATCCGGACTCTCCTAAAGTTTATTATCAAAGTTATGCTTCTATCGTTAAACACACTTTAGGGGACAACCTTTTAAGCGTTCCCAATCTGTTAATGTTCTTAGCCGGCGCTCCTAAAAATGATGGTCTGGTCACTATGCAGTCGGCAAAATGGGGAAACTTCAAAAAAACCTTTATAAGCACCGGAAGACGAGGGATTTCCCACGGAGACATGATTGACTTAAAGCGGGAAGATTATAAAGGATTTGATGTGATTGAAGCTTATGTGGAAATCGTATCGGAACTAAAAACAATGGGATTTTGATGCTGACAGTTCAAATTTTCTCATGTCAGCATCTCTTCCACTGCCTTCTCCCAGCATTTTTCTGGAATATCAGGCCAGTTGCAGAATCCGTTTTCCTCTTTACACAACTCCATTGCCCTAGATAAAACTTGTGCATGACAAATTCTTCCATTTTGAAGCAGATGTTTCGTAACCTTGCACCAACTGGGTGCTTTCACATCTAAACCGCATTCATGCAATTCCAAAATCACCCGGTCTACATCATACGTCAGGCTGATAAATTCCTCTTTCCAACCCTTTCCCTTTTCATGTAATATCATGAACTGGGATTTGCCGCCGCTTGCCAGCGGTACTCCTACCGCCCCCGGATTGAGAGCTGTTTTCCCATTATGTTCTATTTTATCCTGTACATGGGTATGCCCGCACAAGAGAAGTATGTTGTGTTCTCTGTCTATAATCTCATAGGTTTCTTTTCGATCAGAAAACATATTATCATTTATTTTTTCAGGAGAACCATGACAGATAGTCATAGGCGGCATATTCGGAAAAACTATTTCCTGCTTCATAGGAAGACTCTCATAAAATACAAAATCTTGAAAAGATAAATGGCTGTATGTATAAAATAACGAACCTGTTGTAGAATCAAATTCTTTCCATCCCTGACCACCGCCAGCACGATGGTTTAGCCAATAGTCCTCCTTATTCCCCTTGATAAAGTAACATTGATACTGTTCCTTCATCTGGTATATCATTTTCATCGTTTTTTCGGGATAAGCCAACTCCCCCAAATAATCCCCCAGAAAAAGAAAAGTGGTGATTCCCTGTTCCAGTGCATATGCAACGCACTTTGAAAGGGCTATATAGTTTCCGTGAATATCCGATAATACCGCCAGATCCATAGCCGCTCCTTTTTCAGCTTTTAACCGTTATCCTATTTCGCCTTCTTTCTCATTTCCGCAAGAGATTCCTTAAAGGGTGCTCTTGCAATCCCATGTTCCGTCACGATGGCTGTAATCAGATCATTATCTGTCACGTCAAAAGCCGGATTAAATACTTTTACCCCCTCCGGCGCCATACGCTCTTTATACCACATTTGCGTCACTTCCTCTGCCGGCCGCTGTTCAATCTCGATTTCTGCACCAGTGGGGGTATTAAAATCAATGGTGGACATCGGTGCACATACATAAAAAGGTACTCCATAACGTTTCGCCACTGTTGCAACCACCAAGGTTCCGATCTTATTGGCCGCATCTCCGTTGGCCGCCACCCTGTCACATCCTACAAACACCGCATTCACCCAGCCCTTTTTCATCACCATAGCCGACATATTGTCACAGATCAGTGTCACATCCACTCCGGCGCTTTTTAGTTCATAAGCGGTAAGTCTCGCCCCCTGCAAAAGCGGTCTGGTTTCATCTGCAAATACCTTAAAATGATACCCTTTTTCCTGTCCTAAATAAATGGGCGCGGTGGCTGTCCCATATTTACAGGTTGCAAGCTGCCCCGCATTACAGTGGGTAAGTATTCCATCCCCGGGCTTTACCAAGGATAATCCGTTTTCCCCAATTGCCTTGCAGACACGAATGTCTTCTTCCTTGATTTCTCTTGCTTCCCTGCCAAGGATCTCAACAATTTCAGGTACCTGCTTTCCTTCTTCGCGGGCTTTTCTACATACCTGATCCATTCTATTTAATGCCCATGATAAGTTGACCGCAGTAGGCCTTGCAGAATTAAGATAGTCCTTCTGCTCCTTAAATTTTTCATAAAAGCTGTCAAAATCCATCTTTTCTGTCCCTGCCTGCTGCCCGGCGATTTCTTTTGCAAGCACATAAATGCCAAAAGCAGCCGCCACTCCAATGGCAGGTGCACCACGCACCTTTAACAGATAAATGGCATCCCAAATCTCCTGCGCTGTATGAAGCTTTATTATTTCTGTTTTTCCGGGTAGTCTGGTCTGGTCAATGATAATGACACTATTGTCATTATCATCTAAATCCACTGTTTCATATTCCATAATGTTTTTATTCATTTCTAAGATTTCCTTTCTTGGAACTATGTTTTGTTCATATTGACGTAAACGTCATAAAAACAAGATTTGTGCTTGTTTGAAAAACTGTTCAGAAATTCTAGACTTTGAATCACTAAGATTCACCAATATGGGAAGATTAAAGTAACTTTATCTATTGATTTTCTGCATTTTCTTTATAATCGCCTGCCAATACATACGGTCTTTTAAAATACGAATTACCGTAATAGTGGAATCTTCCACGACGAAGAAGATTAAGTATGTACTATAAGGTTTAAAATAAATATTTAATCCTTCAATAACATATCCTGTGGCTTCATGGCCTTTTGGAAAGGAATCAAGTTCCTTTATTGCTTTCTTTATCCTCTTTGAAAAGTTCTCAGCATATTCACGATATTTGAAAGTGTCGAGAATATACTTTTTTGTTGATTTAATATCCAAGAGAGCATCTTTAGAAATAACAATTTTGTATTTCTTTGGTTTATCCATAGGTATTATATTTTGTCAATTTCCTCCCAAGCTTCATCAATCGTATAAACATCACCTTTTTTCAGGCTTTTTATCCCCTTGGAAAGTTCATTATATAACGCGTCTATGGCTGCTTTTTCGGAATATTCTGTTTTCATAAATTCATTAGTTCTAGCAGTCTGTGTTGCTGGTGCCATAGTATCACTCCTTATGTTTTTTGATTTTATTATATGGTATTTAGCTTTGGCTTATCAACAAATTTTTATTAAATTTTCTAGCATAATTTCCGAAGTGTTATTTCTCATTTTTTCTGTTTTCCACTACTTCCATCACGGAAAAAACAATGCATACCAGCACTGCCAGAAGAGACACTGTCCGTTCAATTCTTGAATTAATCCGCTTTCTTCTCTTTATTTTCTGCTTTAACATTTTCTTTTCCATTTTTTTCTGTGCTTTTTCCTGTTTTGATATTCGTGTCATATTTATTCCTCATTTCTACGCTGCTTTTTGCGCATATCAAATTTCATTTCCAGCTCGTACAACAACATCTGCATATTCTCCCCTGCAGGCCTTAAGCAGATCATCTGGTTTCAGTTCAATCTGGGAACCAATTCTGCCGCCGCTGACGTAAATCTTATCTTTACTTCTCGCTGACTCATCCAGTCTGGTCACATATTGTTTCTTCATACCCACAGCAGTGCAGCCGCCTCTGATATACCCTGTCACCTGATTAATGTCCTTTACATGGATCATGGACACTGATTTTTCTCCTACTGCTTTTGCCGCCTTCTTTAAATCCAGTTCCCTGGCAACAGGGATCACAAACACAAAATAGCTTTTGCTGTTCCCTATTGTAACTAAGGTCTTATATACCTTTTCATGTGGAAGGGAAAGCATATCTGCAATCTGAATGCCATCTGTAAACTCATCACATTCATAAGTATGACAGATAAAGGGAATCTTTTCTTTTTCCAGGATCCGCATTGCATTCGTTTTTATTTCCTTATTTTTAGCCATTTTTACACCTGCTTACTACAACAAAAGATTCTATCACTTATTTTTTATAATTTTTTCATTTATAATAGTTTATTTAGTTCGAAAAGCAGCTTTTGCTTCATATCCTCTAACTGGCTTTCATCCGGGCGGTTGTCATCACAATACATTTTCTCCATAGGATAACACCAGACCGGACCTTTCCCATTATTTCCGTAGCTGCCGATATCCCCGCTCACTCTTGGATAAAGGTGCCAGTGAAGATGGGTGTCACCATTTCCAAGTAATTCATAATTTATTTTTTCAGGACCAAAGGCTTTGGAAACAGCCTCAGCAACAATTGACATTTCATCAAGAAACTTTAATTTTTCTGCCCTGTCAAGATGAAATAACTCCGATTTATCTCCATGCTCTTTGTAAAGAAAAAGCGTATATCCGTAAAAATGCTGATGATCTCCAATTACAACATATCCTGTTTCCAGTTCTTTTACAAAATAAGGATTTGTACCGTTCTTTATCATTTCAATTCTATCACATACAAAACACATATCCATTATCTCCTCAAGCAAAACTTTATAAAATTACTCCCTTTTCGGAAAAACATTCTCATTAGCGACTCCGCAACTTTGAATTTAGACATCAATATTGTCTGTAAATAATTCTGGAACGCCTTGTTCTTTCAGTGATATCCTATCTTCATCAGACAAGGGAATCTTGTGAAATTTGCCATCCGTTTTGTATTTGCCATCTTCAATATCTGAGTACAAGCCACCCACAAAATCCAACCATTTCGATGCATATTTTTCCGGGTTAATAACCTTAAAAAAGTCATATCCTCCCGCTTTATAAAAAACCTGTATAGCTTCATGAAGGAAACTATTATCTGTTAGTTGTAGTTCTGCCGGAATGATAAAATCATGATTATCCCATTCTTCATAATTAACTCTTTCGGGTATTTCCAACATAGGTAATCCTCCACAACTCCTGATTGTGATTTGACGATCTTTAAGGGAAACATTAGCTGTTATATTTTGTTATTAAAATATCCTCTAACCCTTGAAAACACTAAGTTTGTCGCAGGTGAGCTTTTTTCCCTTATCGTTTCCCTTGTGTTATATCTTCCCATAAGGCATTACGAACCCTGATAAGGGAAAAAATAAGGGAAACAAAATCATAATAAAACATAAAATAATAAGGCAAACAGAATTGATAGAAATGCTTTCCTTTTTTGTGCTCAACTACAAGTACACAATAGTGACCTATATCCAATCAATAGACGCTTTGATTGGATATAGGTCATTAAACAATCTTCTTATTTATGTCTAAACAATTTCCAATAGTTGCAATTGCTTCAGAAATCGATCCGCAATATAATATTGGATATCCAACTTTTCCACCGATTGCTTTTTTGCTTTGATAGATATTTTTAGTTTACCCGAAGAAACGCTCATTAAACCAATATTCAAGTCTTTAAATTGTTGCCTGTCAACTTTAGATACATATTCGGAACTTAATGCAACATACACTTCGTTGGCATATTGCTTATATCGAACAGCCTGCTCTAATCCGGATTTCCAATCAGAGATTTTTGCTTCTACAGCAATAAAATTTTTAGTAACGGCATCTATCTTTTTAACAGAAGTTATATAGTTACCATTGATTTTTACATATCCCATATCTTCTAATTCCCGAAGAAAGTGATAAAATTTCTTGCCAATTTGTTTATCTGAAATGCTGACATCTTTCAAATTAACTTTTTTATTATTATAAATATCACTGAAATAATAGTATGCATTAAAATATTCATCAAACACAATATTGCTTCTGTTTATTTCGGTTGAATAAACAATATCTGCAATATTATTTCCGCCCCGTAACTCTCGGACAATGTAATGTGTTCCGAATCTTTCCTGCAAGTCAAGAACTAATTTTTCTACTAATGCTTTTTCGTTTACAAACATATATCTCACCCGCTTTATTTTTAAATTATCTTTTTTAGATTTTTCAGCAACTTATAATAGTCCGTATTCTTTTGACTTCCTAAAATCTCTTTTGGTATCGTATCAAGATTGTTTAAAGCGGATTGAATCCGCCCTCTCAAATAGGAAATTTTATCATTTACTGCATACTCATTTATTCTATCAACTTCTTCTAACATCATCTGCCAATGATGCAACTGTATTCCTTTATCTCCAGTACCAATTTCAATCGCAGATTTTCCATTGCACCACTTACAATTGCAGCCCCCAAAATAATTATAAAGCTGCTCAAATGCAAACGTATCTTTCTTAGGATAGGTCAAAAACGATAATACTTGCGGGAAATAAAATTTTGAATATAAATTAAAGGAATCTTTTTCTTCTTTTATATATTGCTCGTCAAAATAATCAATACTTGCCAATCCTAACGAAAAGCCATGTATTCCTTTAGCAATCAATGCCAGACCCAAGGGAATCGGTACTTTTAATGCAATCACAGGTTTGTTTGTATACTTCTGTAAATTAACCATAAAATCAAGATAACTTCCTAATGACTGTTCATTCAACTGTTTCATATCAGAAACCTGTACAATAAATCCATCTACTTGTGCATGAACAAAATAAGACAATATTTTATCCGCTTGAAATACCAGATGCCCAAGCCCTATTGATATCATTGCATATTTCTCTTTTTCTTCATCCACCACCTGTAGGCTTTCATCAATCAATTGAATGTTTATTTTTATCCAATCATCTATTTTTTCCACAGGATAATCTGTATTACTGATATAATGGTATGGCAAAACTAACTTTTGTCCCATAGAAACTGTAGAATACCATGTATCTATATATTCCTTGCGCTTTTGAGGATTGTGTAGATATTCTAAAGAAATAACTCCTTTATCCGGCGAATAAGGTAAATCCACAAGTCCCTTTGTATTAGCAAATGCAACATATGATAATCTTTGGGTCGAAGGATCAATTATCACATTTTTAAAACTATTTTTTGCAAAATATAAATGTAAATTTTTCATCCAATTTTGAACATGGATAGGATAAATAATATCTGCTTGATTTACTTTCTCAAACTGCTCTGTAACATCTTTCTCACGATATATCCACGCATAATATTTCCCCACCGTTATCAGTTCTTCTTGAATATTCTTTTTGTCAAAAGCATCTATAAACTCATCAACTGTCTGAAAGCGTGCATATGGCTCTTTTGAAGTCGCTTTGAATATAATGCTTTCCAATCCGTCACTAATATTCGAGTTGTACTGTTTGGGCGGAATAATCGGATCATTTAGTATTTTTAATAGTAATTCAGGCAATGTTGCCGCTTTGTATGGAATATTCTTTGTCAGCATTTCGTATAAAATAATTCCCAATGCATATATATCAGCCCTGTAATCAATGTGCTTACTGTCCTTCAATTGTTCTGGCGACATATATAGGGGTGAGCCGATTTGTGTTCCTGTAGATGTTATTGATGAAAAATCTATAATCTTACTCAAGCCATAATCAATAATTTTTACATTCAAATTTTCATCAACCATTATATTATCCGGCTTTAAATCTCTATGAATAATGCCCTCGTTTTCAATTATTGTGTTATGTAAATCTTTTACTCCGCTTAAAATATCCACAAATATATGAATCAAGGCATCAAACGAAGTGTCTGTTTTCAGAAAATTTCGTAGGGTTACACCTTCAAAATACTCCATTACAATGACATATTCCATAACACCAAATTCATTTTCAAAATAAAAATCCTCTTGATATTGAATCAGATTTTTACCTTTTACATTCTTTAGGACATCAATTTCCCTTGTGATACGATTCTGTTCGTTTTTAAATTCATCCAATATATAAGTTTCCGACAAAACCTTTGCCGCATATTTTTTGTCGCCTTTTGATACTCTGTATACATCTCCAAAACTTCCGCTTCCAAGAGCCTCTTCAAATAAATATCCATTGATTATCTGTCCGACAATATTCATTTGCGTTTTTCCTTTCATTCAAATATATAGAAAATCTTTTCACATAGACGTCATTTTCTGATACAGTTTCATCAATTCTGCCACACACTCATCCTCTGATAGCCATTTTTTCTTGCCTTCCACAGTCTTAGTAAAACCATATGCCCGCATAACTGCTTTGTCATTTTGCATATGTGCTTTCCGTAGTTCTGCAGGCATTAAAAGTTCATTATATAAATCAGCTAATGAACTATTGGAGAACTTGGCTCTTGCATCTAAAATTCCTTGTGCTGTTTCTTCAATTTTCTTTTTCTGTTCACTTGTTGGATTGCACCACGGAAACGTATTATACACTGTAGAAAGTGCATAACTATAATCACTTTTCATTCTCATCGCTACGCAACGCATCCATGCATTATGGACATTTGAAGTCAATACTCCAAAATGATAAAGTTCCGCATCTGGTATAATGCTTACCTTATTATTTGCTATTGTACTGTCATCAATATAACCGATAGGTATATACCTTCTGCGTTCTGAAGAAACTAAAGGAATCACCAATGCTGTCTTAGGATTATTTGTATCCCTAAACATTGTTGGAGTATTAGCTAATGCATGTGCCTGTTTATCAGTACTACTCAGCCTATCCTTTCGTACTTGTTCAACTCTTTCCATTACCATAGGCATTTTCCTGATTTCTGAAGGGGAAGCATTTACTAACCACAAACAATATCTAGGAACATTATTTATAAACTCATCTGCACCTATCATTCTCTTGATATATTTCTCTGCATTTGGTTCCTTTGCAACGAGTTCTTCTTTTTCTTCTTGTGATAAAATAAGTGCCAAACACTTCACAGTTTTATTGCCCGCAATCATTCTCGGAACGTTACATAAAGGATTTCGTTGAGACCTAACCAATACATTTTCACAATCAATTAGATATGGACTGATATTATTTACATTTCTTTCTACATCACCTTCAAATATTCTTTTTTGCGTTACGAATTTATAACAAGAAAATCCTATTATAATGCAATGTACAGAAGCTTTTATTTTTGCCTCACTCGACCATACAAAAGTTCGATGTGCAAAGAAAATCTCCACTCCTAAATCAAATAAATACTGCCACAATATAGCAGGTTGTTCTCCCTGCGTAATTGAGTTAGTTGATACAAAAGCAGTATGAATTTTTGTGTCTTGCATAAATCGTGCAGCTTTAATATACCAACCAGAAACATAGTCCAATAAGCCGACAGCTTCAATCTTACTGTTTGCCACATTTTGCATATCCTTCCGTTGATTTGGTGATTGCACTTTAAAACCTCTGAATGGTGGATTGCCCATAATATAATTCAATTCGTTTTTCGGAACTACGTTTTCCCAGTCAATCCTCAATGCATTCCCCTCGACAATATTTGCGTAAGATTTTAGTGGAAGAAAGTCAAGACTCATATGGACAATCTCTTCCGTTTCTTTCATCATCTGGCTTTCCGCAATCCATAATGCCGTCTTTGCAACTGTCACTGCAAAATCATTGATTTCGATTCCATAAAACTGACCAATAGATACCTGAATAGGATTTAACGCCTCTCCAAGCACAATTTGTCCAGCTTGCAGTTCGTTCAAAATCTCATTCTCCAATCTGCGCAAAGAAATATATGTCTCCGTCAAAAAATTTCCCGACCCACATGCCGGATCAAGAAACTTTAATCCTGCAATTTTCACCTGAAAAGCATTTAGTTTTGCTTTTTTTGTACGCTCTACTGTAATCTTTCTGATTTCATTAAACTCATTTTTAAGTTCATCCATAAACAGTGGATCAATAACCTTATGAATGTTTTCAATAGAAGTATAGTGCATTCCGCCACTTCTACGTGTCTCCGGGTTTAAGGTGCTTTCAAATACTGCACCAAAAATAGTCGGGCTTATTTCTGACCAGTTAAAATCTGCACTCGCTTTGTTCAAGAGCAGACTTTTAATTTCTTCAGTAAAAGGCGGTATTTCTATTGTTTCATCTGCAAACAGACCGCCATTAACATAAGGAAAAGCCGCAAGTTTTGGATTGTCTTCTTTCAAATACTTATCTCTATCCTCTATTCGCGTATCAAGAATCTTAAACAGTTCCACAAGCGCTTTTCTAAAACCATTAACAGGAATATCTTTCAAAAAGTCATGGAACATCATATGTGAACCGAAAATGCCTGCATCTTCTGCATATAAGCAAAATACAAGTCGTACACATAGGGCATTTAAACTTTTGTACGATTGCTCATCAGGCTCTTTATATTGCGCTATCAATTTGTCATAGAGAACCCCTACAATTTCCCCTGCTTTGACAGAAATTTCCATTTCACGGGAAAGTTCCTTTACATCTTCTTTGAACATGAAGTCAAATAACGGAAGCTTATTCCGAAGTTCTTCAAGTAAAACTACCACAGGCTGTTCGCTCGGCTTATTCATATCATGAATTTCAAAAGACTTAAAATTGCAGGTCACAATCCATAACGGCGTTTCATTCGGTATCATCCATTGCGCATAATTGCGTGCCTGTTCAAAAGGTGTACGCAGGCTTCCGTCTGACTGTAACATTTTCCTGTTCAAATCCTTATCTATACTTTTTTGTTCTATTAAAACCCGTGTTTCTGGTATATAAGCGTCAATAAATTTGGTTTGATTATCCACTACTACACGCTTTTCAAAAATAATCTTCTGTGTAACATTTTCAATTCCTAAAACATTCCTAAGAAATTCTATCCAAAATCTTTGGCTATCACTTTTTTCATCTCCTATGCCGCGCCAGTCATTATAGAACTTTGTCGCAGCAGTTCTCTTTTCTGCATCGGTCATAACACACCTCGTTTTTGATAAAGCCTCCCCAAAATTCTTCACTTACACTCTATCACAAATATAATGAAAAATCAGCAAAAATTTCCAATTATTAAGCTTTGCATATCGAATATCAATATGCAAATATAGCGGTATCTTTTTCTCCTTATCACGAATTCCGAAAAAGAAAAGCAAGTTTCGCCAGAGCATCTCAAAACCCACTTCGTAGCTTTAGAGACACTCCGGCTTACTTGATGGGGCTTCCGCGCCCCATACCCTCGGTTGGCAAATGCAAGATGCATATCCATGTATTTTTTTCCTGTCTGGTGGATGCAGGATATTTTTGTGATTGCGATTCTATACCTCTAACATTTCTATTTCATTAATTGTTTGTAGAAATAATCGTTTTCCATTTTTAAATTCACAATTAATGTTTTCAAAACATTTTCTATCTTTCTCTTGGTTATTTCGGATGTTCTCGGATACATTAGTATATATACAACTGCCCTCAATATATCTAAAGATGTATTTTTTATCTTTTCGGAACATTCCAAAAGAATATCTTCATCGCCTCCTTCATTTACAAAGACTTTTATTATTTTGCAGTACTCTTCAAAATAAATTTTCCATGAAGACCTTACATTCAATGTTCCCAGCAATATGATTTTATCTACATTTATGTCACTAAAATTTCCATTTTTACTTAAGTTTATCAAGTAAGCCGAGATAATAAGTAATGTTTTGATTGGAACCGATATATCTTCGACATTGCCACCATGATCGCTGTCTAAAGTAATAATAAACTGAAGCATTAATTCCCACTTATCATGTTCCATCAATTTTAAAAGCATGTAACTGTTAACCACCAAAAAATCTGCTAACATTGTTACTGCAATATCCTTTTTATCAAATAGTTTATCGCATATGTTGTCAGCCTCATCTTTATATCCATAAAACTCCAACAACTCAGCCAGCACAAACATTAATGCCATATTTTTTTCTTCTGAGTATAGTTCTTCTATTGCTTTCTCATTATTAAAAATCCAATATCTTTTTCTCTCCGGCTTTGCATATTCTTCTCCATTTGCCATCACCTTTGGCGGATCATTATAAATAACATCTCCAACTATATATGCCATATCGTTTAAGAGCAACGTAAGCAAAACTTTACGTTTTGGCATATTTTCGGTTTCTATTATTTCCAATACAAACCTACTAAAATCTAATATCTTGCTTCCTAACTGACCGCAAAAATATGTGTTAAGATAATACTCCGCTTGTGCTCTGGCTTCCACTGCGAATTCTTTATCAACCTCATCCGCTTGTGCCGCATACCTCAATATTTTTTCAGCAGCCTGAAAATTGTTTTCCATATCTGCAAATTCCATAAATAACAGGCAGGTATATACATCTTCAAATACATATTTTGAGTTTTCCGGTAAAGAATAATAACTTTTCTCAATCAACTCTACATTTGTATCTGTTTCCTTGCACTCATATAACAATTTTGCCATGGCATCAACAAATTTTTGTCGTTCCTGCTCTGAATCATATTCATCCTTCTCCATTTCGAAAAAGCGTATAGCCATGTCATATTCTTTTCGGGTTTCAAACATATAACGTAAATAAGAAACTCCCATTTGCAGATAAAGTTTATGCAAGCCTTTTTCTTTGGTCCAGTTTCTCCACCCCTCCAAAACGATCCCATATTTATTTTTGTCTTCGTCTTTTAATTGCATCCTTACTCTTTCCGTTAAGGTAAACAATACTTTTTCTTGACTGTTAATCAGTTTTTCTATTTGAATAGGAGAAACTTTTTTAAGCTGTGTCAAAAAAACTTCTAATTCCTGAACACAATGTACCGAAAGACTATATTTCAAGATAAAAAATTCAGAAAGAGACACATCAAAACTTGGCCATTCAATTCGATCAATGCTATTTAAATATCTCTTTAATTCTTCCTCATTTTCACCCCACAAATCTGTTTGTAAACATTTCTCCATGCATTTACTATGTGAAGAAAAATCATCATTTTTCAACAGTACCATTATAATAAATAAAAACAGTCCACATTCCCGCTCCCGATCTACTATTCTTAATAAGTCCTCTAATTGATATGTATAATCCATATCCGCAAATGTTAAATACCTGACCTGTTCTATCCTAACAACTGCCTGTACAGGTACTGCCATCTTCTCTGGTAAAGGCATTGACGCCCAGAACATGGAAAAATTCCATGTATCATTTTTTATACCTTTATCCATCATTGACGCCAATACATTAACATATAGTTGTCCCATTTCATTATATAATTGCAATTCCATTAAGTGCGTAATAAGATTACAGGTTTCTATTTCATTTAATATCTTCTTTTCTTTGTAATAATTTATCAAAATTATATGGATTTCTTCTTTTTCCTTTTCTGTAAGATGCTTACTTGCAATTTTTCTGAATACTCTTGGAATGATAATCATATCATCCTTCTCTCTTCCCCATCGACTTGTAATAATATACCGCGACTTATCAAGCTGCATTATTTTCGGAGATATTTCACCAATTTCATGCAGTACCTTAACTGGAATATCATGCTCTACACCCGCAAGTCTATATAAAAGCCTTCTTACATTCTCATCATCAATTCTCGAAAAAATAATGCGTTCTAACTGCTTTTCCACACCATCAGCCTTAGCCATAATCAAATCGTTATAATAGGAATCATCAATATTCCAGTTCCGTTCTCTTAATTCATAAATCAGTTCCATAACAACTGCAGGAATATTTCCAAATACCTCCGACAAAAATTTAGCTATTCTAGCGCCAGCCAAGTTTTCTGGCATCCCATTATTAATCATGATTTCTGTAACTTCTGGCGGAGAAAGTTTAGGCAGTTTATATGTGAATATCCCAGAAGCATCACAGTGTACTCTAATTACTGTGGCTATATCCATATATCCACATGTGATAAACTTTACTCCTTTTTCCTTACATGCTGTACCAAAGAGGCTAATCATTTCGATAAGCTTATCGTCTAATATTGCCTCATGTATTCCATCAATAAATAATACTCCATCAAGCAGATACTTATTTAAAAAAGAATCTACTATATTTTTCTTGCTCCCATTATCACAGCCGCTGGAAACTGCCATATCCATATAAATATCTTTAATTCCATTATTTAAATTGATTTTATCCAAATCAATATATTTATAATCAGATACTCTTTCTGAAATCAGTTTTAAAAACTGTGTCTTTCCTGACCATACTTCGCCCCAAATATGAATCCAGAAAGTTGCTTTGAGCTGCTTTAAAATATTCCCCACTTCATTTTTTCTTACAGATCCATTCATACACTGGGCAGCTATAGAAAAATCAATATTTTTTTTCGTAATTTCTATTGATAATCCATTTCCAAATGTTCCTTCCCCTTTGCCTTCCAGCAATTCTTTAATTTGACTTATACTGTCTGTTATTTTCTCCCGATTTCTGTCATTATACACTAAAACCTGATTAGTTACTTTTTGTAAATCTTCATTTTCAATCTCTCCATTAATTTCATTAAAACAGAATTCAAATATGTATTTTAATCCATTACATATATTAGTTCTATATGGGCTATATTGAGGATATTCGTCTATAAATTTATCTACAATCTCATGTGCTGTATCTGAAAAAGGTGTTTTTCCTTTCCACATAGCAATACTGCTTTTGACAAGTTTTTGCACCAACTTATTTACAGAAAAATAGCCATCTAAATCATTATAAAATATTTCAGGCTCATACTTTTTCCTAAACTCTGCAAACATAGATTCTAATGCTCTCTTAAATTTCTTTTTGTCTGCATATTTCTTTATAATATTTCCTTTACATGTCAATACAAATTCTTCTAAAAAAACAGATATTAACCATTCCATACCGTTTCCTCTTCCATATTACGTAATTTTTATACTCTGCATTTATGCCTGTAAAATTGCAACTATCTCGCTTAAATAATTAGTTAATTTTATTTTATCACTGTCATTATACATATGGGAATTATTATTTTTCACTATCCGATAAATATTTCCTCTAATTTTATTTATCTCATTCCGCAATCGCATTATCTCTAATTCTCTACTCCTTGGATGCTCCGACTGGTTCAGGAGAAAATAACGGATGTATTCAGATTCGTTCATGTTTTCGGCTTTGGAACGTTAAGCTAACAGTTTTGCTGTTCCTTCTGTTAGCCTGAAATGCTTCCGTATTACATTTTCGCCTTTTGGTCTTGCCATGTGCCTCTCCTTTCTTTTTGGGAGAGGGCGTTCTATGGAACGCCGCAAGATACGCATTTCGTGGGCACGAAATGCTAAATCTTGTCGGGGAGTACCCCGAACCCCCTTAAATCCTCCATATTTCTTATTTTAATATCAATTTCTTTGCTAGGATTTCAAAAACAATGCGCTGGATATCAAATCTTGCCTGCCGATTGCATTTCCCTCCTTTTCAGATTTCAAATTCTAAAGCCCGATAGCAGCCCATTTTTACCCTTTTTCAAGGATATCAAAAATCCCTTCCAGATAGCATTTTTTCATCAATAGAAATCAAATTCCCCACTGCGATATCATTTTCCCACGCTTCCAGATACTTTTCGCCTCTTGGATTGTATTGGGGAGTGCGTGCGGCGTCAAGCATTTTAGTCCTAGCCGAAAATGCTTGACACCGCCCACCCTCCCCAATCGTTTACAGCCAAGCGGAAAGTATCTGGGGGTATCGGCATCCGCCGCTCATCCCACTCACATCAGCGGTTTTTTTCATAATATCCCATTGTCCTGTCTGCCACCATCGTAACTTTCTGTTCTTCTTTATCCAGCAGATAGAGAACCTTCTCCTTTTCCGGCGCTGACAGGAAATCCGGCACCTTAATATTTCTATTGTTTTCCCTTTCCCCCTGCAAAATGCCTGAAAGGCAATATCTGTCCACTGCTTCAAGAAAAACAGCTATCTTTATCTCCACTCCTGCCAGTTGGGGCTTGTCATCCTCTGCCGCTTTTTCATAGGCATCCCGCGCCGCCTTTTCCATGCTTTTTAAACTGCTCCGTGTACAGGGAACCGGTTTACGGTTTACAAGAATATCCAGCATTTTATCCCATCCTGTTTTTATATATATGGGAATATTCTTGTCCAGTAAATTTACATCCCTCACAAAATCCATTTCCCCTCCTCTTGCCGGAACAAAACAGGGAATGCTGAACTCCCTTGCCTTTTTTGCTGCCTCTGTCGGTATCCTCCTGTAGCCCCCGTCTTGGATCAACTGCCGGATGGCAGCCAGCTTTTCCTTATCAGAAAGCTCCGGACAGTAATTCTGTTTTGCCAATGCCTGCAAAAGCTTCCTCTCTTCCCACTCCGTCTTAAACTGATCCAAGGTCTTTTCCTCCAAATTCCGCTCCCGCCCTGCTGCCGCTTCCCTTGTCACTGCTGACAGAGAACGCTCATTTTCTGCTTCATAGGTAATGGCACTTATCTCCCCGCTGCCGGAAAGCATATCACGCCGCATCTGCATCAGCCCGTCGGCAAGATAGCCATAACTGATAAGGGCAACCTTTTCCCCAAAAGGTCCTCTGATATACTGGTCGGTGGAAAGGCGGCACTTTTTCATCCTGCCTCTCCTGTAGTGAATTGTTAGGGATTTTCCCCTGACCTGCCGCTTTGCAACCGCCTTTGAAAGCCTGCGGTTATCCAGTACGGAAATGTCAGCTTTCCCTGTCCTGTCTTTTATATGTATGGCAAAGGTTGTTCCTGCTGGTGAGAAATAGCAGAAAGACTTTGCAATAAGGTTTTCCATGCTCTCTTTCAGGTAAATCTCCCTTTCTTTCAGGCAGAAATTCCTGTCCTGACTGGAATGGACTATGTAATGCCCTTCCCTTTGTAACATATCAAAATCTATGGGCGGCTTTCCGTCTGCCCCAATCACCAAATGCAGGAATTGTTTCATATCAACGTCCTTGATCTGGTATTCTTCCAATACTGCCTCCTTGTATGATAATATTTTCTTCCCAAAAGAAAACAGGATGCGTAAAGCACCCTGTCAGATTCCCATGAGACCATCCATAAAGCTGAGGGCGGTCTCATTCAGTTCTTCGGTTTTAGGCTGTACTTCTCCCTGCTGTTGCTGTACCGGTACTGGTGGCTGTGCGTTCATCACTGCCGGATAAGAGTATGGATAGGGAAATGGATAGGGCATCTGCGGCGTTTCCTTTTGGGATTTATCCATCTTCCTGTCAATGATCTCTTCTATCCTTTCCAGCAGTTCTTCGTTCCGCATGGGCATCTGCCCCGCCCTGTCATAATATTCCACCACCGCCTTTGCAATGATGTCATTATATTTCTGCTTCTTCCCTTCCCCCTTGCTAAGTTTCTGGATAATCTGCCATGCCCGCCGCTCCTGGTCGTTGTCCATGTCAAAGCGGCAGAACACAGGCTTTATATTCTTGATGACTTCCCTTCCTGCCATATGTGCCGCGCCTCCTACCTCTGCCTGAGTTTCCTGATCCTGCGCTGGTTGGAAAGGTATTCATAGCCTTTTGCATTGGCATTGATATCCTCAATAAAATGCACCCTGTCCTTATCCAGCTTTGCAAAGTGTTTCATCAGCATAGCGCCGCCGCCAAGGAAATGGAGCTTTGCCAGTTCTTCATTGTACCCATACTCCCTTATCTTCCGCATGATTTTTTCGGTATATTCCGTAGCGCACTCCCCGATTGCTTTCAGGTACTTTTCTCCAATATCTGCTGTTCCGTCCTTCAAAACCTTTTTCACAATAAGGTCATCCACTACGCTGTGTACCCTGTTTGTCAGCTCGCTCCGCATCTCTATTACACAGCAGTCCACACCGAAACGTTCTATATAATAACGGGCAGAATCGGGAACTCCATCCACCACAAAGATAACGTTCATGGTTCCGTTTCCGATATCCACTACAATATTAAAACCCTGATAGTCTCTTAGGTTCTCTGCGATAGCGGCAAATCCCTGTGCATAAACTTCCACGTCCTCAATCTTTACATGGTATCGGGTATCATTGCACCGGAAAGTCACTTCCTTATTCCGCAATAAATATTTCCGGAAGCATTCCCCCTGCTCCCCAAGCCACTTGATGGGAAGCCCCACTGCAAGGATAGCGGAAGCGCTGCATAAGCCCCTGCCCTTTAATTCCTTTGCAAGTGCCGCCAGCGTCAGGATATAATAATCTTCATCCCATACCTTGTCCATCTGGTATTCTTTGTGGGTAGAGCCGATTTCATAAAATTTCCCCTCAAACTCTATCGTCATTCCTGCCAGTTCTGATGCCCGTTCCCTTTCAATCACGCCGGATTCAAAAATGTGGTGGGCGGTCTTGATGTTCCCGTACCCGTGGTCGATGCCGATTCTGTAAATCTGTTCCATGTTCTTTTTCTCCTTCCTACACATTCGCACGAAAAAAGGACAGCCACCTTGACACAAGATGAAATGTCCTTTCGTTTATTTCTATTTAATTAACATACAAAACAGTCTGTTGCATTTAGGATGCATCACTGTTACATTGCTGCCTTACCGCTTCTGTACCCGTTGCAATATCCAGAATTTGTTTCCTATATTTGCTTAACCCTTGGCAGGACTTTTCGGAACAAACTCCAGTTTTAATGTCATTCCCATTCCATCTGCCAAACGCTTTAACAGCTTAAGAGAAGGATTCCTCGTTCCGTTTTCCAGTTTGCTTATATCCGCCTGATTGATTCCTGTCCTTTCTGCAAGTTCTTTTTGGGTAAGATTTTGTGAAATCCTTGCATCCACCATTGCACGAATCACATCCATTTCCGGCTGAATATCTTCCCATTCTTTTCTGAATTCATCATCCTGCAATTGTTCATTTAAAAACTCCTGAAATTCACTCATTTTCCTTCACCCTTTCCAAATAATCTTTACGATATGATTTTGCCAGTCTTATTTCCTGTTTTGGCGTCTCCTGCGTTTTTTTGATAAATCCATTCGTCATTACAATTTTCCTACCATAGTAGAAAAAATATAAAACCCTTGTTATATCTGTTCCCACTTTTCCACGGATCTCAAATATCCCATCCTCTAAATGCTTACTGTATGGCTCTCTTAATTGATTTCCTTTTTCCTCCAACACGTCAATGATTCCCAAAACTTTCGCCCGCATTTTCACATCCAGACCAAGGATAAAATCTTTCGCCGGTTTTTCACCGTTATCTTTAGTATAAAATTCCACCTCAAATTTATCCATTGTAATCTCCAATTTTCTTTCTATGTTTAGTATATGGCAAATATGCCATATTGTCAATAAAGACAACACCACTAGGCTTATCCTATTGGCTGACATATTTTTTGACTTTTTAAAGCTTTACTTTTAAAACTATCTATTCTTCATCTTGCAAAGTATCAAATTCATCAAGTTTTATCATATATTATTTCGCACATCAATCACAAGCGTATAAATAATCCCTCCATCAACAATACTTGCCTCAGAAATCCCTTTTCCAAAATCTCTCTTTCGAGCATCAAAAATTATTAAATATCCCACTCCAACTTTTCTAGCTTTCATGTAATGATTAAGCTGTTCAAATCCATGCAAAGCATAATTAGAGGAATACCCTTCCCCACACATTTTCAATTCTACTAATATAGAAATTTCAAAATCTAAATTTAAATACAAATCAATTCTCCCAGCACCTGCTCCACATTCTTCTATTGTCAGAATATTATCTCGAAAACACCCTTTTAAGCTGGTCTGTAACAATAATTTTCCTAAAGACTCTGGTTTTGCTACCCAATGATACTTTCTCTTATCTTTTGAATCTTTATGCCAAAAACACATACGTGATTCATTCTGTACGCTTTCTTGAAATGCATATAACGCTTCTTTAATATCCTGCAACGTATACTTTACTGTATCTGAATTTTTCCTATCCTTTGAATGCCCTCCCTTATCCAATGAAGTATGGAGCAACTTGTTCGCATACTCTGAAGATTTCGATGGTTCTTTTAAATATGAAACCGCAGAATCATAATCTTTAAGATTTAATGCTGCTTCCCCAGCCAAAATAAGGTATGCCTCTTCTTCTCCTAATAACTCAATTTGTTGCTCACAAAATGCAAGTAACTTTTTCCAGTTTTTGGTATTTCTTAGACCAGAAAGATACATCTTAATAATCGACATATGAAAATTATCAATGGTAAGCACTTTTTCACAATATTTCAAACATTCGTCATTATCAATTTTTTCATAAAAATATGCCATCCTAGCATAAATAATTTCCAAATAATCCACTCTATGCTCATATTGTTTCTCTACAAAAGACAATGCTTCCTGAATTTTCTCCATTTTTTCTTCATTTGATAGTTTGTTCGAAAGAGATTGCATTAAGGGAATTGTCCAATACAATTCTGTATCTTCCCCTTCCAACTGCACTAAAGACAATTTTTCATAGTTACATGTTCTTAAATATCCTAAAATTTCTTGTCTAGCCTCATATTGCTGTTTCTTATCCTTAAAGATTGACAATCTAGATTCTTTTACTTGCAAAATTCTCAAATATTTACTTTTTGTTTCATCATCACATAATTGTTCCGCAATCATCAAACCAAAATATATAAAAGAAATATCATCAAATTCTGTTCCAAAATAATTTTCAGAAACCTGTAATCTGGATTCCACACAATCCATTGCGCTCTGATATTCACAATGTTCCATTAAAAATGAAATCTTCATCCTTAGCACTGTATCATACTCATTCTTATATTTCTGTTCGTCCTGCATTAAAGATAAAAGTTCATTTGCTTTTTCTAAAACCTCCTGTCTACCTCCCTTCAACTGTTTGTAATAATGTACAAT
>ERZ808044.801-NODE-801-length-25753-cov-8.179428_pt1 | contig 25753 bp, 21 predicted proteins | sample MGYA00380195_ERZ808044 | MGnify/ENA primary metagenome ERZ808044 (study PRJEB31490, sample SAMN06133423) | mouse gut metagenome | isolation source: Z7_2 | host: mice | place: China: Chengdu | collected 2015-05 ...
CTTCAGCTGGTGTTGTTTCATCTTCAGCTGGTGTTGTTTCATCTTCAGCTGGTGTTGTTTCATCTTCAGCTGGTGTTGTTTCATCTTCAGCTGGTGTTACTTCACTTTCAGCTGGTGTTGTTTCATCTTCAGCTGGTGTTGTTTCACCTTCTACTGGTGTTGTTTCGCCTTCTGCTGGTGTTATTTCATCTTCTGGAGCAACTGGGTCTGTTACAATTTCAGATAATGAAACTACTTTATCTGTTCCATTCCATTCAACATTTAAGCCAAATTGTTCTCCAATAAATTTTACTGGTACAAAAGTTCTGTTTCCAACAATTTTTGCTGCTACATCTAATTCTACTGCTTGTCCATTTACAATAGCTTGTTTACTATTAATTGTTAAAACAACTGTTTTGTCATCTTTTGTAGCTGTTACAGTTTTTGTTGCTGCGTCCCATTCTACTGTTGCCCCCAAAGTGTCCATGATTGCACGCATAGGTACCAATGTAATGCCTTGTTCAATAAAAGGCTGTGCATCAAATGTAATTGCTGCCCCATTCATTGTTACAGATAAATCTGCTGCCTGTACAGAAGCAGTACCCACTACTAACACCATACCTAATGTCATTGCTGCTAAAAATCTTTTCATTTTATTTCTTCCTCCTCATGTATGTAATTTCCTACCCTTAATAGGCTCTAGAATATTATAACTTGTTTTTTTTATAAAGTCCATAACTATATATTGGTTTTTTATTTTATTGTTTGTAAGGCACTTTTCAGAGAAGAAATATATTTATCATACAATTCTTGTTCTCCTGTAATGGCACAAATATAATAATTACTTTCTGTTTCAGCATATACAAAAAATGCTTTTGATATTGTATTATTTTCTTCCGCTATAATTTCATCTGCTCTCACTACATTCATATTACTTAATGTAATATTTTGTTCTATTACTTTTCCCATAGCATATGCCGTATAATAAGCACTTTCTTTATTAAATTTTGCAAATTCTTCTGCTGTTTGTATACCAGATGATTTTAATTCCTGTTTATCAAAACTAGAAATCAATACAGAAAGTTCGCCTTCTGTAGAATCTGCAATAATGGTATTTTCTAAATCTGAATATTCTTCTTTCCAGTTCTCCCCAGGTAATGTAATGCTATAATCTTTATTTTTACTTGTATACTGTGTTGTTGCAACTTTTTTAGGTGCTTCTGCTTTTTCTGTTAAAGCAATCGTTTTTGTTTCTTTATCCCAAACTACATTTAACCCTAGTTGTTCCCCTACAAAACGTAATGGTACAAAAACACGCCCATCTACCACTTTTGCGGGCATATCTAGCAATATATCTTGTCCATTTTTATTAGCAATTGTTCCTCCTGCTGGGATTTCTAATATATCTTGTCCTCTTTTAATTGTGGCAACTTTAGAAGAAGGCGACCAAATCACTTCTGCCCCCATTTTTTCAGCAATTGCTCTCATAGGAATCATTGTTGTACCATTTTCTAAAAATGGTGCTGTGTCAAAATAAATAGCACTTCCTTCATAATTTACTGTAATACTATTTTCTGCATATACGGGTACAATACTAATTGCAGATGTGCATGAAATACACAATGCTATTATGGTTAAAAATTTTTTCATAATATAAGAAACCTCCTTTTGTTATACGAAACGATTGCCCCTTCTGTTTCCCCCAATATTAATCCAAAACATATACTTTACAGTTCTTAAACAGAAATAGTATTCATTATACAATTTTTTGTTTCACAGCATTTTGTTGATATTGCTGATTTTCATATGTCAAATAAGCATATTTAATGCCATTTTCCTCTTGAATCGGTTGTTGCTCTATCAACTTCCAATGATAATCTTTATCTAAATTTTTAAAATAAGTATCTGCAACAAATGTTTGATATATTTTTGTAACATAAGCCCTTTCACAATATTGTAAAAATTGCTGATAAATACTTGCACCTCCTACTACAAAAACATATTTTTGTTTTTCCTTTTGTATTGTTCTTAATACTTCCTGCACATTATGACACACTTTCACCCCTTCACAAGTATACTCTTGACTATGTGTCATGACAATATTTATTCTATTAGGTAAAGGCTTTCCTTCTGGAAAAGATTCTAATGTTTTCCTTCCCATAATAATAATATTGCCTGTTGTCATTTTACGAAACCGCTTTAAATCTGATGAAATTTTTGCCAAAAGTTGTCCATTGTTTCCAATTCCCCAGTTTTCATCTACTGATACAATTAAGTCCATTTTTTCACCTCTTTATTATATTGCAACAGGTATTTTACCTACTGATTTACCATATTCATACTGTTCAACAACAAAATCTTCTACTTTAAAATCATAAAAATTTTTAATTTCTTTATTCAATGTTACTTTTGGTGCTTGTTTTGGCTCTCTTTGAATCAATTCTTTCACCAAAGAAATATGCCTATCATAAATATGCATATCTGAAATAACATGAACCAATTCTCCAGCTTCCAGTCCACTTACTTGAGCAAACATCATAAGCAAAGCAGAATATTGTACTACATTCCAATTATTTGCTACTAATGTATCTTGAGAGCGCTGATTTAATATAGCATTTAATTTTTTTCCTGTTACATTAAATGTCATACTATAAGCACAAGGGTATAAATTCATCTCATGCAAATCATTAAAATTATAAATATTTGTCATAATTCTTCTGCTATAAGGATTTTGTTTTAAATCATAAAGTACCCTATCCACTTGGTCAAATTTTCCTTCTTTATATTGATGTTTGATACCCAGTTGATAGCCATAAGCCTTTCCTATCGTTCCATTTTCATCTGCCCAGCTATCCCAAATATGACTATTTAAGTCATTTACATTATTCGATTTTTTTTGCCATATCCATAATATTTCATCTATTGCCGCCTTCCAATTTGTATAACGAAGTGTCATTAACGGAAATTCCTTTGATAAATCATATCGATTGACAACACCAAAACATTTCATAGTATAGGCAGGTGTACCATCTTCCCAATGAGGACGTACTTTTTCATTTTCAGAGGAATAACCATTTTCTAGTATATTTTTACAATTTGCTATAAATATCTCGTCTGCTCTACTCATACAAGCACCCTTTCTTTTTTAAAATGTATATTCATTCTACCATGACAACAACAAAAAAAAAAGAAGTGTTTTTGACACACTCCTTAAAAATTGATAACAAATAACTCCATTTTCTGACATATTATATAAAAATAAGCACAATACTATTGTCATTTCTAATATTCTTCTGCTACAGAGAGTGCAAAAAACAGTACCTTTTTTGCACCATTATGATAAAGCACTTTGGCACATTCGTTTATAGTTGTACCAGTTGTAAAAATATCATCTATAAGTAATATTGTCTTTCCGTTAACTTCTTGTTTGTTTTCTAGTGTAAATGCACCTTTTATATTTTGTTTTCTTTGTTCTGCATTTAAAGCATTTTGAGGCGTTGTATTGCGTATCCTTTTTAAATTATTTTTACTACATTGTTTCTGTATTCTTTCAGCCAATACTTCTGCAAGTAACTCAGATTGATTAAATCCTCTAATTTTTTGTTTCTTTTCATACATAGGCACAGGAATCATTAATTCTATTTCTTCTTTCCATTCTGGATAATATGTTAGCAAATAATCTCCCATTATTTTACCTAAAGGTACAGCATCTCTTTTAAAATATCGAAATTTAAAATGAAATATCGTCTGTCTAATTGTTTGATAAGAAAATACAGCAATACCTTTTTCAAATACAAAATCTGCCTTTTGACATCTATTGCAATATTTTTCATTTGTGTATACATTGCAACCGCATTTTTGACAAACATTTCCCTCTTTCCAATGTATTGTATTTTGACAATGTTCACATAATATACTTTCATCACCTATTTTCATAATTTTACCACATAATATACAGCGAGGAGGATAAAACCATTGCAGAAACATATATAATAAACGCATATCAAATACACCTCTTAATATTCCAAAAATTCATATAAATCCTGCAAACGATAACACAAACTAGAATAACGATTGATTTCTCTATTATTTGCTACCATAGCAGAAATCCTATCTTCTAATCCCACAAGTACAACAAGTTTTTTTGCTCTAGTAACGGCTGTATAAAGCAGATTTCTGGTCATAAGCATAGGTGGACCATTGTGTATAGGTATAATCACAACAGGATATTCACTTCCTTGCGATTTGTGTATCGTAATGGCATAAGCAAGTTCCAATTCTTCTAACTGTGTAAAATCATATTCCACGCATTTATCTTCTTCAAATGTTACCTGTAATGTTTCATTTACTTCATCAATATATGTGATTCTGCCTTCATCTCCATTAAATATTCCTACACCTTCATCTGTTACTTTTCCCCAATGATTATATATTTTCCAAACAATATTATAATTGTTCTTAATCTGCATTACTTTGTCGCCTTCTCTAAATATGACATTTCTAAATACTTTTTCTTTTTTATTTTCATCTGGAGGATTTAATGCTTGTTGTAGTACTTCATTCAAATGATATACACCTATAGGACTTTTACGGATAGGTGTTAACACTTGTATATCATTGATACTGTCACAACATAAAAAATTAGGCAATCGTCTGATTGTCAATTCTACAATCGCTTTTACAATATCCTCACTATATGCTCTTTTTACAAAAAAGAAATCTTTTTCTTTTTCATTTAATACAAGTGCCTGCCCCTGATTGATTCTATGGGCATTCATAATAATTGCACTTTCCTGTGCTTGTCTAAATATTTGATTTAGTCTTACAATAGGTAACTTTTGACACATAATTAAATCTTTTAATACATTGCCAGCACCCACAGAAGGTAATTGGTCTACATCTCCCACTAATATTAGTCTTGTTCCTATACTTACCGCTTTTAAAAAACTATGCATCAATGCAATATCTATCATAGAAGATTCATCAATAATAATGACATCTGCATCAATAGGATTTTGCTCATTTTTATCAAATGTTTGTTTACGCTTATCCTCATTTATAAAATTAATACCTAACATTCTGTGTATTGTTTGTGCCTCCACACCTGTTGCTTCTGTCATTCTTTTTGCTGCTCTGCCTGTTGGTGCTGCTAAAACAATATCATAATCTTCCTCTTTTAATATTTGTATAATGGTGTTGATTGTTGTTGTTTTTCCCGTTCCTGGACCACCCGTAATAATCAATACACCATTTGTCATAGCATCTATTACAGCTTGTTTTTGTTGTTCAGCCAATATAACACCTGTCTTCTGTTCTACTCTTTTAATAGCACTTTCTATATCAGCACTATTTTCTGATTCGTAATCTTGAGATAATTCTAATAACTTTTTTGCTGTAGCAATTTCTGCATAATAAAAAGGTGCTAAATACACATTATATTGTTCTTCTCTTTTTTCCAACCAAATTTGATTATCAATCTGCATTTGTTTCAAATACTGTTCTATATCAATCTGATAAAGTTGGAGTAATTCTTCTGTTTGCTGTGTAAGCAATGAAATGGGTAAATAAACATGACCATTTCCTAATGCTTGATTTAACACAAACTTGATACCTGCACAAATTCTATAAGGACTATCAAACGGAATACCTGCTGCTGATGCCATTTTATCTGCCATTTTAAAACCAATACCAAAAATATCATCTGCAATACGATAAGGATTATTTTTAATGACATCAAATGTTTTATCTTTATATCTTTTATATATTTTAGTAGCATAAGCTGGTGTTACACCAAAATCCTGTAAAAAAAGCATTGCTTTTCTTAATTCATGTTGCTCTTGAAACAATGCGTTTATCTTTTGTGCTTTTTCTAGTGTAATTCCTCTAATTTCTGCCAATCTTTCTGGTTGTTCTTCTATTATTTGAAAACTATCTTCTCCAAATTTCTCTACAATTTTCTTTGCTGTTTTATGTCCAATTCCTTTTATTACACCAGAAGCTAAATATTTTATAATACCTTCTTCTGTTGTAGGAATCGTTTTTTCATAATTTTGTACTTGAAATTGTTTTCCATATGTTGCGTGTATCGTCCAATAACCCGAAACTGCAACGCTTTCTCCTTCATGGATGTGAGGAACAACACCAACACAAGTAGTTTCTGTTTCTTCTTCCAAAACAGTAAAAACTGCATAACCCGTATCTGTATTTTGAAAAATAATATCTTCTACTGTGCCGTGTAATACTTCTTGTTCCAATTCCACCCCTCCTAATGTATTATATTTTTATATGAAATGGAATATATTGCTGAAATTGTTAAATATAGCATATCTTACATTGTATCATCTTTTCGTAAAAAAAACACCCCTGAATTGAAAAATCAAGGGTATTTATACAAAAATTTTATATAACAAACTATTTATTTTTACTGTTTCTATTATTATTATAAATTATTAATCAAACAATTTATTTTCTATTTTTTCTAAAATAATGATTTTAATGATTTTATCATAACAAAGGGAGAAACCTCAAAATAAGGCTTCTCCCCATATTAAAATCATAATATTATTTTACAGCATTTTTAAATACGTCTGTTTTATCTGTTTTTTCCCAAGGTAAATCAATATCTGTTCTACCAAAATGACCATAAGCCGCTGTTTGTTTGTATATTGGACGACGTAAGTCAAATGTTTCTATAATTGCTGCTGGTCTTAAATCAAAATTATCCTGTATAATTTTTGTAATTTCTTCATCAGAAATTTTTGCTGTGCCATATGTATTTACCAATATAGAAACTGGTTTTGCTACACCTATAGCATATGCTAATTGTACTTCACACTTTTTCGCAATACCGCTTGCCACAACATTTTTTGCAACATATCTAGCTGCATAGCATGCAGAACGGTCTACTTTTGTAGGGTCTTTTCCAGAAAAAGCACCTCCACCATGTGCTGCATATCCGCCATAAGTATCTACAATAATTTTTCTTCCTGTTAAACCACTATCACCTTGTGGTCCGCCAATTACAAAGCGTCCTGTTGGATTGATATAATATTTTGTTTTTTCATCAAGTAATTCTGCTGGTATCACTTTTTTGATAATATGTTCTAATACATCATTATAAATTGTTTGTTGGTCTACATCTGGGCTATGTTGTGTAGAAATAACAACAGTATCCACTCTTATTGGTTTATCATCTTCATATTCTACTGTCACCTGAGATTTTCCATCTGGGCGTAAATATGGCAATTTACCACTTTTTCTTGCCTGTGTTAATGCGATTGTCAATTTGTGAGCAAGAGAAATAGGCATAGGCATTAATTCTTCTGTTTCATCACAAGCAAAACCAAACATCATACCTTGGTCACCTGCACCCGTATCAAAACGACTGTCATCTTCTCCTTTTTTGGCTTCATATGCTTTGTCTACACCTAATGCAATATCAGGGGATTGTCCATGTATAGATGTAATAACAGAACAAGTTTCACTGTCAAAACCAAATTTTGCTCTATTATATCCAATTTCACGTAATGTATCTCTGACTACTGACTCAATATCTACATAAGCATTTGTTGTAATTTCTCCCATAACAAATACAATACCTGTTGTAGTTGCTGTTTCACAAGCAACTCTTGCCATAGGGTCTTTTGCTAATATGGCATCTAATACGCCATCTGAAACTTGGTCACAAATTTTATCAGGATGTCCTTCTGTTACAGATTCTGATGTAAATAATCTTCTACTCATTATTTTGCTCCTCTCTTAAAACCATTTAAAATATAGGTTGTATAAAAGTAAATATTTTTAAAAAGAGATTGGCAACAAAAAAAAGCCTAAAGGGCTTTTCCATTCTCTCATCTTCCGCAATACTGCGGGGGAATTAGCACCGATACAAAATATGCCGGTTGCTGGGTTTCACAGGGCCCTTTCCCTCAACCACTCTTGATAAGCTTTATTTACTTTATTGTAATAAATATATCAAATAACTATGTATTTGTCAATAGCAGTATTATAATTTTTATGGAAAAACGTCAGTTTTTGCAATAAAATTTTTTGTTCAACTTTTTAGGGGAAAAGTTGGTGGGGTGCTGAACGTCTGGTGGTTATTCGTTTAGCACCGACCGGAGCGAAGCGTAGACTGGGCAAAGCTCAATGTTTTAACTTTATTGACAAGCTGAGGGCATTGTCAACAAACAATGCCCTCAGTCTGTCGATAAACCTTGAGGACTCTGTCCTCAAACTCCTGTCCGCTTTTGAAAAAGCGGAGCAAAACTTTTTATGCGAAACTACGTTTCGCTAAAAAAATATTGATTTTATAAGGAAAAACGCTAGTTTTTCCAATAAAGTTTTTTGTCCAACTTTTTTTCCAAAAAAGTTGGTGGGTGTGGGTGAAACCCACAAAAAGGACTTTTTTGACAAGCTGAACCGATATATTACTATATCGGTTTTTTTCAATAGAAGGGATTGACAAATATTATGAAAGATATAAGACTAGATGATACGATTGCAGCCATATCAACAGGTGGTATGGGTGCAATCGGTATTGTACGAATGAGTGGTGAAAACTGTATTGCATTAGCAGATAAAATTTTTAAAAGTAAAAAAAATGTTTCTTTATTAAATAGAAAAAGTCATACCATAAGTTATGGTCATATTATTGATAATCGTACAAATAGTATTATTGATGAAGTTTTAGTAACTGTTATGAAAGCACCAAACACATATACTAAAGAGGACATTGTAGAAATCAACTGTCATGGTGGTATTATTGTCATGCAGAAGGTGCTTGAAATTATATTAAATAATGGGGCACGTTTAGCAGAACCTGGGGAATTTACAAAAAGAAGTTTTTTAAATGGTAGAATTGATTTATCGCAGGCAGAAGCAGTCATTGATTTGATACAATCTAAAACAGATATTTCTAGACAATCTGCAGTGAACCAATTAGAAGGCAGATTGCATAAAAAAGTAAGTGATATGCGTTCTAGATTATTAGATATGATTGCTTCTATTGAAGCAGTGATTGATTATCCAGAGCACGATATAGAAGAAGACACCTATCAAACGATGGAACAGAAAACAATAGAAATGATAAAAGAAATGGAGGAACTTTTAGAAACAGCTGATAGAGGCAAAGTAATCAGAGAAGGTATACAAACAGTTATTATTGGTAAGCCAAATGTAGGAAAATCTTCGTTATTAAATTGGTTTTTAGAGGAAGAAAGGGCTATTGTAACAGATATTCCAGGAACAACAAGAGATACTGTAGAAGAATATATTAATATAGAAGGTATTCCTATTAAGATAGTGGATACAGCCGGTATACATGAAACAGGGGATATTGTAGAAAAAATTGGTGTAGAAAAGTCAAAAAGTTATGCGGAAAAAGCAGATTTAATATTATTAATATTAGATGCATCACGTCATTTAGAAAAGCAGGATAAAGAGATTTTGAATTTTGTAAAAGACAAAAAAACAATTATACTATTAAATAAAATTGATTTAGAGCAAAAAATAACAAAAGAAATATTAATGCAATATGCACAAAATGTAGAGATAATTAGTATTTCTGTGAAACAAAATATCGGCTTAGAACAGTTGATACAACACTTAAAGAAATTATTTTTTGAAGGAAAAGCAATTTGTGCAGAAGATGGTTTGTTAGGAAATGTACGACATAAAAATGCTTTATATCAAGCAAAGGAAGCAATGAAAAGAGCATTGACAACGATTACAACGCATATGCCAGAAGATTTTATATCTATGGATTTACAAGATGCAAATACTGCTTTAGGAGAAATTACAGGTGATACTGTAGATGAAGAAATTATAGATAGAATATTTACAAAGTTCTGTTTAGGAAAATAATATAAATGGAATATCCAAAATGAGTAGATTGAAAATAATTTTTATTTGCATTTCACATTACAAAAATAAAATTTTATAAATATTGTTAAAATCTTTAATACAATAAGGAGTGATAATATTGTCATATATTGCAGATACAATTGATGTTGCTGTTATTGGTGGTGGTCATGCAGGATGCGAAGCAGCATTAGCGACAGCACGTATGGGTATGAAAACAGTATTATTTGCCATTAGCTTAGATAGTATTGCTATGATGCCATGTAATCCTAGTATTGGAGGAAGTTCAAAAGGGCATCTTGTAAGAGAAATTGATGCTTTAGGCGGAGAAATGGGAAAAAATATTGATAAAACATATATTCAAACTAAAATGCTTAATACTGCAAAAGGACCAGCAGTATACTCTCTTCGTGCACAAGCGGATAAAGTACAATATCAATTAGAAATGAAACATACATTGGAGAAAACAGAAAATCTTCGTATTCGTCAAGATGAAATTGTAGAATTGATTGTACAAGATAATATGATAAAGGGTGTAAAAACAAATGGAAATAGTATTTATGAATGTAAAACAGCGATACTTTGTACAGGAACATATTTAAAAGCACGCTGTTTATATGGAGATACAATTACAGAATGTGGTCCAAATCATTTAATGGCAGCGACAAAATTAAGCCAATGTTTAAAAGACTTAGGAATTCGTTTATATCGCTTTAAAACAGGTACACCAGCACGTATGAATAAAAATTCCATTGATTTTTCAAAAATGCAACCACAATATGGTGATGATAATGTTGTACCATTTTCATTTGAAAATACGCCTGAGGACATCAAGAGAAATCAAGTACTTTGCTGGTTAACATATACAAATGAACAAACACATAATATTATAAAACAAAATTTGCATCGTTCCCCTATGTATTCAGGAGTAATTGAAGGAACGGGTCCAAGATATTGTCCTTCTATAGAAGATAAAGTAGTTCGTTTTGCAGATAAACAAAGGCATCAGCTTTTTATAGAGCCAGAAGGTGAAAATACAGAAGAAATGTATATACAAGGTATGTCTTCCTCATTACCTGAAGATGTGCAGATTGCCATGTATAGAACAATACCTGGATTGGAACATTGTGAAATGACAAGAAATGCCTATGCTATAGAATATGATTGTATTGATGCAACACAGCTAAAAATTAGTTTAGAATTTAAAAATATAAAGGGATTATTTAGTGCAGGACAATTTAATGGTAGTTCAGGTTATGAAGAAGCAGCAGCACAAGGTCTTATTGCAGGAATTAATGCAGTAAAGTACATTAAGGGAGAAGCCCCTATTATATTAAAGCGTTCTGATGCTTATATAGGTGTTTTAATTGATGATTTGGTGACAAAGGGAACAAAAGAACCTTATCGTATGATGACCTCGCGTGCAGAATATAGGTTATTGTTGCGTCAAGATAATGCTGACCAAAGATTAACTCCCTTAGGTTATGAATTAGGATTAATTTCACAGGAAAGGTATCAAAATTTTTTACAGAAACAACAACAGGTTACAGAAGAAATCAAAAGAGTATCTAATGTAATTATAGCACCTTCAGAAGCTGTAGAAAAATTATTACAAAAATATAATAGTACACCTATTCATACAGGAATACGTCTTTCTGAATTGATGAAACGTCCAGAATTAGATTATCAAAAACTTGCTATATTAGACACAGAACGCTCAGAACTGCCTTTTGCTATACAAGAACAGGTGAATATACAAATAAAGTATGAAGGTTATATCAAACAACAATTAAAACAAGTAGAACAATTTCAAAAAATGGAGAAAAAATTATTACCTGAAGATTTGGACTATAGTACAATAAAAGGATTGCGTATTGAGGCACAGCAAAAATTAAATGCCATACACCCTATTTCATTAGGTCATGCCTCTCGTATTACAGGCGTTTCACCAGCAGATTTATCTGTGCTTTTAATTTATATGGAGCAACAAAAAGCGAGAACATAATATTATAGAAATAAGGAAGGAGAAAATAATTTGGAAACATTATTATATGAAAGCTGCAAGCAGATGGGTGTTTTATTAGAGCAGTATCAATTAGAACAATTTTTGAATTATCAAAATCTTCTTTTGCAATGGAATGAAAAAATGAATTTAACAGCCATTACAGAAAAAAGAGATATAATATTAAAACACTTTGCAGATTGTGTGAGCATTGTTTCTGAAATTTCTTTTGAAAAAGATGTCTCTGTTATTGATGTAGGAACAGGAGCAGGATTTCCTGGTATTCCTTTAAAAATTGTCTGTCCTTCTATACATATGACACTTTTGGATTCTTTACAAAAAAGAATTTATTTCTTAGAAGAAGTCATTGCTAAACTTTCACTACAAAATATTAATTGTATTCATAGTAGAGCAGAGGATAGTGGACGGGACATGAATTATAGAGAACAATATGATTATTGTGTTTCTCGTGCAGTAGCAAACTTAGCAGTGCTTTCAGAATATTGTTTACCTTTTGTTAAGGTAGGAGGAATATTTATTGCTTTAAAAGGCAAAGATGCAGAAAAAGAAATGGAACAGTCACAAAAGGCAATTAAAGTATTAGGTGGAGAGATAACAGAATTAAAGCAAGTTTCTATTCCCTATACAGACTTACAACATAAAATTGTATTGATTAAAAAGGTGTCACAAACACCAAAACAGTACCCTAGAAAAGCAGGAAAAGTATTAAAAAATCCTATAAAGTAATAGATGTTTTGTTTTAATATAGTGATTTTTGTATGCAAAATAAAAAAACAATTTAAAGCTGTCAATAAAGCATTTTTTTTGCGGTGGAAAAAGTGACTGCAATATAATATTATATGGTATAATTTGGAAAATGATTCTATTTGAAATGGTTTATAGTAAAAGGGGGCTTCTTTATGGAAGTTTTAAAATTTGCTGATATGACATTTTTCAGAAAAGATACCAAAATACAAATACTTCCTATTAATAAAATTAGACCAAATCCTTATCAAACAAGAAAATATTTTAATTTTAATGCTTTGGAGGAATTAGCAGATTCTATAAAACAATATGGTTTATTGCAACCTATTACAGTTAGAAAAATAGGAAGTACATATTATGAATTGATAGCAGGAGAAAGACGATTGCGAGCTTGTGAATTAGCAGGCTATACTACAATATCTGCAATAATATTAAATGTAAATGATAGTCAAAGTGCTTTAATTTCTATGGTTGAAAATTTACAAAGACAAGATTTGAATTATTTAGAGGAAGCAGAAGGTTATCAAAATATTATGGAAGATTATCATATTACAAAACCAGAGTTATCAAACAAGTTATTGAAAAGTCAGCATATTATTACAAATAAAATACGTATATTAAAATTAAGTGATAAAGTAAAAAAGAAAATGATGCATTATCAATTAACAGAACAATATGGACAAGCTATTGTAAAAATACCAGAAGAAGAAATACAGTTAAAATTATTAGACCATATTGCAGAAAAGGAGCTAACAATAAAACAAACAGAAAAATTAGTAGCAGAAACAATGGAGCAAATGTGTCAAAAAAAACATGAAAAACATATACAAAAAGAAAAAAGATATATCAAGGATATGCGTCTTTTTACAAATTCTATACGTCAATCTATTGATATTATTAAAAAATCAGGTATGACTGTTTTTTATGAAAATAATACAAAAGAAGATGGATTTGAAATTGTTATACGTGTGAAAAAATAATATATTGCATAAAATATTACTCTCTTATATTTTATATTAAGAGAGTAATATTTTATCACATCAATTTGATGGAAACTTTTTGAATTAGTAAGGCATATCATCAGTTTTTGTACGTAATTTCATAAATGTAGAAGATGCTGTTGCTAGAAGTAAATTGTCTTCACATAAATGAGCTTCTGCTGTCATAGATGTAATGGTATTTCCAACATGATTTGCCTTTGCAGTAATGTTGTATTTACAATTTGCAGGAATAGGCTTTAAAAATGTTGTAGAAATATCAATAGTGTTAATCATATTTTGTTGCATATAACAATGGCACAATAAACCAAATACTGTATCAAATGCTGTTACAATCATACCTCCATGAAGAATACCCTCGGGATTTAATTGCCATTCTTGCACCTCGAATTGTAATGTTAAACATCTATTTTCAGCATCACAGCTGAAAAAAGTGGGATTCATTTTAGAAATAATTCCTTTTTGAAGTAAATAGGATTCTGGTAAAAGTGTTTTTTTAATATAATTTTCCATATCTTGTTGCATTTCTTTTTTTTGTTCCATAATTTCTATTTCCTTTCTTTATACTATTGCAAAAAACTATGAATACTTTCATTAAATACAGTACTATTTTCATAATGGGGGAGCATTCTTGTATTTTCAAATAAAAAGTATGTTCCATCAGGACGCATTTGTTCTATCATATCCATTTGTTCTGGTATATTTATTTTATTTTCTTTTCCCCATACAATACAAAAAGGAATTTTCATTTCCTGAAGTACTTTTTTAATATCTGCATAAATGAATTTTGTTTCAGTAGAAGCAAAAGAAAAACGAGCGTTTTCATTTCCTTTATGTGCCATACTATAATAGTTTTCAACTAATTCTTTTGTAACAAGTTCTTTACTAAAAAACATATCTTTTGTTAAGTGGTTTTTAATAGCTTTTTTAGAAGCGGCAGATATAAAAAATTGTGTTCCTAATAAAGGAGATTGTAGTAATATTCTTTTTTTATTTTCCTGATTAGTAGGTAAACAATTTTGCAGTCCTGTAGGGGAAATCAATACTAATTTTCTAATATTTTTACTATTTAGAGCATATGCCATAATTGCAAAGTCTGCAGAGGCAGAAGATGCTACAATAGAAGCAGGACGTTGTATGACATTTTCAATAAAATAATTAATAAATAAAGCATATTGATAAGAAGTATATGTGATTTTAGGTTTTTCAGAATCTCCGAACCCTGGTAAATCCGGTACAAATACTTGATACATACGACTAAGACTTTCTATATTATTTTTCCATTCTGCTCCACTTGCCCCAATTTCTGTATTATGGAGCAATAAAAGGGGACGTCCTGTACCATATACATTATAAGCTACCATGCCATATTGATAAGGATACATTTTTTTAGAACATTGTTGTTTATTTTTTCTATTTGCTTTGTAAAAAATAATATGTTGTATTGCGCTGATACTGCAAATGCAAACGGATGTAATTGCACAAAGCAAAGAAAATCTTTTTTTATTTTGATTCATCATATTTCACTCCTTTATATTATAACTGTAAATAATAATAAACATAATATCATTATATCATTTCTATTATAGTATTGTAATCATAATATACTTTTTACTAATAAATATATTATGATACAAAAACTGTTCTTTGAAAAGAAAAAAATTCATAAATTGAAAAAAAGGGAGTGTGAAAATAGATATGCAGGATTTTTTACGATTGTCAGCAGAAATTTTTATGATTATTTGTATACAATCTATATTAGAGGCTTTACTTTCTGGCAAGAGGGATAATCCTTATTCTAAAGTTATATTTTTTGCAGGATATGTTGCTTCTTTGGCATTAGTATTAAATTTTGTATATGAACATTTTTCAAAATTAATTTTTATGTTTCCTTTTTGATAAATAAATTTTCACATTTTTGATATTAATGGATAGATATTGCATTTTTTCCCTCACTGTGATAAATTGTTATAAGTGCTATATTATTAATAACAGACAATATACAATAGTTAAGTAATACAAATGATTGAAAAATTTGATTTAGAGTATAATAAATGTCTGATGAAAATAAAAGCCCAACTATTGATATGGGGCTTTATTATTTTATATGGAGGGAATCAAATGGATTTTAAATTAGAAATTGCTTGTTTATTAGAAAAAGTAACTGGAGTACCACAACAAGAAATCATTAATACAATAGAAATTCCTCCCAATAAAGATATGGGAGATTTTGCATATCCATGTTTTCGTTTAGCGAAACAGTTTCGTAAAGCGCCACCATTAATAGCGCAGGAATTATGTCAAAAAATAGAAAAGCCACATTTTATTGAAGAAATAAAAGTACAAAATGCTTATATCAATTTTTTTGTACAAAAAAGCACATATGTAAAAGAAGTATTACAACAAGTATTGACTCAAAACGAAAAATATGGAAACTCTAATATAGGAGAGGGAAAAACAATAGTAATTGATTATTCTTCTCCTAATATTGCAAAACCTTTTCATGTAGGACATTTGCGTTCTACTGTGATTGGAAATGCATTGTATCATATTTTTCAAACATTAGGCTATCATTGTGAAGGTGTAAATCATTTAGGAGATTGGGGAACGCAATTTGGAAAGTTAATTGTTGCTTATCAGAAATGGGGTTCTAAACAAGCAATAGAAGAACAAGGAATACAGGAATTAATGCGTATTTATGTAAAATTTCATGATGAGGCAGAAAAACAACCCAAACTAGAAGATGAAGCAAGAGCATGGTTTGTAAAAATGCAAAATGGAGAGCAAGAAGCATTATCATTATGGAAATGGTTTTATGACATTAGTATAAAAGAGTTTAATAGAGTTTATGATATGTTAGGTGTTCACTTTGATGCTTATACAGGAGAAAGTTTTTATAATGATAAAATGGAGGCTGTTATAGAAGAATTAAAAGAGAAAAATCTTTTAAAGCAAAGTGAAGGCGCTATGATTGTAGACTTAGAAAATGAAAATATGCCACCATGTTTAATTGTTAGAAAAGATGGCGGTACATTATATGCTACTCGTGATATTACGGCTGCTCTTTATAGAAAGAAAACATATCATTTTGATAAATGTATTTATTTAACTGCACTTGACCAAAATCTTCATTTTTCACAATGGTTTACTGTTATTAAAAAAATGGGATATGATTGGTGGAAAGATTTAATTCATGTACCTTTTGGGCTTGTTAGCTTAGACAGTGGAAAACTTTCCACACGCCATGGTAACGTTGTACTTATGGAGGAACTCTTAAATCAGGCAATATCAGAAACACAAAAGATTATAGAACAAAAAAATCCTAATTTGTATAATAAAGAAGAAGTTGCAAAACAAGTAGGAATTGGTGCAGTTATATTTAATGATTTATATAACAGTAGAATAAAAGATGTTGTATTTTCTTGGGAGAGAATGCTAAATTTTGATGGTGAAACGGGTCCTTATGTACAATATACTCATGCTCGTGCTTGCAGTATATTACGTCGTGGAGAATGCAGTTTATCAGAAAATATTGATTATAGTAAATTGACAGATGATGTTTCCATGGAAGTTGTAAAACTACTTGAGCAATTTCCTCAGAAAATACAAGAAGCAGCAGATAAGTTAGAACCATTTATTGTTACAAGGCATTTAGTTAATTTATCACAAGCATTTAATAAATTTTATCATGATAATAGTATATTAAATAGTGAAACCCCTATAAAAGAAGCGCGTATTGCATTAGTGATTGCAGTAAAAACAGTATTGAAAAAGGGACTTGCCTTGTTAGGTATACAATCTCCTGAACAAATGTAATGAAAATTTATAGTATTTAAAAAGAAGGGTAGTTTATGAAAAGGTGTAAACTGATTTATAATCCTTATTCAGGAAATAAAACATTCAAATTTGATTTAGATATTTGCTTTTCTATATTTCAGCAAGCAGGGTATGAAGTTCATATTTTTCGTACTATTAAAAATGGGGATATTAAAGAACATATTTTGAATATGGATATTAATTATGATTTAATTGTAGTATCAGGGGGAGATGGCACAATTAATATTGTTGTCAATGCTCTAATAGAAAGAAATTTGGATATTCCTTTAGGTGTCATTCCTTCTGGCACAGCAAATGATTTTGCTACATTTTTAGGATTAAAAACAGCAAGTGTTGAGGAAGCATGCAAATTAATTGTAACAGAAAAGGCTAAAAAAATTGATATTGGTATTGCAAATGGGCAATGTTTTATCAATGTTTGTGCAGGAGGATTATTTACAAATGTTTCTCAAAATGTAGATAAAGATTTGAAATATGCATTAGGAAGCTTATCTTATTATATTAAGGGAATTGAACAATTAACTAATTTTAGAAAAATACCATTTCGCATTACAACAGAAAATACGATATTAGAAGAAGATTTATATTTATTTCTAGTGTTGAATAGTGCAGGAACAGGAGGATTTAATCGTATTGCACCTTCTGCATCTATTACAGATGGTATGTTTGATTTTGTAGGTATTAAAGCAAAACCTGTAATTGAATTACCTATATTATTTTTAAAAATATTTAATGGTGAATTTGTAAAAGATAGTGGTGTAGTTTATTTAAAAGAAAAAAGTTTTCATATTGAATGTTTAGATACAGAACATTTACAGCTTCATGAAACAACGGTAGATGGTGAAAAAGGTCCTGATATGCCTATTAATATATCTGTGTTACCAAGAAGACTTTCTATATTTGGAAGATTTTAAATAGATAATAGAATTTCATATTGTATTTTTCTATAATAAAAGGTACACTTTTTATAAGGTAGTACCTTTTTTATTTAAAATGTTCCACGTGAAACATTATTGCAATTATTTTCTTTTGTATGTATAATAAAAGTCGAAGATATTCATAAGTGATATCAATTTATTTTATATTGTTAATATTTCATAATATAGCATTATTTAATGGAAGTTTGCACTATCCACTGAATAATTAATATACACTTTATATAAAAATAAAATTTTACTAATGTATGATAAATATAATATAACTTTTATTGTAGCAATTATATGATTAGTTAGGAGTGCAAATGTATATGAATAAAGTAAGAGTAATATCCATCACAAACCAAAAGGGTGGCGTAGGAAAAACAACAACAGCAATTAATTTATCTGCATGGTTGGCAAAGAAGGGAAAGAGAGTATTAGCGATTGATGCTGACCAACAGGGAAATACTACAAGTGGTTTAGGATTAGAAAAAAATGATATTGAAAATACAATTTATGATGTAATGTTAGAAGAAGCTTCACTTACTGATGTGAAATTAAAAACTTGTGTAGAAGGATTAGAAGTTGTTCCAGCAAATATTAGTTTAACAGGTGCAGAAATTGAATTGATTGGAAAAGAAGAAAGGGAATATATATTAAAGAGAGAAATTGATAAAATAAAACAATATTATGATTTTATCATTATAGATTGTCCACCTTCTTTAAATGTTATTACAATTAATGCTTTAACTGCTTCTGATACGGTGCTTGTGCCAATACAATGTGAATATTTTGCTTTAGAAGGATTAGAGCAGTTATTACATACAATCAATCTTGTAAAAAAAAGATTAAACAGGCATCTGGAATTAGAAGGTGTTGTGTTTACAATGTTTGATGCTAGAACAAATTTGTCATTACAAGTTGTTGAGGAGGTGAAAAGAAGTTTAGGTGCAAATGTATATCGCACAATTATACCAAGGAATGTGCGTTTAGGAGAAGCACCAAGTCATGGTTTGCCAATTCATTTATATGACCCAAAATCAAAAGGTTCAGAAAGTTATGAACTGTTAGCAGAAGAAGTTTTGGAAAAGGAGTGGAAATAATGGCATCTATTAAAAAAGGTCTTGGCTCCAAAGGGAAAGGATTGGAAGCACTAATAAATACAAAAATGATGAGTTATAATGCAAATGATTTAGAAGATGAGGGAATATTAGAAATCGATATTAATAAAATTGAAGCAAATAAAAATCAACCTCGTAAGTATTTTGATGAAGAGAGTCTTTTGGAATTATCAGAGTCTATAAAAAATTATGGTATGATACAACCTATTGTGGTAAGAAAAGTAAATGATTATTATGAATTGATAGCTGGAGAAAGGAGATTTAGGGCTGCTAAAATTGCAGGTTTAAAAAAATTACCAGCTATTATAAAAGACTTTGATAAATCTACCGCCTTTGAAGTTGCCTTGATAGAAAATATTCAAAGAAAAGATTTAAACCCTATTGAAGAAGCAGAAAGTTTTTATAAATTGCAAACAGAATTTGCATTCAGTCAAGAAGAAATTGCAGAGAAAGTTGGAAAAAGTCGTTCTGCTATTGCGAATGCTATACGTTTATTAAATTTAGATAAGAGAGTAATTAATTTTGTTCGTGAAAATAAGTTATCTGGAGGTCATGCGAAGGCATTACTATCTATTGTAGATGGGGATATGCAATTTGAATTAGCGGAAAAGATTATTGAAGAAGATTTCAGTGTAAGAGAAACAGAAAAGATTGTGAAATCTTTACAACAAAAACAAAATACACAAGTAATGGAGCAAAAGCAAAAAAATGCAATACAATTTGATACAACAACCTATCGTTCTATTGAAAATGATTTAAAATGTCTTTTTGCAACAAAGGTGAAGGTAAGTGCGCAAAAAAATAAAGGGAAAATTGAAATTGAATATTATTCTGATGATGATTTAGATAGAATATTGACTATGTTTAAGGGAATAGAAATATAATGAGGTGTGATATGTGGAAATATTAAATGCGATGATACAGTTGTATCTTCCCTTTATATTAGGTGGTTTGATAGTGGCAGTAATACTGCTTTTTATATTATGTATTATATTATTTTTAAAAGTAGCAAGAGAAAAAAAACGATATGATATTTTTATGGGTACAGGGCGCAGACCAGACTATAATTTAGAAATGAAAATTGATGCATATTTTGAAACTGCAAAAGCAATAGAGCAAGAATATGGCAAATTATTAGATATGGTAACAGATATGGACGCAATTATGTCTGAAAATATACAGAAAGTGGGTATTATTCGATATAATCCTTTTGATGAAATGGGAGGAAATCTTTGTTTTGCATTGGCCTTGTTGGATGCAAAAGATAATGGTGTTGTTTTAAATAGTATACATAGTAGAACAGGTTCTTTTACATATGCAAAACCTATTGAAATGGGGGTAAGTACATATGTACTTTCTACAGAAGAATTACAGGCAGTAGAAATGGCACAACAAAATGCTTATAGAAGAAAAGCCGAAAAAGTAGTTAAAGTAAAACCAAAACGTATATTTAAGTGGAAAGATAAGCCATTATTTGAGCCAAAACCAGAACAACAACATGAAGAAAAAGAAAAATTAGAAATGATAGGTGATGTAACAACAAATGAAAAGGCTTCTATTATGGCTGAAGAAGAAATAGCACAACAAATTTCAGAAAATACGGTTATAATTAAAAATGAAGTAGAAATACAAAACATAAAAGAAACTGTAAAAGAATTAGTAAAAGAAACAATACAAATGGAAAAAGATAATCAGCAAATTGAAACTGAGGAAAAAGTACGTCGTTTAGAAGAACAAGTATTATTGTTAACAGAAAAGAAAGCAGAGGAAAATATAGTAAAAAAATATCATAGACCTGAGCCATTTCATACAGAACAAATTAATATTATATCAGAAATAGAAAAAATTTCATCTGATAAATTAGAAAAAAAAGAGGAAAATATTAATGTGCTTTCCGATTCAGTAGAAAATATTATTGAACAAATTGCTCAAAAAACTGAAAAGAAGCAAAGAGAATATAATCAAAAAAAATCTATTAATACAATAGATGAAGAACAAATGGTAATAACGGCAGAACAAGAAATTAAAACAGCAGTAAAAAAGGCAATTAAAAGTGCTGTAAAAAAGAATCAAAAGGATATAGACTCAAATAAAAATTCATTAGGAAGTTAAAAAAGTGCTGTATTATTTTACAGCACTTTTTTATATGATGTTCCACGTGAAACATTTTATCCAAGTATTTTTTGAGCATAATATACCGTAGCCATAGCATCTTTGGCATAATGGTCAGCACCAATCATATTTGCATATTCTTGTGTTAGCACTGCCCCACCGACAACAATTTTACAGTCTGGTTTTTTATCATGAAGTTGTTTAATAGTTTCCTCCATATTTGTTACAGTTGTTGTCATTAATGCACTAAGTCCAATTAATTTAATATTTTGAGAAATAGCTGTTTCTACAATAATTTCAGGGGGAACATCTTTTCCTAAATCAATAACATCATAACTATAATTTTCTAATAGTACCTTTACAATATTTTTTCCAATATCATGTATATCTCCTTTTACAGTAGCTAATATAATTTTATCTTTTTTTGTTTGTATCTCTCCGCTTTTACCCATTTTTATTTTAACAGCTTCAAAAGCAGCTTTTGCGGCTTCAGCACTCATTAAAAGTTGAGGTAAAAATATACTGCCTTTTTCAAATCCCTTTCCTACATGGTCTAATGCAGGTATTAACTCTGTATTAATAAGTGTTAAAGGTTCTATATGTTGTAATTGTTGTTCAGCAGCTTGTTTTGCTCTTTCTTTGAGTCCTTTTATAATGGCATCAGAAAGAGAAATATCAGTATGTGAATGTGTTATTGATGTAATAGGTGACTGTCCTCCATATTGTTGTATATAATCCATACAATTATTATCTAATCCAGTAAGTGCACGATAAGCATAATAAGAATGCATCATGGCATCAGAATTGATGTTGATAATACCTGCATCAAGTCCATACTGCATTGCCATAGTGTAGAAATGAGATGTAATAATTTCTCTTTGAGGCAAACCAAATGAAATATTAGAAACACCTAAAATTGTTTTTACATCAAGTTTCTGTTTTACCATATGCAATGATTTTAATGTTTCCAAAGCGGAAAATTGGTCAGAACTGATTGTCATAGCCAATACATCTATTATAATATCTTTTTTAGAAATGCCATAATATTGTGCTGTATTAATTATTTTTTCTGCAATAGCAAACCGTTTTTCTGCTGTTTCTGGTATACCATTTTCATCTAATGTTAAACCAACAACTACACCACCATATTTTTTGACTATAGGAAATATAGCATCCATAGATTCCTTTTTACCATTTACAGAGTTAATCATAGCCTTACCATTGTAGTAACGTAATGCTTGTTCCATTGCTAATACATTAGAAGTATCTATTTGCAGAGGTAAATCAATTACACTTTGTAATTCTTTTATAACAGAAATAAGCATTTGTATTTCATTTATATCAGGTAATCCTACATTGACATCTAATATATGAGCACCCTTTTGTTGTTGAGAGAATCCTTCTCGCAATATATAATCAAAATCTTTTTCTCTTAATGCTTGTTTAAAACGAGATTTTCCTGTAGGGTTAATGCGTTCTCCTATTATGATTGGAGATTTTCCTATTTCAACAGTATGTGTATAAGATGACACTATCGTTTTATTTTTAGGTATAATAGGCAAAGGTGTTTTATTTTTACAATGTTCATATAATGCTTTAATATGAGCTGGTGTTGTACCACAGCACCCCCCCACAATACAAGCACCTTTATCTACTATCTTTTCCATTGCTTGTGCAAATTCTTCAGGAGATATATCAAACACTGTTTTGCCATTTTCATTTCTTGGTAAACCGGCATTTGGTTTTATAATTACTGGTATAGAACAATTTTCCAGCATTTGTTCTGCAAGTGACAGCATTTGATGAGGACCAAGTCCGCAGTTGATACCAAGTGCATTTACCCCAAGTCCTTCTAATACAGCAACAACAGTATTCACATCACTGCCAGTTAACAATTTTCCTTTTTCATCAAATACAACAGTGACGAATACAGGTAAATTTGTATTTTCTTTTGCAGCCAATACTGCTGCCTTTGTTTCATAAATATCGCTCATTGTTTCTATTACAATGAGGTCTGCACCTGCTTTTTCACCAGCTACAGCCATTTCTTGAAAAGCAGTATAGGCATCTTCAAAAGATAAATCTCCTAATGGTCGTAATAATTTTCCACTTGGACCAATATCTAATGCAACATATCCTTTATGATTAATACAGGCATTTTTTGCAGCAGTTTTGGCATTTTCAACAGCAGCAGTAATAATTTGTTCTATACTATAGTTAATATTATGTAATTTAATACGATTAGCACCAAATGTATTTGTTAAAACAATATCACTGCCAGATTCAAAATAACTTTGATGTATTTCAATCAATGCTTGTTTTTTTTCTATATTCCAAATTTCAGGTAGCTCTCCTGCCTGTAATCCCTTTTGCTGTAAAAGTGTACCAGTACCCCCATCAAAAAAAACTATACGATTTCCTAATAATTCTAATATACTCAAATAGTATCATCTCCCCTTCTAAATATACAATTGGTTTTTGCACAGGCTTCACAGCCTTTTATAGGACAATATTTATTTGTTTTAGATATTCCCATAACGGCTGTTACAGATTTAGAAGGAGCTAGTAAAAAACTGTCTGTCAATGTTAAGCCAATATTTCTGGGACAATCTAATAATGTAATAAAATCTTGTTGGTGTATTAAATTAAAATCACCATAACCAGGACTAAAACGAGGACGTAAAAAAAGTTTTTGCTTTGCTAATATTTTTTCAATTTCAATTTGACACTGGTCACAATATTCTTCTATTATTGTTGCTGCTACGGCATGCATAATTACTGCTTTACTCATATCAATATGACTGTATTTTTTTAACAGAATATCAGCTTGCACGCCTAATGTTGCTGCAAATAATATAACTTGATTACATTCATTCAAATTTTTAGAGAGATTTTTACTTTCTATAATAACATGATTGTCAATTATAATTTTTGTATGTTGTATAACACAATCAAATATTTTATAAGTATGATGCATAGAACAGCAATTTAGTAATTCTGAAATGCAGTCTGTTACGACACTTTGTATTGTTTCAGTTGGTATGGTATTATGATAACCTAAATAGCGAAAAATTTCTTTTTGAGAAATATCTTTTATATTCATAATCATTACCTAATTATTTGAGAAAGATTTTCTGCGATTTTTGCTGCTACATCTGGCTTATTCATGGAATACACATGGATTCCTTTCACACCATTTGCAATTAAATCAATAATTTGGTCTGTGGCATAAGCAATACCTGCTTGTTTCATAGATTCTGGTTTATTGCCAAATTTATCTACTATGGCACGAAATCTTTGAGGTAATATTGTACCAGAAAGTTGACAGATTCTTGAAATTTGTTTTCCATTTGTTACAGGCATAATCCCTGCAAGTACAGGTGTTGTAATACCAGCTTCTCTGATATGATATAAATAGTTATATAATATATTGTTATCAAAAAACATTTGTGTTGTTAAAAAATCACATCCCATATCTGCTTTTATTTTCACATGAGCAATATCTTCTGCTCTTGTGGCAGATTCTGTATGTCCTTCTGGATAGCAAGCACCTCCAACACAAATACCACTACTTTTTTTGATATGTTCTACAAGTTCACTTGCATAACGATATTGGTTTGGTTGAGGAAAATTGCTGTCTTCTGGTATATCTCCTCTAAGTGCTAATACATTTTCAATATCACTTTGCTTAATTTCTTGTAATACTGTTTCTACTTCATCTTTTGTAGAAGATGCACAAGTTAAATGGGCTAATGCAGTAACACCTAATTGTTGCACATAAGAAGCAATTTTAATTGTGTTACTACTTGTACCCCCTCCAGCACCATATGTTACAGATATAAAATCAGGTTTTAATTTTGCAATTTCTTCTGCTGCTCTTTTTACAGGTTCAAAATCTGCACCAGGTTTTGGAGGAAAAATTTCAAATGACAATGTAGGTCTTTCGACATGAATAATATCTTTTATTTTCATATATGAAAACTCCTTTCTTATAATGATTTCATGATAACTCATTATAGCAATTTTGCTGTAAAAATACAATAAATCAATATAATTAACCTATTTTAGTATATGAAAATATCATTATAGCAATCCTATAAATTATTACCTTAAACCAACGGCAGAAAACCAGCCAATACAATCAGATGTTGTTATTTTTAA
>ERZ808044.805-NODE-805-length-25634-cov-7.336385_pt1 | contig 25634 bp, 22 predicted proteins | sample MGYA00380195_ERZ808044 | MGnify/ENA primary metagenome ERZ808044 (study PRJEB31490, sample SAMN06133423) | mouse gut metagenome | isolation source: Z7_2 | host: mice | place: China: Chengdu | collected 2015-05 ...
TTTGTCCAACTTTTTTTCAAAAAAAGTTGGTGGGTGTGGGTGAAACCCACAAAAAGGACTTTTTTGACAAGCTGAGGGAAGAACAAAATATGTTCTTCCCTATTTTTTATAAAGTAATACTATATAAAAGATAATTTTATTTCTTGTTAATCATCAATATCAATATCCCACTCTAATATGACACCTGTTGTAGCATCAATTTCAAATTCGTATTCAATATAGCCTTCTTTCATTTCACCTTCATATATCAATCTACCATCATCTTCATCCATTTTTATTTTTTCAATTACAGCATTAGGGGCTTTTGACAAAGCAATCTGCTTTGCTTGTTCCATTGAAATCATGCCAGAGTCTATTGAAGATGTAGGTATTTGAATTATGTTTTGTATTGTATTTTGTGGTATTTGATTGATAATGGTGTTTTCAACAAATTTGATTTCTCTTTCTAATATCATACCATTTTCAGGGTTGATTTTATATACTCCTGTAATATTTGGAGTATAAAAACTAATTTTATATTTTTGTAATCCGTCATCACGGTCTAAGTATGCTGTTACAAACTGTGCTTGAGGAATTTCTTTTAATACAATATCTTTTGCATTTTGTTCTGTTAAAGTAACTTTTGTACTGCCAAAATTGTTTTGTGATTCACTTTCAAAAGAAGTTATTTTTTGTGTTGTTTTATTGACATCAATTTCATAAAATGTTTGGTCTTTTTGATGATATAATTTAATTTCAAATTTATTATAATCTTGTTTTGTATTAAAATGTATACTTCCTTCTGGTACATATGTTAGTGCAATATCTTTTGCTTGTTCTGCTGTTAACGTTACTGCAAATACTTGCATACTACCCATTGATAATATTGCCACTGTTGTTAGTACCCCTGCTACTTTTTTAAAAAAACGCATTTAGAATCCCTCCTTAAAAATAAAATTACTTTTTTTGTTTTTATCATATCAAAATAATAGGAAAAAATCAATTATTTTATTTGAAAGGCATTATAAAATTTTTGTGAATTTTTATATAGTATAGCATTTATCATATTATTTTTTAAATTTTAATATTGCAATATTACTATATTTTTGGATATACTAAAATTACAGTATAATAAATAAGGAGGATATTTTAGTATGAAAAAATATATTGCAGTGTTAGTATTGATATTTACACTTACTGCGTGCCATACGAATGAATTACAATCAAATGAGCCATTAGAGTCTGAAATGCAAAATGCTCCTACACCTAGTGCAATAGATAACAATACTACAACATCATCAGATGATACTACAACAGATAGTATAACATCTAATAATGATACAATAGTAACCGATGACACAGTAAATACAACTACTGTGAATGCTACAATTGACTTGGCAACAGTGCCTGCTATTACAGCAGAAACAATAGAAAATTATTATAAAGATGTGGGAGAAGAAAAAGCAATTGAGGCAGATATTAAAAAGTTGGAATTGGATTTCAAAAAAAAATTAATACAGTCTGATGCTTTTCAAACACAAAAGACAGCATTAAAAACACAAGAAAATGCTTTAGAATCTCAAATTGAACTTTTAGAAGATAGAATTACTATCAATTTACCTGAAAATTGGGTAGATACAACAAATATGGAACAAATGATTCAAAAATTACAAGAAGTTGAAATTGCAGAAAAACAAATGGAAATTTCTATTAAGCAGGCTGAGCAAGAATATATCAATAATAATATTACAAGAGAGGATTATATTCAAAAGGTGATAGAATTGGAAAAACAAAAAGATGTTTTAGATAAACAGGAAGATATTTTGGAACAAACATTGGAATCATTAGGATGGGATGATTAATAATAAAATAATTTTATAAATATATGGATTGTATATTTTTACAGTTTATGTTATATTGTTATGGGGTATCTTTATTTTACGATATAGTCCTCGCCTTTCAGAATTGATATAATTGGTGAGGACTTTTTTTATTTTACAGAATATTTAATAGTATTTTAGTTAAAAAGAGTAAACTTATACTATTTAAAAATAAATTTTTTCAATGTGGATTCCTATTTTTTGACCATATTTTATGGTATAGTCTGTTCCACCTCCTTGTTTCCCATCTGTTACAGCAATTAAAAGAGAAGAATGTTCTACCATATATCGATTTCTTAAGTGATAACAGCCTTTTTGATTTTTTGTTTCTGCTATCCATATTTCTTCACAATATGGAAGCAATGTAGCAATTTCTCTTGAAAATAATTTTTTTTGATAAGGTAGATAAGCAATTAAACAAATATCTTTATATTTTTGTTGTAATTCTTTTACTATTTCTGCAGCTATTGTATCTACTCCTTCTGCCATTCCAGATATAAATATTTTATATCCTATTTCAATAGCTTTTTGTATTATTTTTTTTAATTTTTCGGTTACAAGTATGATATTTGCATCTGCAATATTTCTACGTCCTGTAAAGCAACAAGTAAGTTGTTTTTGTTGTGATGTTACTTCTTTTTCTTTCAATTCTTTTATAATATAATTGACTTTTTGTCGTTTTTGCTCTGCCATATTGTTCATCTCCTTTATATTACTGTTGATTTTGTTTTATTAAAGTAATTTTGATAGAGTAAAAAAGTATTGATAAAATTTTATAAAAGTTTACCATTTGTTAAATTTTCATGTTAACATAATAGAATCTGTCATAATTGATACAGTAAGCACTTTCTATTTTTTTACAAAAAATAATATATTTGGTATATAAAAAATATATATTTGATAAGTGCATTTATATATTTCAGTAAAAAATTTGCGTTTTTCTCTACTTAATGTGTAAAACAATAGCTAATCATATACTTATATGGAATTTATACAATTAGCCGTTATAATTTAATATATAAAGATTTGGGGGGGAACATTATGATTGGTAAACGACTGGCAGAATTGAGAAAAAGTGCTTCTTTAACACAAAAGGAACTTGCGAAACAATTAAATTTAACTCTATATGCCATTTCAGCTTATGAAAATAATCGTAATGAGCCACCTGATAGTATTAAAATTCTTTTTGCAAAAAGATTTAATGTTTCTATAGATTATTTATTAGGCATGACGGACAATCCAAATGCTTATGAAGATGACTCCTATTTTATTCGCTTGCCATCTTCTTTTCCATTATCTAAAAAAGAAGAATTAATAAACTATATGAACTATATCATTTATCAAACAAATGAGTCTAAAAATAAAAAAAATCAGAAATACTAATCATAATGTTATGTTGTGATAAAATATTTTTGCTTTAGAACAATAATATTAACAATATACTTCAAGAAACATAACAATATTATAAAACATTTTTACACTATTTGAAATAACAATATTGCAATTTCTACAATTTTTATGATGTAAACACATATTGATATACAATACAATTATTTTTTCACTAGTTTTGATTAAAATATATATTTTAGAAATGAATATTGATAAAGAAATATTTTGAAATGTGACAATGAATATATAGCTATTTCGTGAAGAATACTATATATATTGATATAAAAACCCCCTGTCTTGTATCAGACAGGGGGTTTTTATATGATGAATAATTTAGAACAAGCCAACTTTTGAAAGATATTTATCTATTGTTTTCAATTTTTCTTCATTAGAATAACCAACTTTTCTGCTAATGAATGCACATAACAATTCACAAGCAAATACAACAGAAACATAAGAATTAAAAAATGTATTACTGTCTACACTAATTGTTAAAAGCTGTGTAGCATATTGTGCTAATGGAGAACTTGCTTTATCTGTTAGAAGTAATATTTTTGCACCAGCATCATATGCCATTTGTGCTGCAAGTAAATCCATTTCAGAATAACGAGGAAAACTAATTGCAATTAAACAATCATTTTCTGTAATATCAGATAAATGGTCTATTACATTTAATGCAGGATAAGATGTTTCGTGTACATTAGGTAACATATGCTTTAAAAGCAAAAGTAGCATATCTCCTATACCAGAATTTGCACGAGAAGCTAATATATATTTATGATGGCTGGATATAAGTGTATCACTTGCTTGCTCAAAGGCTTGCACATCATTTGCAGTAAGCAATGTTTTAATATTTCTTAAGATATTTGAAAAATAGGATTCTATAATACTGTTTTGGTCTAATTTTCCAATACTAAGTTTTAAACGTTCAGAAGGAACAATAATATTCTGAGAAAGACTGTTAATTCTATCAGTATATGTTTTTCGTATACTTCTTTGAAAGTCCATAAAACCAGAGTATCCAAGTGTACGGGCAAAACGAATGACAGATGAATCACTGACATGAAGCCTTTTTGCCATATCTGTTGATGTGATAAAGCATGCCTCTGCAAAGTGGTCTAAAACAAATTCTGCAATAATCTTTTCTTTTTTAGTAAGTCGTATTCCTTTCATTTGGTTTCTTAATTCTTCTGTCATAGTCATCACTCCCGATATTAAGGATATTATAAAGTTTTTTGTTTGGTTATAAAACGAATAATAGTATTTTAAAAATGATAGACCATCAAACCATACTATAATATTGCTATAGTGATATTTAACCATAATATAACATTCTTTTCAATAAAAAAGTATACAAAAAACAAAATTTTTGTAAAAAGCATTTTTTATACAGAAATTTTTGTTAGCACTCTTTACAAGTGAGTGCTAATAGTGTATACTATAAGCGTAAAAAATAAATGATAAGCAAAGGAAGTCTTTTTTATGATATATCATACTTTTTGGTAGCAGATATAAAAATTTTGTATTTTTTATATATCTTTTAATTCGTATTATATTTAAGGAGGTAAGAAACTATGAATTTGCAAAAATACACACAAAAATCTATTGATGCAATACAAAATACACAGAATATTGCGAGTGAGTACCAAAATCCACAGATAGAACAACAACATTTAGCATATGCACTATTAACACAACAAGAGGGACTGATACCACAGCTTTTAATACAAATTGGTGTAAATATCAATGGCATTGTAAATAGAGTACAAGAGGAAATTTCAAAATTACCTCATGTTTCAGGTAGCAGGGAAGCAGGAAAAGTTTATATTGCATCAGATATGGATAAAATTTTTACAAAATCTGAAAAATTGGCAGATAGTATGAAAGATGAATATGTATCTGTGGAGCATATATTTTTATCACTTATAACCAACCCAAACAGTGTTATGAAAAGAGTATTTGAAGAATATAACATTGATAAAACAAATTTTACAAAAGCACTTGTAAAAGTAAGAGGAAATACAAGAGTAACAAGTGATAGCCCAGAATCCACATATGATGCACTAAAGAAATATGGTACAGATTTAGTTGAAAAAGCAAGAAATCAAAAATTAGATCCCGTTATTGGTAGAGATGACGAAATCAGAAATGTGATTCGTATATTATCCAGAAAGACAAAAAATAATCCTGTATTGATAGGAGAGCCTGGTGTTGGTAAAACGGCGATTGCAGAGGGATTGGCACAAAGAATTGTAAAAGAAGATGTTCCTAATAGCTTGAAAGAAAAAACAATATTTTCACTTGATATGGGTTCTTTGATAGCGGGAGCAAAATTTAGAGGAGAGTTTGAAGAAAGATTAAAGGCAGTATTAAATGAAGTGAAAAAAAGTGATGGTAAAATTATACTTTTTATAGATGAACTTCATACCATTGTAGGCGCAGGAAAAACAGAAGGTGCTATGGACGCAGGTAATTTATTAAAACCTATGCTTGCAAGAGGAGAACTGCATTGTATTGGTGCAACAACATTAAATGAATACAAACAATATATCGAAAAAGACCCTGCTTTAGAAAGAAGATTTCAACCTGTGCTTGTAACAGAGCCAACAGTGGAAGATACTATAGCAATATTAAGAGGGTTAAAAGAAAGATATGAGGTATATCATGGTGTAAAAATACAAGACCAGGCAATTATTGCGGCTGCAACACTTTCTAATAGATATATTTCAGATAGATTTTTGCCTGATAAAGCAATCGATTTAATAGACGAAGCATGTGCTATGATTAGAACAGAAATTGATTCTATGCCTACAGAATTAGATGTCATACAAAGAAAAATTATACAGTATGAAATAGAAGAAGCAGCATTGAAAAAAGAAAATGATAAACTTTCAAAAGAACATTTGGAAGAAATACAAAAAGAATTAGCAGAAACAAGAGAAGAATTGAACCAATTAAAAGCAAAATGGGAAAATGAAAAGGCAGATATTAATAGCGTTCAAAAATTAAGAGAACAAATTGAAATGACAAATAGTGAAATTGAGTCAGCAGAAAGAAAATACGATTTAAACAAAGCAGCAGAATTGAAATATGGTAAATTGCCACAGTTACAGAAGGAGTTAGAACAAAAAGAAAGAGAGGCAGAACAAAATGGTACGAAAAAATCACTTTTGAGAGATAAAGTAACAGAAGAAGAAATAGCCAGAATTATTGAAAGATGGACGAGTATACCAGTTTCAAAACTTATGGAAGGGGAAAAACAAAAACTCATACATCTGGAAGATATATTACATGAGAGAGTAGTAGGACAAGATGAAGCAGTTACAAAGGTTTCAGAATCCATTATGAGAAGTAGGGCAGGTATACAAAATCCTAATCGTCCAATTGGTTCTTTTTTGTTTTTAGGTCCAACGGGTGTAGGTAAAACAGAACTGGCGAAATCACTTGCGGAATGTCTTTTTGATGATGAAAAAAATATCATTCGTATTGATATGACAGAATATATGGAGAAATTTTCCGTATCTCGTTTGATTGGAGCGCCTCCAGGATATGTAGGATATGAAGAAGGAGGACAGCTTACAGAGGCAGTACGCAGAAAACCATATGCTGTTATATTGTTTGATGAAGTGGAAAAAGCTCACCCTGATGTATTTAATATATTACTTCAAGTACTTGATGATGGACATATTACAGATTCTCAAGGTAGAACAGTAGATTTTAAAAATACTATCATTATATTAACATCAAACTTAGGCTCTCACTATCTTTTAGATGGTATTGATGAGAAGGGAGAAATTACAAATGAAGCAATCAAAAATGTTGAGGAACTTTTAAGACAGTCATTTCGTCCAGAGTTTTTGAATAGATTAGATGAAATTGTATTTTATAAACCATTAACAAAAGAGAATATTACAAGTATCATTGATTTGATATTAAAAGACTTAAATAGAAGAATGGCAGAAAAACAATTAAGCTGTGAGGTAACAGAAAATGCAAAACATCTAATTATTGAACAGGCATATGACCCAGTGTATGGAGCAAGACCTTTAAAACGATATGTACAAAGACATATTGAAACATTGATTGCTAAAAAAATAATACAAGAAGATTTAGAAGCAGATACTGTTTTGACAGTAGATGTAAATGATATGGGAAATTTGTTTATTGTATGATAATTTTAAAAGAACAGTATGATATTAAACCCATACTGTTCTTAGTCTGTTAATAAAGTCTTTTTTGTGGGTTTCACCCACACCCACCAACTTTTTTAAAAAAAAGTTGGACAAAAAACTTTATTGGAAAAACTAGCGTTTTTCCTTATAAAATCAACGACTTTAAGGAAACGTAGTTTCCTTTTAAAGTTCTTTGATTCTTTCTTTCAAGAAAGAATTAGGAGTTTGAGGACAACGTCCTCAAGGTCTTTTGACAAGCTGACCCTTCTACTTTTCGTAGAAGGGTATATTTTTTCTGATTATTTATATAATAACATATCTTCCATCACGTCTTGGAGGCATTTTAGGAGAAATTGCAGGGTGTCCCAATGTTATCATAGCCAAATACTGTCCTTTATCTGGTGCAAATTTTTGGCGTAGTTCTTCCCCTATACCTACTCTTAATGCTGCTGTCAACCAACAGGTTGCCAGTCCTTTATCGTAAGCCATAAGACACATATTTTGTATTGCAGCAGAAGTGCCTTCCACTACTGTTGTAAAATCCTCATAATTATCTTTTAAAAGAAATACAAGTATACAAACCTTTGCTCCGCCCATGCTATTCAAAAATTCTTTTGTTTCTTCAATCGCCTCTGGATTTTTAGCAAATCTATTATCCAATACAGGCTTAAATTTACCAAACACCTGCCCTGTAATCTGTGCCAGTTCTTTTAATTTTTCATCACTTTTCACTACCACAAAATACCATGGTTGTAAATTGATACCTGATGGTGCCATAAGTCCTGCATTGATAACTTCCATTAAATCCTCATCTGACACAGGTTCATCTGTATATTTTCTCACACTTCTTCTACCATAAATTGCATCTCTTGTTTCCATACACAACGCTCCTTTACTTTTATATATATATCAGTAGCACAAAATAGATTTCATTTCCATTTTGTACTATAAAACATACATTATTATTTTGACAGTTTTTCTCTCATAGCAATTACATCTTCATTTTCTAAATATTCATCATATGTTTCCCTTCTGTCAATGATTCCTCCTGGTAATATCTCAATAATTCTATTTGCTATGGTATCCACAAACTGATGGTCATGAGAATCAAAAAGTAATGTTCCTTTATAATCTATTAAACCCTCATTTAATGCTGTAATTGCTTCCAAATCCAAATGGTTTGTAGGCTCGTCCAATACTAATACATTTGCACCAGAAATCATCATTTTACAAAGCATACAACGTACCTTTTCACCACCAGAAAGTACTTTTGCCTTTTTAAGTGCTTCTTCCCCAGAAAATAACATTCTACCCAGCCAGCCTCTTATATCAGCGTCGTATTGTTCTCCTTCTTTGGCATAAGGACGCAACCAGTCAATTAATGTATCATCACAATCATCGAAATATTTAGAATTATCTTTTGGGAAATATGCTGTTGATGTGGTCACACCCCATTTAAAGCTACCCTCATCTGGTTCTAATTCTCCCATCAATATTTGAAATAATGTTGTTCTTGCAATTTCATCTGTTCCCACAAATGCAACTTTATCATTTGGTGAAATTAGAAAACTAATATTATTTAATACTTTTCTGCCATCAATCGTTTTAGAAATTCCATTCACCTCCAGCAAATCATTGCCTACTTCTCTATCTTGTTTAAAATTAGCAAAAGGGTATCTTCTGGAAGAAGGTTTGATGGTATCCATTTGCAAATTATCAAGCAATTTTTTACGTGAAGTTGCTTGTTTAGATTTTGAAGCATTGGCACTAAACCTTTGTATAAATTCTTGCAATTCTTTCATTTTTTGTTCTGTTCTTTTATTTTGGTCTTTGAGTTGTTTTTGTGTCATTTGGGTATAGCCGTACCAGAAATCATAATTTCCCACATACATAGTAATTTTACCGTAATCAATATCCGCAATATGTGTACAAACTTTATTTAAAAAATGTCTATCATGCGATACAACAATCACTGTATTTTCAAAGTTCATTAAAAAGTCTTCCAGCCATTTTATAGATGCAATGTCTAAATGGTTTGTAGGTTCGTCCAAAAGTAATATATCAGGATTACCAAATAAAGCCTGTGCTAACAATACTTTCACTTTTTGATTTCCTGTTAATTCTTTCATTTTTGCATAGTGGAATTCATTTGTAATACCTAATCCATTTAATAATATTTCTGCGTCAGATTCTGCTGTCCAGCCGTCCAGTTCTCCAAATTCTCCCTCCAATTCAGAAACGCGAATACCATCTTCGTCACTAAAATCTTCTTTGGCATATAATTTTTCTTTTTCTTCCATAATTTCATACAATCTTTTATGTCCATATAATACTGTTTTGACCACTTCAAATTCATCAAACATAAAATGGTCTTGTTTTAAAACAGCCATTCTTTCTCCTGGTGTAACAAACACACTACCACTATTTGGCTCAATATCTCCAGACAATATTTTTAAAAAAGTGGATTTTCCAGTACCATTTGCGCCAATTAAACCATAACAGTTTCCTTTTGTAAAATTAACATTCACATCTTTAAAAAGTACTCTGCCTCCATATTGTAACGTAACATCTTGTGCACTAATCATATTTTTCTCCTTATTTATTATTTTTCGTATTATAATAAAAAGTTTGACTTATAAAAAAATCAAACTTTTTGACTTTTCATTGTTTTATTCTACAGCTAATTCTTCGCCATTTTCTCCTGTTGGCATTTCAGAAATTGTAGCACTTTCTATTTGCTTTTCAAAATCAATAGCACTGTCTATTGTTTCTTTTGGAATTTCAACTTTTTTTGTTTGGTTAATATCTTTGCAGTCTACTATCAATGTATATTCATTGACTGTTGTTTTAACAGGTTCATTTCCTTCTGTTCCAGCACCAAATGTATTAATGACATTGTTCATCAATGTTTCTAATGTATTTGACAAATCAATACGATAACTAACAGGCAATAATGTTTGTTTGTCAATACTTATTGTTATATTAGCATCATTTACACCTTTATAATATTCTTCTGTTAAACCTGCCATACCCATTACCTGCAATGATTTTGTATCCTCTACCACTTCAAATAATACATCTGATGGTAGTGTGCCTTGTAATTCCATCACATTTTCTTGTTCGCTTACCATTTGCCAATTTGAAGCATTTTTCAAAAATGATATTGCATTTTGTTTTGTATCATACATTCTTAAAGAATCTAATACAATATTGGGTTCTAATGACTGCTTCATCCATTGCCCTGCATATTCCATATATGTTGTAGCCATACCATCTGCTTCATCAACATATGTTACTAGCACATTATTAGACGATAAGCTACTTTTACTTTCAATTTTCATATTTAAAGGGCTATATACTGTCGTAACCGTTGTTTCCGTAGAAACATTGGAATTAGAACCTGCTGTTGTCATGTCAGATTGTGTTTTCACAACACTTTGCATACTTTTTACTTGTTCTAAATTGGATAAAACTTTTGTAATCGCTTCTTTAGGTTCTGTCGTTTCTTTTTGTGAAATTGCTTCATCACCACAAGCAGAAAAAGCAACACTCATTATTCCAAACAAAACAAATATCATTATTTTTTTACAAAAATTCATAGTTTTCCTCCTTAATTGTTATCTGTTGTGTTATTCACATTTTATAGTAAACACTGCCACAATTCAAGTTATTTTTGTATATTTAAAAAAAATATAAGATTTCATATAGATAAATATGACAAAAAATGAATATTATCAGATTGTCGATAAACTTCTGTTTGCAGATAGGAAAACGAAGTTTTCCCCGAAAGTTTTGCCTCGCTTTTTCAAAAGCGAGTGAGAGTTTGAGAGCAACGCTCTCAAGGTTTTTATACTTGTAAACGTGTTTTTGAAGTGGTCTGGAGGAACTTTTCACAAGTAAAAAAAGTTCATCCAGAAACTTCTGACTTTTATCAAATTAATTATAAACCACTTTTTTGACAAGCTGTATTATAAGTTTATTATAAAGCACTTTATCCATTCACAGCAGAAATATCTTTTATCACTTCTCCAGCTAATATTAGCCCCGCAACAGAAGGCACAAAAGAAACACTTCCAGGTATTTCATGTTTTCCCTTTTGAGGTTCTTCAGTGCTATATCGTGGTTTGATTACTGGTTCTTTAGAATATACTACTTTTACATTTTCAATTCCTCTATTTTTTAATTCTTTTCTCATTACTTTCGCTAAAGGGCATACTGTTGTTTGTGAAATATCTGCCACCAAAAATTGTGTTGGATTTAATTTATTACCTGCACCCATACAGCTAATAATAGGAACATTTGCCTTTTTACATTGTTCTATCAATAATAATTTAGAAGACACCATATCAATAGCATCTACTACATAACAATAAGAACTGAAATCTATTAAATTAACACTTTCTGCATTATAAAAACATCTATGTTCCTCTACTAATGCATTAGGATTAATTTGCTGTATTCTCTGTTTCATTACATCTGTTTTATACTGCCCTATTGTTTTTGTAGTAGCTATCAGTTGTCTATTGATATTACTTTTGCTTACAACATCGCCATCTATCAGCGTAAAACGTCCTATACCGCTTCTTGCTAATGCCTCTGTTGCAAAAGAGCCTACTCCCCCTATACCAAATACAGCAACATTTGCTGCATATAGTTTTTCCATTCCTTCTTTCCCCAACAAACGTTCTGTTCTTTCAAAATATTCATTCATACAATATTCCTTTCTTTAAGTATTTAAAGTAATGTACTTTTATTTTTAGGCTTTTGTAATCCTTTTGCCCATATAACAGGTTCATAAATTCTTTGCATTGTTTTTGCTACACTATCTAAATCTTGCCTTTTTAAAACATAATCTGAAACTTGCTTTGCTTCTTCAATAGATTCTTTCATAGCAATACTTAAATCTGCTGATTTTAGCATTTGTACATCATTCTTATTGCTTCCAAATGCGACTATTTTTGTGATACCTAATCTTTGCTTTAATTGTTCTACCATAAATTGCTTTGTAGCATTTTTATGATATATTTTAAAATGACAATACCCTTCTGGTGTTTCAGAACTGTCCCTTAAAAAGAGGAGTTCATCTGCATAATATTGCTTTTTTATTTCTTTTTCTATTACATCAATATTTTCTATAGTATCTACTAAAAGAAAATAAACAACATCTCCATCTTCTGGAAATTCTCCATAAACATAATTTCTATAAGGAGAACTTCTCATATCCATATATAGCTTTTTTTCCACATCATTGTGAAATGTTCCATAAAATATTAAAAGGGCATCTTCTAATACCATATTTACAAAATAATGTCTATTTCGTTCTTCAAATATACAGCACATTTTTTTCACAATTTCCATAGGAATTGCCTGACAACACAAATATCTCTTTTCATTTGTATCAAATAATACTGCACCGTCCATAGCAATTACGGGCAATTTTAAATTGATATTTCCTAGTACAGAAAGAAGTGATGCTGGTGTTCTTTCTGTAGCAATAGTAATATTTGCACCATCTGAAATTAAATAATTTAATTCTACATTGGTATAAGCCCCCATTTGTCCATTTTCTCCCACAAGAGAGCCGTCCAATCCTGTTACAAGTAGTATATCATTTTCTCGTTTTCGAGGAAGCTGTATTACATTCACACATAATGATACCAATATACCTATTATAGTTTCCACAACTCTATTATAAACAAAATCCAATAAACTTGCATCTGTACTATGCACAATAGTAATACTCATAAGTACTACGCAAGAAATATAAGATGCAGTAGGTTTTTTTAAAAGCAATGTAATATATATTGTGGGAATAATAGAAAAAGCAATTACAATATATCTTACTATTAGCCATTGATATGGTATGATATTTTGTTCTATAGCAAGTATTACCGTTCCCACAGCTGCACCCACAAGTGTACCTATCACACGATTATATGCTACCTTTCTGCTATTCTCTACTTGTGGTTGCATACAAAGTATTGTTGCAATAATAGAATAAAAGGGGTCACCCTTTGCCCCTCTTAGCATATGAATTAAAAAGCAGATAAAAACAGCGATAGCCGACTTTATCATTCTCATACCGATTTTAGGTATTATAATTTTTCTTTCCTTCACATAAAGACTTCCTTTCTTTATTTTGAACATAAATATAAAAAAAATTGTAACAAAAGCAGTCACAACGGTCAAGTATTTCTATAAAAACGATAAAAAAGACTGTTCACAACATTATAAATTGTGAAACAGTCTTTTTTATTTTTTCATAAATTATCCATCTATATCTGATTGCTCTGTACCAATAATAATTTTAATATCTGTATCTGCTGATAGTAAACTATCGTCCACTTCTATTCTGGCATCTGAAAAATAATCTTTTAAATCTTCTCCAATGCCTTGCTCTTTTACAATAATACGAGTATATTGTTGTTTTGTTCCTGTATAAGTAGAAACACCTGAAACAGTATATCCATCTGATTTTAAACGGTTGCTTACTCTACCTGCAAGTCCTTCTGTATATCCTCCGTTCGCTACTTCTATAGTATATTCTTTGCTGTCATTTGTTTGCTCCTCTGTATCATCTTCCAAACCAATACCATAAAATATTCTATTTACCATTTCTTTTGTTTCTTCTTCATTATAAATATAATAAGAAACTCCTGCAATTTCCTCTGGTACACCTGGTAATGTTTCCATTTTTATTTTAGTAGGGTCTACACTATTAATATAATTTACATATTTTAAAGCGTCTGCTAATGTAACATCGGTTTCTACATCATTATATAGCATTGAAATATAATCTGGTATATTTTTAATAATCGTTTCGCTACTTGTTACTTTTTCTGCGAATGCTTTTAAAAATCTTTGCTGTACTTCTACACGTGCAATATCTCCCATAGGATAACTTCTAAAACGAACAAGTTGCTCTGCCTTATCACCATCTAACAACTGAGGACCTTTTTTCAAATTGATATATAAGTCCTGATAAGGGTCTTCATAAAACATATTTTGAGGTACATCTACCTCCACACCACCTATAGCATCTACAATTTTTCTAAAGGCATCCAAATCCACTTTGACATAATGGTCAATTTCTATACCTAATATATCTTCTAATTGTTTTACAGTCATTTCAGGACCTTTTTCTTTTCCCACATAAGCGTGTACTGCATTTAATTTTGTAGGAGATTGATAATATTTTGATTCTTTTTCCATATAGCTTACCACATCAGAAGCAATTTTTACTCTAGTATCTCTTGGCATAGATACCAAGCTTGTCCTTTGTTCTTCACTGTCAAAATGCACTACAAACATAACATCTGTACGAGTACCATCACCGTCCACACCAAATACAGCGACATTTATTTTTAAATTCTTTTTTTTCAAAGCATCTAAAAAGCTAGTATTTTTTGCATTACTAGAAACAGGTTTATCTGTTTTTTCTGAAGAAAATCCACCTGTTATTTTGTAATAAGCAAATGCAGCACCTCCCGCTCCAATGCAAAAAATAAGTATAATACTAAATACGATTTTAAAAAATGTAGCAAGCAAGCCAGATTTTTTTTTCTGTTTTTCTTTTGGTATGTTCCTTTGAAAAGGAGGGATTCTTCTGCCACCCCTTTTGTTTTCATACCTTTCCATTCTTTTACCCATTTTTCTCCACCTTTAATTTATCATACAATTACTGTATTATAGAGCTGATTCTTTTACATCTTTTACATCTTCTACATATTCCTTTTCCATATCTTCTTGCTCTGTCTGTTGTTTCTCAATGCCATAAAATACCCTATCTACTAACTCCTTTGTACCTTCTTCATCATGGTCAAAATAAGCGCCACCTGTTCCAGGTATGGTTTCCATAGTCATATTGTTAATATCAATATCTTTAATATATTTTACATATTTCAAAACATCTTTTAATGTAGCGTCTGTTTCAATAGAATTCCAAAGAACTTTTGCAATGCTTGGTAAATTATCTAATATTGTTGATGTACTACTTACTTTTTCCAATAATGCTTTTATAAAGTCCTGCTGTACTTGTATTCTCTTCAAATCCTTTTGAACATATCCTTCTCTAAAACGGACAAGCTGTTCTGCCTTATCACCATCTAAGTGCTGATAGCCTGGCTGTAAGTCAATATATAAATCTTGATAAGGGTCGTTATAATATAAACGCTGTTCTACTTCCATATCTACGCCCCCCACAGCATCTACAATATCATGAAAGGCATTCAAATCTACTTTTACAAAATAATCTATATCAATTCCTAACAAATCTTCCAACATAGATACAGAAAACTCATCTCTGTATTCTTCTCCTGCATAAGCGTGTACTTCTGTCAATTTGCATTGTCCTTTTACGCCATTTCTATAAGGAATAAATTTTCCTCTTTGTTCCAAAGAAGAAATCATTTCATCTGTCATAACCACACGGGTATCTCTTGGAACAGAAACAAAATGAATTTCTTTGGTATCTTCACGAAATGAAACAACAATATTCACATCTGTTCTAAAACCATCATTATCTACACCAAACACAGCAACATTAACTGGGTTTACAGGTTCTGGTGCTTCTTCTTTTGACAAGTGCTCTACTCTTACAGGTTCTGGATTGATTGCCTTTTTAGTATGGTCTTTTGCAACACCATCTTTTCTAAATACCATGCGAAATCCTACTACCCCAACAAATATCGCTATAAAAAGTATTAAAAATGTAAAAAGTATATTTTTTCTCCTTTTTCTTTTCTTTTTTTGGTATCTTTGCATTCTTGGTCCATCCACAACAATTCTCCTATTACTCCATATACTATAACAAATAACACAATTATACTATAAAGCAAAAAATAAAACTTTATGGCATTTTTAAAAATTTACTGTCTTTTATTATAGCAAACTTCAAAATACAATACAATATTTTTTGTAAAAAACACAACACACTTGTATAAAAATTTTATAGCAAAAATGGACGTATATTACATTTATAGAGCAATCAAACATTAGTTTTTCGATAAAGTCTTTTTTGTAGGTCTTACCCAGTCTACGCTTCGCTCCAGCACTCCACCAACTTTCCCCAAAAAAGTTGGACAAAAAACTTTACTGGAAAAACTAACGTTTTTCCTTATAAAATCAATGTTCTTAAGGAAACGTAGTTTCCGATAAAAGTTCTTTGTTTCTTTCTTTCAAGAAAGAAGTGAGAGTTTGAGAGCAACGCTCTCAAGGTTTTTTGACAAGCTGAAATAAATATATCGTTTTTTATAAGTTTTCAGTAATAGTAATTTGTATGTTAGAAGGAAGTCATTTTTTACATGCATTATGGATTGTGGCAAATTGGTGTTCTATACAATTCCAAAATAGTCGTATTATACAATGGTTTTTGCAAAAAGATGATAAAAAGTCCATTGTGAGAAACAGCATATTTTTTAGGATATTTTGGGGGATACGTAGAGCATTAAGCAAAATTTTTTATAAATTGGGTTTAAACAAGTTATTTGTAAATAGTATATTTAAAATGTCATGTGTATGGTGCAGCTTTGCTATATTGCTTGCGCCCATATTGCCTACAATGCTTGTATTGGCATTTGTATTAGCTGGATTTGGTTCTTTATTTTTATCTTTTTTATTTGACAGAAAACGTAAAATGAAATATTTTTCAATAAACCGTTATATTTATTTTTACGCTTTTATATATTTATTTGCAACATTAACATCTGTTGCAAGAAAAGCGAGCTTTCTGGGTGGTGTACTTACTGTTTGTTTTATATTGTTTTCTATTGTATTATCAAATGCTATTGAAACAAAAAAACAATTTAATGTCATTATATTCTTTTTTATTTGTATAGGCGTTTTGGTTTCATTTTATGGTTTTTATCAATATTTGTTTCCAAGCAAATTTAGTGGTGTTTGGCATGATGTGGGTATGTTTGAAACAATCAATTTCCGTGTTTATTCTACATTAGAAAACCCTAATGTATTGGGAGAATATTTTTTAATTGTGATTCCTTTTGCAGTTGCATTTTGTATTAATAGTAAATCTTGGTTTAATAGATTGTTTTTTGCAGTATGTAGTGGAATTATGATGGTTTGTCTTGTACTGACATATTCTAGAGGTTGTTATATTGGCATTATTGCAGCAGCAGCGGTATTTCTTGTGCTTTGGGATAGAAGATTTATATTTTTAGGTATTGGAGTATTGATATTGCTCCCATTTGTATTGCCAGAAACCATTATCAATAGATTTTTAAGTATTGGAAATATGGCAGATTCCTCTACAAGTTATAGAGTATATATTTGGATGGGTACGATTGCTATGTTAAAAGATTATTGGTTTTGTGGTATTGGACCTGGTATGGAGGCATTTAATCAAGTGTATCCTCTTTATGCTTATAATAGTATTAGTGCACCTCATTCTCACAATTTATTTTTACAAATTGTGTGTGATACAGGCATAATTGGATTGATAGTATTTGTATTGTTAATATTCCAGTATTATCGTATGACTTGTGGGGCATTGTCACGAGAAAATAAAAAAGAAAATAAAGTATTATTGATTGCGGCAATTTCAGCAGTAACAGGATTTATGGTACAAAGTATGTCTGACTATACATTTTATAACTATAGAGTAATGCTGTTATTTTGGGTATGCATAGGATTTGGTATGGTACTTACAAAATTATACAGGCTAAAGGAGGAATGATGTCTATGCTGAAAATTTTAAATATTATTAGTGATAGTAATATAGGTGGTGCAGGCAGATGTCTTTTCAATTTTTTAAAATATTATGACAGAAAAAAATTTGCAGTAAAAGTTGTTGTACCAAAAGGCAGCCTTTTGAAACCTGAAATTGAAAAATTAAAAACAAAAGTAATAGAAGTAGATGGTATTGCAGATAAATCATTTGATTATAAGGCAATACGAAAATTAAACAAAATTATCAAAAAAGAAAATCCAGATATAATTCATACACATGGTACTATTACAGGAAGAATAAGTGGCAGAATTTGTGGTAAAAAAGTAGTGTATACAAGACATTCTGTATTTCCTGTAAGTCCTCGTATGAAAAAGGGAATCGGAAGAATGATTAATAAATATGCCAATGAATTTTTAGCAGATGATATTATTGCGGTAGCAGACGCAGCAAAACAAAATTTAATAGATAGTGGTATTGCACCAGAAAAAATAAAAGTAATATTGAATGGTGTGGAACAAATAGAAAGTACATCACCAGAAGAAATTGCAGAAACAAAGAAAAAATATCATATTGATGAAAATGATTTTGTAATTGGTATATTGGCAAGATTAAATGTTGTAAAGGGACATAAATATTTGATTGAAGCAGCAGAAATGTTGAAAAAAGAAAAAAGAAATGTAAAAATATTAATTGCTGGTGCAGGAGATATGGAAACAGAATTAAAACAGATTGTAAAACAAAAATGTTTAGATGATACAGTAATATTTACAGGCTTTTTATCAGATATAAGGTCATTTTTGAGTATATTGGATTTACAGGTAAATGCCTCTTATGGCACAGAAGCAACAAGCCTTGCACTTTTGGAGGGAATGAGTTTAGGAATACCAGCCGTTGTAAGCAATTATGGAGGAAACCCTGGCGTCATTACGCATGGTGAAAATGGTTACATTTTTGAAAGTCAAAATAGTAATGACTTATTAAAGTATTTGAAAAAAGCAATGGACGAAAAAGAGGTATATCAATATATGCAAAAAAAATCAAAAGAAATTTTTCAGCAAAAATTTACAGCAAAAATGTATGCTCGAAATATTGAAAAAGTATATGAAGACTTGTTTATTAAGAAAGGGTGATAAATATGAGCGAAAGAACAGAAAGAATAGAAAGAAAACAAAAGTTTAATGTTTTTGATATTATAATTATTGTTGTTGTAATTGCTATTGCAGCAGGTGCATATGCTTTTACACATAAGGCAAAAGCAACAGAAACAAAAGTATTGCGTTATTCTTTAGAGTTAAATGAATGTCCTGAAGGATTTTCTCAAAATATTAAAGTAGGAGATACATTAACCGATAATGTAAAAAATTATCATATGGGAACGGTTACTTCTGTAGAAGCAAGACCAAGTATAAGGCTAGGAGAAGATAAAATTAATGGCAATGTAATAGAAAGTACATTGGAAGGAAAGGAAACAGTCATACTTGTTGTAGAAGCAAATGTGATAGAAACAGCATCTGATTTTAAAGTAGACGGTAGTTATGTTGTAAAAGCTGGAAAAGATGTTTCTGTAAAAGGAAACGGATATGCAGGAAAAGGATTTATATTAACAATAGGAAGATAGGAGGCGATTTTTTTGAAGGTAACAGATAAAAAAGGAAAATTATTTGGTAAAATTAATTTTATAGATTTTTGTATTGTTGTAATTATATTAGTACTTGCTGCTGGCGCATATTATAAATTTGTTGTATTAGATAAAACAAGCACATCAGCAGAATTACAGCCAGTAACATATACCATTGAAATTAAAAGGGTAAGAGAATATGCATTACAAAATGTAAAAGAAGGCGATGAAATTTTTGATAAAACTTCTGGAAATAGTATAGGTAAAATTGTAAAAGTGGAAAGTGTCCCCGCAACGGAACCAGTATTGTGTAATGATGGTATTTATAGAACAGGTACTGTGCAAAATAGAATTAATTTGATAGTAACGGTTATGGGTGAGGGAATGGTAACAGAAGAAGGTTGTTTCATCAATCGTACTTATGAACTTGTAAGGGAATCTGACAGAAGATTTATGACAAAATATTTTGAGGCAGAAGGTAGAATAAAGGATTTTTTGGTGTAAAACTGTGTGAACAAATGTAGAGTTCTTTGTTTTTATAAATAAGGTTATGGAAGTAGACAAAATCTATAAAAGGGGAGAATATAAGGAGGCATTATGTCTAGGAAATATACAATATTGATGACATTAATGGGTTTAGAAATCGGTGGTGCAGAAACGCATGTTGTAGAACTTTCAAAAGAATTAAAAAAAATGGGTTATAAAATTATTGTAGCATCTAATGGCGGTGTATATGAAAAAGAATTGCGAGAGTATGGTATAATACATTATAGAGTGCCTATGAATCAAAGAAATGTATTTAAAATGGTAAAATCTTATTTTTTGCTTCGTCATATTATGGAAAAAGAAAAAGTTGATATTATACATTCTCATGCAAGAATACCTGGTTTTATATGCGGATTTCTTCATAAAAAATATGGCGTAACATTTGTTACATCAGCACATTGGGTATTTTATACAGGAATGGGATTAAAATATCTTACAAATTGGGGACAAAAAGTAATTGCAGTAAGTGATGATATTAGAGAATATCTGATTAAAAATTATAATGTGCCATATGAAAATATATTTGTTACAATAAATGGTATTGACACAAATAAATTTTCGCCCGAAACAAATGGAGAAAATATTAGAAAAGAATTTCATATTTCAAAAACAGAACCTATATTGGTATATGTCAGTAGAATGGATGAAAGTAGAGCATTAGTAGCAAGACAGCTGATTGAAATTGCACCTCGCATTGCAGAATCCATAAAAGGCATTAGAATGTTGATTGTAGGTGGTGGTGATGTTTTTGATGAACTGTATAAAAAAGCAGAAGAACAAAATAAAAAAATAGGTGGCAAAAAGTGCATTATTATGACAGGAGCAAGGACAGATATTAATGAATTAATATCTGTTGCAACAGTATTTGTTGGAGTAAGCCGTGCAGCATTGGAAGCAATGGCAGGAGGAAAACCAGTTATTGTGGCAGGAAATGAAGGTTATATTGGATTATTTGAACAAAATAAATTAGAAACCGCAAGAGAAAATAATTTTTGTTGTCGTGGTTGCGATGCTTCAACAGAAGAAAGGCTTTATAAAGATATTTTATATGCTTTCCAAAACATGACAGAACAACAGAGAAAAGAAGTAGGAAATTATGGAAGAAATGTGATATTTGAGTATTATTCTGTTACAAAAATGGCTATGAACTGTATTGAGGCATATCATGCGGCATGGAAAGCAAATCATGAAAAACAATATAATGTTATACTTTCAGGATATTATGGCTTTAATAATGCAGGAGATGAAGCAATATTACTTTCTATGCATAAAAATATACAAGCATTAGGAGAAAATTATCATATTACAGTATTGTCTAATAAACCAGAAGAAACAAGAGCAAAATATCATATGGACGTGGTATATCGGTTTAGTATAAGAGAAGTGCTGAAAGCAATTAAAAAATGTGATGTGCTTTTGAGTGGAGGAGGTTCTCTTTTACAAGATAGTACAAGCACCCGTTCGCTTATGTATTATTTATCTATTATATTAGTGGCACGTATTATGGGCAAAAAAGTAATGTTGTATGCAAATGGTATTGGACCAGTGTCAAGAGAAAAAAATAGACGTATTGTACAAATGGTTGTGAATAAGGCAAATTTAATTACATTAAGAGAAGAAAATTCTTATGCAGAACTAAAATCAATGGGTGTAGATGATAAAAAATGTTTTGTAACAGCAGACCCTGTATTTACTATGGATAGCATTTCAAAACAACAAGGGCTGGAATTGCTAAAAAAAGCAGGTGTTCCATCAGATAAGGATTTTGTTGGTGTATCTGTCAGAAATTGGAGGGATATGGATGGATTTGTAGACGAATTTGCACAACTTTGCGATATAATCCATAAAAAGTATCATAAAACAATTATATTCATTGTGATGCAAGTACCTCATGATATTAAAATCAGTCAAAAGGTTCAAAAGCGTATGAAAACAAAATCTTATTTATTGAAAGACAATTATTCTCCTTATGAAATTATGGGAATTATAAAATGTATGGATTTTATATTGAGTATGCGCTTACATACTCTGATATTTGCAGCAAGACAAAAAATTCCTTTGATTGGATTTGTATATGACCCTAAAATTGAGTATTATTTAGAAAAATTAAATATGCCTTCTGGTGGCAATATTGGGGAATTTAATATGGAAAAAACATTGAATATGGTAGAAGATATGGTTCAGAATAGACAAAAATATGTGGATATATTGCGTAGAGAGTCTGAACAATTAGAGAAAAGAGCGCATTATAATGAAAAATATTTAATTAAATTATTAGAAAAAGATAGGAAGTAGGTGTGTTATGAGAGAACAAATACATGTACTGAATGTTCCTTTTGATGTCGTGACACTACAGCAGGCAACAGAGCGTATCAAATATTTTCTGAATGGAGAAGGACAACATATTGTTTGTACACCTAATCCAGAAATTGTTATGGAAGCGCAAAAAGATGAAGCATTGATGAATATACTAAAAGCGGCAGATTTAGTAGTGCCAGATGGTATAGGTGTTGTATGGGCATCACGATATAGTGAAAAGAAATTAACAGAAAGAGTCGCTGGATATGATTTAGTACAAAGTATATTTGATGAAATTCAAAATACAGAGCATAGTGTATATTTTTTTGGTGGTGCACCAGGTGTTTCATTAGCCGCAGCAAAAAAAATGAAACAAAAGTACCCAAATTTGAAAATTGTTGGGGGACATAATGGTTATTTTGATGAAAAAGAAGAAAAACAAATATTGCATGACATAAAAAAACTTTCTCCGTCAATACTATTAGTAGGGTTGGGCGCACCAAAACAAGAAAAATGGATTTATGATAATATTCGTTTAACAAATGTAAAAGTTGCTATAGGTGTAGGAGGTAGTTTTGATGTAATGTCTGGTAAGACAAAAAGAGCACCTGCTATATTTTGTAAATTAGGATTAGAGTGGTTTTATAGGCTACTGAAACAGCCAGCACGTATTATGCGTATGATGAGATTACCTAAATTTGTGTTAGCTGTGCTAAAAAAGCAATATATAAATATTAAGTAAATTTGATATTTCATAAAATAATATAAAAATTACAATAAAGGGAAGTGTATACTTGCAAAAAGAAAATAAATCAACTTATTACTTTATATTAATAGGCGTTATGATTATGGCAGCAGGAATAGAAATGTTTTTTGCACCTTCTGGATTTGTAGCAGGAGGAGCAACAGGGCTAGGTATTGTATTAGATGAAATTGCACAAAAAAAATTTGGCTTTACAATACCTTTATGGCTTGTAAATATACTGTGGGATATTCCATTATTGATATTATCAAGAAAAAAAATCGGTATTGCATTTTTTAAACGTACTGTATTTGGTTGTATAGCATTTTCTGTAGCACTTTTTATAGCAGAATTTTTGCCTGTGTATAAAGGAGATTTGATATTAATTTGTCTTTTTGGGGGAACTTTTGTAGGAATCGGTGCAGGACTTGTATTAAGAAATATGGGTGCAACAGGCGGAACAGATTTAGCAGCTGCTTTAATACACGAAATATTTCCTAAAATTTCTGTAGCACAAAGTATATTTGTGTTAGATAGTATCATTATATTGTTAGGTATGGCTGTTTTTGGTATAGAACAAGGTATGTATGCCATTGCTTCTGTATTTTTAACAAGTAAATGGGTAAATGCTATATTGCAGGGAGTTTCATTTTCTCGTGGTGCGCTGATTATTTCTAATGAATGGAAAAAAATTGGAAATACATTGCTTCAGCAAGCAGATAGAGGAGTAACAGCTTTTCATGGTAAAGGTTTGTATTCCAATGAAGAAAAAGAAATATTGCTTTGTGTCTTTGCTGCAAATGAATTAGTAAAAGTAAAGGAAATTGTATCAGAAATTGATAGAAATGCTTTTGTGCTAATTACAGACGTTACAGAAGTGTTGGGAGAGGGCTTTCATGAATTTTGAAAGCCCTTATTAAAATTTTGAAAAAGATATACATTAAAGTGTTATCAAACAATAATTTTTAAATAGAATTACCTAATTCTTCTGCTTGTTTCAGTTGTTCTGTTTTATTCAGAATGTCTCCTATTTCCATATTGCCACCCGCATATATAATACCTAAATTTTTCCAACCTAAATGAGAAAGTAAATTTTCATAATAAAATTTTACAGGCGCAAAATTATATTGTGTTTCTCCTTCAGCAGCCATAAGTAATATACAACTTTTTTGAGGATTTTTATAGTTAGAGTCTAATTCTGCAACAGCAAATAAACGGTCAAATGCGCATTTTAATTGTCCACTGATACTCCAATAATACATAGGGGAAGCAAGTACTACAATATCTGCATTTTGATAATGAGTGTAAATTTGCTCCATGTCATCTTTTTGAACACATGGACTTTGAGCATCTTTTCCTCCTTTGAAGCAACCTAAACAAGCATGAATATTCATTTTTTGCAAATCAAAACAAATAACTTCATTATTTGCATTTTCAGCTCCTTTTTTAAAATATTCAATTAATGTTTTTGTATTGCCATTTTCTCTAGGGCTACCATTTAAAATAATAATTTTTTTGTTCATATAACATACCTCCAAATATTATGATATAATTATTATAAATATAAATATATAAAATATAAAGTACGCACATTAAAGTTAGATACTATACAAAAGGAGAGTATAATATGATTAAAAATTATATTGAAAATTCCAATTTTGAAGATACAGGATTTTGTTATACACTATCTTTAATTAGTGGGAAATATAAAATGGTAATACTTTATTGCTTAATGGAATTTAATGTTGTTCGTTATAATGAGTTGAAAAGATATATTGGTACTATTTCCCATAAAACATTAAGCAATGCACTGAAACAGTTAGAAGAATGTAAATTAATTACTCGAAAAGAATATTTGCAAATTCCCCCAAAAGTAGAATATAGTTTGTCAGATAAAGGAAAATCTTTAATGAAAATTTTAGACCAACTATGCATTTGGGGGGAGCAAAATAGGAATTAATAGAATTTTAAATACAATTTAGTATTACAAATGCTGTAGCATATGTTTGACAGTGAGAAACAGAAATATAAAACTGATAGTTTGAAATATTCATTTGTTTTAATATATATTGCAGTTTAGAAGAAATATTGATAAATGGTTTATGATTTTCATTATGAATGATTTCTATATCAATAGGTGAGAATTTTCTAAAACCAGTGCCTATTGCTTTTGCTGTTGCTTCTTTTGCACAAAATGTCGCAGCAAGTGTTTCTACATGACTGCCCTTGTTATAAAAATATTCTATTTCATTTTTTGTAAATATGTTTTGTATAAAAGATTTTTTTTGTATTGCTTTTTCTATACGTGAAATTTCTATGATATCTG
>ERZ808044.809-NODE-809-length-25400-cov-12.246140_pt1 | contig 25400 bp, 23 predicted proteins | sample MGYA00380195_ERZ808044 | MGnify/ENA primary metagenome ERZ808044 (study PRJEB31490, sample SAMN06133423) | mouse gut metagenome | isolation source: Z7_2 | host: mice | place: China: Chengdu | collected 2015-05 ...
TAATCATATGATACCACTTTGGGTGTTCAAAAATCTCCACACCCAGCAAGACCAACACAGTTTTTGACTAACACCTTCTATTTTATCATATTTGAGAGAAAAATTCTTCTATTAGGAGATAATTTGTGTACTTTATTCAGTTTTCAAGGTACATTATTTTTATGTAAATCACTCACTTAATTTGCGAATACATCTACCCATTAGATTAATTCATCATTTCATTAGTTTTCGGACAGTCTCCCCCACATTCTTCAATCATTCAAGATGTTTTTCATGGCAATTTGCTACTCCAAGGATTCTGCAATAGCCCTCTTCCTTCAATTTCAGCATCTCCTCCCATGTAGATTCATAACAGCCAGTAACAGGCCAATGGAACATCAATATATCAATATAGTCTGTGTTGAATCCTTTTAACTGTGCAAGGAATTCTTCTCTGACAGTTTTATCAAACTGCGCCTTATTACTCACTCGCGTTGTGATTATCATATCATCCCTTTTAACCCCCGCCTTTTTCATGGCGCGACTAAGCATGTCTCCTTTTCCATACGCTACAGACCAGTCAAGCAATCTAAAACCGCATTCAAAAGCAGACTTCACACTATTGACATAATTCGGCTCATCCACAGTAATTCTCTTGACTTTTCTTAATCCCCTGTGAACTATATCAGAGTGGATTTGTTTTCTCCGCAGCGAATAACCCATCTCATCAGGTCCAAAACCGATAGCCGGTATTGTAGCTTTTCTCTGCAAGTTAAAATACTCCATCTCAAACACTCCATTAATAAATCTATGGTTATACTACCATTTCCAAAGAACATTCTCCTGAACAACGCTTGCGGGATTCCCAGATGTCATGGCATGATCCGGAACTGATTTAGTGACCATTGAACATCCTCCTATTATTGCTCCTCTACCAATCTTTACACCCGGCATAATTGTACATGCTTCGCATAGCCAAGCTTTTTCTCCAATAATAACCGATCTGGACGGTCTGTATCCGGTAGTATTCATAAAATGGCTCGCACCATTTGTATCCCGAATCGTGACATTCCTTCCAATTCCTACATCATGCATCAGTTCGATTTTTTGTCCGCATATGATGGTAAGTCCAGCATTTGCATCACTGTCGCCAATCTTTCCACCATGAATAATCAGTTCGGCATTCTCGAATACAACAATTTCATTATCCGCATCCATCTCAAAATTTCCAAGCACTCTGAACTTTGCATTCTTTCCCAGAAACAATCTGGATTCAAGATGGCTATGCGGGAATTTATCCTTACGACCAAAGATAAGAACCCCCTCAAATTGAAATTCCGCACTTTTGTCAATGTTAATTTGGCTATTTGTTCCACAGATGATACCCTTCCCATGCAGAATATTCCTAATGCCGCTATACTTTACAGTCTGAAATAATGCCTTGGGATTAAGATGCGTAGTCTGCAGGATTTTATACCCCATTTTTAAGAATGGTTTAATAGCTCTAGCACCTTTTCTGATTACATCTGACTTGCTGATACTATATTTTTGAACGACCTCGTCAAATCTATAATGATCTAAATCCTCAAAGAATTCTTCCCTTCTATCTGATAACCTTGTAATAGATTTAACCAATGCCGGATTACCTGCCAAAGCCCATTCAAGCGGTGCCTCTTCACTATTAACACGTCTCTTGGCTTTGACAAAAAAGGCTTTCCCTTTTTCTGAATTAATAAGCACCAACGACGTTCCGAGATTGGATTGATGATTCTTACTATGTTTCTCGATTCCCCAAAAGTCTCCAATAGAAATATCTGCGACCCTTGGAAACCCTTTGAATTTACACTCATAACAGGAGGGTCTGCAATAAAGATGAGATTCAATGTAACCCTGTGTAAACAGGCTGGTTCTTCTTGTGTCGAAATACTCCTCACCATTTTCAAAGACAAATTTTTGTGTAAGATTATGCCATCCATATTCCTTTGACTTATTCTCTGTCCAGGTAATCTTCGATCCTACTATTTTCTCAATATAATCAAGATATTTTCTCCACACTTTTGGAGAATTAACGCCTGCGCATAGCAGATCAACTGTAACTAATTTCTCATAATCCTTTCTCAAAAAGTTTAAGAGTCCGGCCATCTGACATGGAAGACCACAAGCTAAAACCTTTCCACCTTCATCAAGAATCCTCTTTACCTCTTTATAAAAGCCCTCCGCATTACTCTGTAAATCCTTTGATCTCCTGAGCTTCTGTAGATCCGCTCTGTCATTGGAGATAAAATGAGATACCGAAAAATCATCATTATGAATGGCACCTCCAACATACCCTTTTTCATTGTACATGACATCCGCCAATGCAGAAAACATACCGCCGGTAGTACTTTGAAATATAACCTCAACACTACGATGCTCGGCAATATAGCATTCAGGTTCTTTATCATTCACATCCAGGGCCTTGCATCGGTTGATGCAGGGGCATATTTTACTACACAGACCGCAGTCAATACATTTCGCCTTATCTATAACCGGATACCAGAAGCCTTCTTTATCAATCGAGTATGAAATAGCATTCTTAGGGCAAATATCCCCGCATGCATTACAGCCGCAGCAGTCTTCCTTTTTTATAACATCAATCATAACTCGTCCTTTTCCATCAATGATTTTAAGCTTTTTTCCGAGATAGCTTTTCTCTAACCCACCCCATAAGCAACCGCTTCATCTGTTGATCAATTCCTATGATCCATACTACCATACCTACGGATGCAAGAGATATCAACAGGATTACAAAAAATCCCACTACGGTATTACCGTCAAGAAACCTTGATGTTATGATTGGAGCGATTACTGCAAGCACTGTCACCATCATACAGCGCAGAATCATCAGCATTATTTCCTTATAGCTGTATTTAACGATTACATGAACCAGTATCGGCTTAATAACAATTCCCAGCGATACACAGGCTAATGCCTCCACCCAGGCTAATGCAATCGGTGGATAGCCTAATTTGAAAAGCACATATACGACCGGCAACTGAATAAAATCAAAAAGCGGACTGATAATAGCATTTTCCTTAATCCGTCCATTTGCATAGATTGGCACATACAATGATGTGTCAAATGCTTGAAAAAGGCCCTGTATAAGTGTAATCTGTACAAACGGAATCAATCCTTCCGGCACCTCCCCCAACCATAGTTTTACTGCCGGTTCCACCAACAAGAATAAAGGAATAACTATTATCAGCATAAGATAATAAGTATACTGTGTTGATGCCAATGCCAACTTCTTGGAGGCTTCATAATCCCCCGCGGCATATTTCTTTACAATCTGAGGATTAACAGCTGTTCTAAAATTGCCTATAAACTGGTTGATTATTCCATTGATTCTTAAAGCAAGAGATCTCACGGTGACAACAGCCGGTGCAAAAAACATATTTGTAACAAGAGTGACACCTTGATTCGCCAAGGACGCTGCCAAACTCGTCAACAAATTCCAGCCAGAAAAAGAAGCAACACCCTTGAAAATCTCTTTGTCAAAGGTAAGTTTTGCTCTTACCTCCTCAAACATCTTTCTGCAATAGATTCTATATATGCTCATTATCAAAACGGTGATAATGCACATTAACACTGCATAAACCTCTAATTTATCATGAGGAAAAACCTGCAATGCATACACGATGGCAAGCTTTAAAACAGCCTCAAGTATACTTATATATGCATATATATTCATCCTCTCATGTGCGATAATGCTTGCATTATACGGTACCTGAGTAATTTGGAAGAAAGTTGCCACCATTGAAAAATGAAATGAAAAAACTGCAGCATCAAGCCGCTCTGCTGGAATCACCAATTTGTTATACACGAACCAAAGTCCAATTATCTCACCTGCAATAACAATTATTATTCCGAGAATAATATGTGCCACACGCACGGTTTCAAACAAAGTATCAAGCCTCGGTTTCTCTTTCCCCATTTCATATGTAATAAATCTTGACGTGCCACTGCCAAGAGCATTACTAATAAACGCAAGAAGTGTAACAGCACCACCAACCGTCTGATATATACCAAAATCATCAACCCCTAGTATTTGAAGTGTAACTCTGGAGGTATACAGTGTAACCACCATAATCAGCATCATACGAAAATACAAGAACAGAGTGTTTTTGGCTATTCGTTTATTATTATCTTCCATTTTTTATCCATACCTCTAATTCTCCTTGTATGTCCGGCCTTGAACAATTCAGTCTTTTAACAATCGCTTTATCTGATTCATGTTTTCGGTATAGTCATTCTTGATTCTATCATTTTGCTTATCTAAAAACTGCATCAGTTCTTCTCTTTTACTGCACATATCCATAATCATAGGAATAAGCTTCGTATCAGCTTCCGCAATATTAAGCACCCAGTTCTTATCCCCATAAACATACTCGCACATACCTATACTTTTCTGACTGTACGAAAGAAATATCGCAGGTACATTCTCCTCAATAGCATTTATAGCACAGTGCATACGCGCAGACACAACTACATAGCAATCCCTTATTGCGTCTTTTATTCCCATGAATCCTAAGCTACTGTCAGCAATTGATACATATGCAACGTTTTTCAATCCTTCTTTGACCTTTTCTAAAAACTCCAGGTCATTATCATCAGTATCCTTGGACAATACATGCGGTAGAAAAACAATATCTCTGTGGGTTTTTTCGTATACTTTGTCAATAAGTCTAGATAATCTTGCTATATGTTCCTCTGTATAATCCCCATAGATTTCCTTGAGAGATAGAGGAGATAAGTTGATACCTATTTTCTTCCCGCTATTGTTTCTCTGTTCACCCAGCTGAAACGCAGGATCCGGAAAGAAATAGGTATTACGGAATCCCAGACCCTCAAGATACGACACCGTATCTCTCTCTCGACATAGAATTGCTCTGTATTTAATAAGATTTCTCTTATAATACTCCACAGCCTTTTCATAACTTCCCCATGGTCCGACAGATGCTCCATAAACTACTATAGGCTTTCCACTTCTTTCGCAGAAATCAACTAACGGATTATAGTATCTATACTTGTCTTTTTCACGTTGAAATGCCGGTATCGTATAAATATCTCCTCCAATGGAAAATAACATGTCCATCTCGTTAATTATCTTTTTAATGTCAAAAGAAAATACCCTTTTTTCTGAATCCAAAGTATTCAGAATTTTGTTGATAGCTCGTTTACCAAAAGTGTTTTTTTCAATTACAGGCACCACCTCAATGTCAAGATCAGCCAGGGCCTTCTTGTCGAACTCATACGAATATGAAAAATAAACAACCTTAGCCGTAGGGAATACATCCTGTATGAATCCCCTAGCTCCTCTGACGATAGCTTCACAGCCAAAGTTATATGTGCCTTTTATTCCATATAGACCAATTCTCATTATATTGATGCCTCGATTAAGTTTTTGTATTATAATTCATAAGAATTCCTTTAATTGTATTATACCGTGCATCCCATGAATTATCCTTCAAGAATTCAACCTGCTGCTTTTCATCGTATTTTGGCTTAAAACCGCACTTCACCAATTCTTGCAAAAGCTCTGAGTACTCTTCATTATTCCTGTAAAAATATACATAAGGTTCAAATCTATCTATTTCAGGATACCAGACTGATATAACACATTTACCAAAGCTGATATATTCATAAAGCTTCACCGGATCAACAGCAAGAATAATATCATTTACAACGAAAGGCATGATAAGTGCATCATAATCCATTATAACTTCACCTAGTTCACTATGTTGAACCACGCCCTCTAAAGAAATTCCATTTACTCCCTTAAAGCTTGTATCATTCGGGCCTATAAGTTTGTATTGCACTCTTTGGACAACTTCTATACTATTACAAAGCAGGTCAAAATCGAACCATGCCGAGATTGTCCCAAAATATCCGATTGTGTATACATCCTTTTGCATAGCATTTTGGGGCGGTACAATACTTGTATAGTTATGTCCATTCCTTATCAAAATCGATTCTTTATCCCTCAGAACATGCTCCTTAAGATAATTGCTCGATACAAATACAATATCTGCGCGACTGATCAGTTTCTGTTCTAACCTTTTTATCCTCTCTTTATTGCCCTCACTGGCGAGCGATGAATGATTGTCCATGCAGTCATAAATAATAGTCCCTTTATAATCCTCAGGAATGTCAAGCAATTGGATTGGATGACAGACCCACAAAGCATCATATTTATAAGCCTTTTTCATGTGGCCTTCATAGATGAGTCTGTTAATCTTCTTGAATAATTTGAGTAGATTTTCTTTTGGTAATTGTATAACATTCTCCAGTTTTTTTGGTTTTCTGTTACTCTTTGATAATAGAGGTTTGAACAGTACGCTCTTCGAATATACCGTCACATCAAAATCTTTTTCCAAAAACAATGCCAATATCTGTGGTCTTTGAAAAATCCAGAACCAATTGACATGTGATAAATATAGTATCTTCATCCAATAAGTCTCCATGTACTATCATCTTGTCGAAGATTTGACGAATAATGATTTGCATAACCCAATAGATACCAAAAGAATAAAGATGAATAAAACAAATCAAAAACATTTGAGCCAACTGCTTGCAAACAGAATCCAATTAATACAGCCAAAATCTCCATCTGCTTCCCAAATACATTTTTTACTCCTCTAATTATAAGAATCAGGAATGTGCAAAAACCAATAATTCCAATTTCTGATAGCATTCTTAAATAGTTTCCATCTGCCACAACTTCAGTAAACCCAGCTTCTGCTGCTTTATGTCCCATTGTGCCCAAACCTGCCCCAAATGGATAATCAAAAAAAGTGTCAATACCTATTCGCCACTGACTAATTCTTGTACTAACCATTTTTTCTACAGTCAAATATGACAGCCTATTTCTAAAGTTATCTATCTGAGCAGTAGTAAATATCCTTTCGCTTCCCACAAGAGTGAAACAAAACAATAACACTGTCAATGACACGATTACAAACTTTCGCCTTTTGCTAAGTTTCGACAAAAGAACAATAAATATAATGCAGATTGCCGAGGCAATCCATGCGCTCCTCTGCATACTTAAGAAGAGCGAAAGTAAAATCGAAATAGCAAACACACCATTTAATAATATATTTCTTTTCCTAATAGTAGAAAACCATAATCCAATAGAAGTAACACAAAGACTACCAAGATTTAAACTAGTGATAAATGAGCCATAGCGATAATCATTCAGGCCCCAAACAAAGCTGTCCAACGATTGGCCTAAGTGACTATAATAATAATCCGGTTTAAGGTAGTAGAATAGCAAGCCAACTACTATCACAAACATTGAACCCAAAAACGCTCTATTGATGGCATCTCCATCCCTTTCACCTGCATCCTTCGCACCAATCAAATAAACCAAAGCTGGAAAAAGATTATATGAAATCCCTTGAAAGAATAATAGAATTGGTTTGCCGTTTATCAAATAACCAGCACCAGAAATAATGCAGAAAAAAATATACAGTCCAAATACATTATCAAAGTTCTTTCTTGAAAGCATCTTTCTGTCAAAAACAACTGTAATAACAATAAACAGAGCTACAACTGTTCCTGCTCCGCCAATTCCAAATACTTTCATCAGAAAAATTATTACGCCTATAAATAGAAATATCCATCTTGAAAATAGATTATTTCTAATAACTAATTTCATCAGCCACACCTTATCTTTTTAAAAACAGTTTTACATTCTATAAACAAGCAGTTTTCAAACCAGAATAATACTTAAGTATAGTCAAAGCTCTATCGACATGCCTACAGTCATAACCTGATGGAAAAGCACATGTCAACAATAATGCGAAAAATAGTGGGGTCACTTATATTCCCACTTTCTTCTTATAGAGCTATAAATTTTTGCAAACATAATTGCAAGCAATGTCAAGTGACTTTTAATCATATAATATGTAAATCTTTCTCGCTTGTCATGGATATGTGTACATTCCTGTGCAAAAGCCCTACGATATTTGCTCTCTCTTGTCGATTTAATTATTGAAACAACGTCGCTTATTCCATTGTTCCCTTCCCCACAGCAATTCTTAATTGATCCGATAATATTATATTGATTAAAATATGTAAGAACTGAGCTATCGAGATAATGTCCTGTTTTGCTTTTGTACTCTTTAGAAAGATAATCTCTATAATTTTCACTTCTGCTAATGTAATCATCTATATATTTATTTGAATGAGAATACGATTCTAAGTTTGTCATCCAATAGTATCCTACATCTGGTATAAATAATACCGAGTCTGCATTAAGCAAAAAATCAAAGACAAACAACAGGTCATCTTCATAATCGACGAAGCGCTTTAGATTTATATTGTAATCATTTATTATTCTCTTTTTAAATACACCACCCCATATATGACCCGTGTACGATGAAAATCCATTTTTCTCTCGGGAAAGCATACTTGGAATGATTATTTTCTGAATCATTTCCTTGTTAGCAACTTTACGAGAATATACCTTATCGCAAATTCTGTTCGTTCCGTCACAATACTCAAACCTTGTTGACCACATGACAGCTGAGTACCCATTTTCTTTTATCAACCTTATTGCTTTGCGTACTGTGTCAGGGTTTACCCGGTCATCCTGATCAACAAATAAAATGTATTCTCCCTTAGCAAGATTCAATCCATAATTTCTTGCGTCAGCTATGCCACCGTTGTTTTTCCTAATTACTTTAACTTCAGGTTTTTCTTTAAAAATTTCCAGTGCATATTCATAACTACCATCAGGAGAACCATCGTCAACTACTAATACTTCAATGCCAATATTAATCTTACATATTTCAGACACAGTTGATTCTATATAGTCTTTTCCCTTATACATAGGAATTATCACACTTAATTCCATCAATTTAGCCTCCTGTGCCTCTATGCTTTCATATCAATTACTTTGCGACACGATGCTATTTATTATTGCCTCTATATATACATCAGGTTGATATTTCTCTGCTGATCGAATACAATTCTCTCTTATCGTTTTTAGTTCCTTTGGGGGAATATCGATTAGTTGCATAATAGCACGGTCTAGATTTTCACCACTTTCCATGCTATACACCATCCCATTAATTCCATTGACAACCAATTCAGAATTATATGCCCAATCTGAAGCAATTACCGGGATTCCAGCCGAGAAAGCATCAATAATCGTACCTGGGAACCCTTCGCCCTTCCAATATGTTGGAAATAACAAACCAAAGTACTCACTAATAGTCTCTACGCTCTTCTGATACGGAACACTCCCACAATATTTTATGGCTTGCGAACTATCATTAATCACTTTTCTAAATCTTTCACCATAGCCTTGGTCAATAACTCCATATATATCAAGTAAACATACAGTTCGTTTATTATGTCGATTTATTCTCTCTATTGCAGAAATCGCAGATTCTATTCCCTTTTCTTTCATAACACGTGAAAACGTGCAAAATTTGTATGGTTCCGAAAAAGATGTTTTTATTTTTTCGCTTGGTAAAATGCATAATCTTTTAAAGTTTGGAATTACAACGCAATTATTAATTCCACATGTTTTCAATCGTTCAGATAAACTATTCGTTTCCACCCAATTGACAACGAACGAGTTTAAGTACTTTCTAAATTTGGGATTGTTAGTAATATACTGATCTAAGTTTCCACCAATAACATCATGAAAAACTCTTACTTGAAAATGTCTGGTAAACCAGTATAGGAATGGAAAAAAGGCTTTCATTCCATTGCCAGATAACAATACTATAACGTCTTTTCTCGTTATAAGCGCAAACAAAGTCTGGAAAAGCAATTTAATCGGTCTTGTTGATTTCCAATATGTATCTACTCGTTGTATATCCCAGTTAGTCTTCTTATTCAACTCATCATAGAGTGTTCTGGTCTTGACTGTTTGACCATCAAGAAAACCCTCTTTCCCTCCAAAGTGTCCAATTATCGCCACTCTTTTCTTCATTTCTTAAACCCACTTATATCTATCATCTTTCCCCACTCCAAATCATATTTCTCTGGATTGAACGGCATCATTCCTGCAGCCGGTGTAAATGTTAGTTCTGCGAAGTACCATGTATTATTAGCAATAAAAAAGTCTACTCTCACAAATGGAAACTCCTTACAAAGAGTCTCGGCTGCCTCTTTCATCTCACCATAGAACGAGGGAAGTGTCACCTCCGGGATATCTGTGTAATCATCACGATGCAACGGCATCTTCTTTCCATCAAGATAGAAGAAGCCAATCTGAGCCTGACGGTCATGAATCAAATCTGTTGAAACGTATATAAAGTGCGGTTCTCCATTAAAGCAGAAGCACTTGTAATCTGTAATACTTTCTCCTAGAAACTCTTCACAGGTGATTCGATGATGCTTAATAGCCGAATAGTGAAGCTCGATATTAAATGCGCCAAAGTCTTCCTTAAGCCATTCATTGAGCCGCTTAATAGTAGCTGCCTTATCCAGCTTGCTCTTGTCAGATACTACAATATTGTATGCGCAGCCATGATTGCATTTTAGAACAAACCGATCGGGCAACGCATTCCAATCAATATCCTCTGCCCTATCCCATACACCAAGAAGCGGAACTAGTTTGTCTCCGTACCCCTTCTCTGCTATGTACGCTCTAACAGCGTACTTATCAGATCCATTAACTACAAGCTGGTTTTTGGGATAATAATACAGCTTCATCCATTGAATTTTCTCATTAAATGTCTGGGGATTATTAAGGTTTAACTTCTTGTGAAGAACTATCCTATAGTATAATTTGGACATTTCCTCATCTGACACAATTTTATGTGCTATTACTTGACATTTTCTTCTTGCTTTATAGAGAAATGAATCTCTTTCCATATTACTTTTACTCCTTCAGACTATATTATCAACAACCTCAACAGTCTTACCACCTCTCTTGTACACACGAGGAACACGTTCCCCAACTGCACATATAATCTCATAATTTATTGTTTGGTTAATCTCTGCTATATGATCAACTGATGTTTTTTCACTACCCCCGTAAATAGTTACAATACTGTTCACTTTTGCATTAGGAATATCTGTTACATCGATCATACATTGATCCATACAGACACGTCCAACTATAGGAGCATACTGTCCCTCTACTTCAACAATCATATGATTAGAAAAATTTGATCTCCACAGTCCGTCAGCATAGCCAATGGGTATTGTAGCCACGATTAAATCACGATCTGCCTTAAAATCTCTCCCATAACTTATAAAATCACCTGAATGAACTATTTTTATATGATCGATGATAGTTCTAAGTTTAAGAACTGGCCTAAGATTACCAGGACTTTTGAGAACACTTGACGGCTGAAGCCCATAAAGAACAATTCCCGCCCGAACCATGTCAAGATGCATCTCTGGATAATCAAATATCACAGCACTATTGGCACAATGTCGGATGCTAAATCTTATACCCAGAGCTTCCAAATGGCTTATGGCATTCATAAACCTATTAAACTGCCCGAACGTATATTCTTTTCCTCTATTTCCCTCGTCGGCTGAAGCGAAGTGTGTGAAGATACCTTCCACTTTCAAACCAGGTAAGCAACACACCCCAGCTGCCTTATGGAGTTCATCTTCTGTACACTTAAAACCAATGCGCCCCATGCCTGAGTCAATCTTTACATGAATCTGAACTTTTCCCCCATGCTCAACCGCATTCTCCGATAAAGATTTACCATACTCGTATGAGAACACACACTGCGTGATTCTCTGCTCAGCTAGCTGAACAGCACACAGAGGATCGGTATATCCAAGAATCAGAATTGGCAATGATATTTTTGCATTCCTCAGTTGTATTGCTTCCTCAATATTAGAAACTGCCAAGTAATCAGCCCCCAGCTTTTCATATAATTGGGAAAGCTGAACGGCACCGTGTCCATATCCATTGGCCTTAACCACGCAACACAGTTTGGTGTCCTTTTTAAGTTGGGAGCAAATAATTCTGTAATTATGCTCCACTGCATCTAAATCAATATTTGCCCATGTTCTCTTTTGAAATGGCTGTAATTTCATGTTTTATAAACCTTCTTTACATACATTTTTTTCTTATAAAATCCAAATATCATATTTCGTCCCGTATTGAATGATGCAGCAACAAGATTCTGCCCCTCGGCTTCCCTATAGAGCTTGTAGTGCCACCCAATCATCGTTTTGATACTATGTGAACTAACACTTCCTACTCTGCCTCGTCTGTACAAGCCCAGTTCCTCATCTAACAAGTAACAGTCTGCCATCCGACATACCTTCAACCACATCGCGTAGTCATTATTTTTTTCTATATCAGTAATTTGAATCAGTCCCACTGCCTCTGCATCGTACATCACCGTCAAGCACCCTGGCCAACAGTAATTGAACATCCCTGTCTTTGTAATTTTCTTCGGACCAGTAACAACTACCCCTGTTTGGTTTCTTTCTGAATCTGTCTCGAAATAGTTTGTGTATGAAAAGTGATAGTTGTTGCTCTCCATGAACTGAATCTGTTTTTGGAGCTTTTCCGGCATCCATATATCATCAGAATCCAAAAAAGCTATCCACTTACCTTTTGCCTCTTTCAGTGCCTTATTTCGACTAACAGCGGCCCCGCTATTCTTCTCATTCCTCAAATATCTGATTCGTTGATCATGAAGAAACGGCTTAATAACTTCGTCTGTATCATCTGTCGAGCAATCATCCACAATAAGAAGTTCCCAGTCTGAATATGTCTGCCTTAAAACTGATTCTATTGAATCTGCTATATACTTTCCGGTATTATACGACGGCATAATAACGGACACAGTTCCTGCCATTTTGATTTCTTTCCTTTTCTTTTATACTTCCTGTATATTCTCAGTTTTCTCAACAATCCTACAAGGAATCCCCACTGCGGTTGCTCCAGAAGGAATATCTCGATTTACTAAAGTGCATGAACCAATGACAGCTTTTTCCCCGATAGTTACTCCCTCTCCAGTCCCCCCTCCGGGTATACCGGCATTCTTACTAATAATAGTTGCGCGCATCCCAACATAAGCACCATCTTTTATTGTAATAGGCTGAGAATTCTGATTGCGACCATGACAGGCAAAGTATACACCATATGAGATAATCACATCATTTCCTATGTGCATGAGATCATACCGTAGGTCATCCAGATAACAATGCATCCCAATGAATGTCCTCTTCCCGATATCAAAGCCACAAAGGCGATATAGAAAAACCCTAACATTGTTAAACGGGCAGTTATATGCTACTGAATTCGTTATCCATTTTCTAATAGGTTTTTTAATAGCTGTAATAATACTGTAATCATAATAGTACGGCGCTGGTCTCTTATTTATTTTTTCATATGCATATTTCAACAACCTCATCTATGATCCTCCAGAATCTTTATGGCTTCTTCCTGCAATTCTGCATATTCTTCCTGTGAGACTCTGCCATTAACCAACAACCAATCCCCGTAATCTAAAGTCACATCCGTCTCTGCGGCTTCTGCAGCTGATGCTCTCACGAACACTTTCATTACAGTCTTCCACAGAATCTTCACATCACTACTAAAGCTTACATTCTCAATATACTTCAAGTCCCACTCAAACTTCTCATCCCAAGTAATTGCATTCCGTCCTTCTACCTGTGCCAGTCCACTCAGCCCCGGTCTTACCGTATGCCGCATTCTAACTTCCTCGTTCATAAACACCATATCCCTTACGAGCTGCGGGCGAGGTCCTATAACACTCATATCGCCTTTAAGGATGTTGAAAACTTCTAATAATTCGTCAAGACTGGTCTTGCGCAGAGCGCTTCCAAACTTTCCCAGTCTCTGTTCATCTGGTAACAGATTGCCATTGTTGTCTTTTTTATCCGACATAGTTCTGAACTTATACATGTCGAATATTCTTTCCTTACCCGTATTGGAATCTATCATTCCCGGGCGTGGTTGTTTGAAAACAACTGGACTTCCCATTTTGATTCTTACGAGTACAGCAACAATAATATATAACCATCCAAAAACGATGATTGCCAGTAAAGCGCATATAATGTCCAATAAGCGCTTTATGTATTTTTCATAAAACCCTCGTTTACGTTTGATCTCCATCCTAACAAAACCAACTTTTTAATGTATCTTCAATCTCTTCTGAAGAGATCGCGCGTATAAACCTTATCTTGCACATCATCGAGTGCAACATCATATCTATTAGCAATTATTGCATCACTCTGTTTCTTAAACTCTTCCAGATCATTTACGACTTTACTCCCAAAGAATGTGGTTCCATCCTCTAACGTAGGCTCATAAATGATTACACTTGTACCCTTCGCCTTGACTCTTTTCATAACACCCTGAATAGAACTCTGGCGGAAGTTGTCACTATTTGCCTTCATCGTGAGTCTATATACACCAATGGTGACATTACGCTCTCTTCCCTGATCATAACTATATCCGTCAGAATAGCTGTAATAACCTGCCATCTGGAGAACACGATCAGCGATAAAGTCCTTCCTCGTTCGATTGCTCTCAACAATTGCCTCAATCAAATTCTCCGGCACATCCTCGTAGTTCGCTAAAAGCTGCTTCGTATCCTTCGGCAAGCAGTATCCACCATAGCCAAAACTCGGATTATTGTAATAGTTTCCGATACGCGGATCTAAGCTAACGCCCTTGATAATATCCACCGTAGAAAGGCCTTTCATTTCCGCATAAGTATCTAGCTCATTAAAGTAGCTCACCCTAAGTGCAAGATAAGTGTTTGCAAAGAGCTTGACCGCTTCCGCTTCCGTAAAGCCCATATGCAGCACTTCAACATCCTTTTTCTCAGCGCCTTCAACAAGTAATTTTGCAAACGTCTCTGCTACAGCTCTTGTTTTCTCATCACTTCCAACAATGATTCTGCTTGGATACAAATTGTCATACAGTGCCTTGCTTTCACGCAGAAACTCTGGAGAAAAGAGAATCCGATCTGTACCATACTTCTCTCTAACCTTTTCGGTATAGCCAACCGGAATCGTACTCTTGATTATCATGACTGCTGTGTCGTTGCATTTAAGTACAAGTTCGATAACACTCTCAACCGCAGAGCAGTCAAAGAAGTTCTTCTGAGGATCATAATTTGTCGGTGCCGCTATGATGACAAAGTCCGCATTCTTATATGCTGATGCGCCATCTGTCGTTGCAGTCAAATCAAGTTTTCTCGTACCAGCCTTTGCATCCGAAAGATACTTTTCTATGTACTCATCCTGAATAGGCGAGATATAATTGTTCAGTTTTTCGACTTTCTCAGGAACTATATCAACAGCCGTCACCTTGTTATGCTGTGATAACAGTACTGCTAATGACAAGCCTACATAACCTGTTCCTGCAACAGCAATATTCATAATTTGAAATTTCCTCTATTATCTATTCATCTGCAAGCAATCCGAAGACTACTCAAAGCAAGCCTTTATGACCTCAATAATCACATCCTGCTGTTCCGGTGTCATCTTGTTATCACTCGGCAGACATAATCCTCTTTCAAAGATGTCCATGCCCACATCAACAGCTTCTCCGTCAATATAGGCATTGGTCATTGCCCTACCACTACCTTTGCGTGTGATGAATCCATTCAGTCTGTAAATCGGCTGCATATGCATTGGCTTCCAGATAGGTCTTCCTTCAGCATTAATGGATGAAATCGCTTCAAGAATTTCTGTCGGACAGGTCTTTCCTGCTTCCTTCACATAGCAGACATCCTTTTCGCCTCTTATCTGCTTACACATGGCATCCTTATCTATAATCAAACAGCTGAGCCAAAAGTTCGGTGAACTATTTGTTTCATCATATGGATTCATTGATACCGGAAGATCTTTGAAACCTTCCTCGTATCTTTCATAGATTGCCTTCTTCTGAGCGATATGAGCATCCAGATAAGGATATTGTCCTCTTACTACGCCGGCAATCACATTAGACATTCTGTAGTTATAACCAAGTTCTTCATGCTGATACCACGGTGCATTCTCTCTTGCTTGTGTGGACCATTTACGAACTTTATTTGCCGCCTCTTTGCTGTCAGTCAAAAGCATACCGCCGGCAGATCCTGTGATGATTTTGTTTCCATTAAAACTGATACAGTTATATTTCCCGAACACACCGGTCTGAGTTCTTTTATAGGATGCCCCAAGACTCTCCGCAGCATCTTCAATGATAATCGCACCATGCTTATCACACACTGCCTTCAATTCATCAATCTTGCCCGGAGTTCCATACAAATGAGCCATAACCACAAGCTTAACTTCCGGGTATATTTCAAATGCCTTTTCAAGGGCAACTGGATCCATGTTCCAGGTATCTACCTCTGTATCAATGAATACCGGAATTCCACCCTCATAAACGATCGGGTTAACAGTAGCATCGAAGGTCATATCACTGGCGAAAACCCGCTTTCCTTCCAATGCACCGTGTCCCACATCAGGCTGACCATATAGTTCCTGCCCGGCTAGTTTCATAGCCATATGAAGTGCTACTGTACCTGCTGAGAGAGCTACGGCATACTTGCAGCCGATCTTTTCACAAGTAGTCTTCTCAACTTCGTTGATATTCTCTCCTACAGTTGACATCCAGTTTGTCTCGTATGCCTGTTTCACGTATTCAAGTTCTTCTCCATGCATCGTTGGAGAAGATAACCAGAGCTTCTTTTCAAACGGCTCAAATCGCTGTTCTTTGTTAAACGCCATATCCTTTACTTTCTCTCCTTAAAAGAAACTAACTTCTTCAGATCCCATCCAATTCACATTAGGCATTTCCTGTTCAAGCAATGTGATAACAGCCTTACCGTCTTCAATTGTGATCTGATCTACAAGATATCGTTTATCGAATTTATATTCAGCAAGTGTCTTGCCATCATCGAAAGACATTTCCACATCTCCGATCCTGACAATCACCGGTGCCTTAATCTTAACTACAAACTGTTCGACATTAAATTTGTCCATAGATAATATTTGCCTTTCTTTGGTTATCTGCCACCCTATGCATATTCAAAAGCATCTTTCATCTCATAAATCTCTGCCGAAGTCACCTCCGGCAGAGACCGCTCAGCAGGAACCACGTTTGGAGGAAAACTAATCAAAGCATCCCAATCCACCATCCCGGCTATCCAATTCCTGCAGAGCCACCATCAAGCTTCATGAGAGTTAAATCCGCTTTGATTAGCTCATTATTTGGTCATCTATTCAAAAACGTGGGATAAGGCAGAGCAAAGCTGCCCCCAGCCCTTATTTCAAGCCAAAAGCCTTACTCCACCGTAAATATTCAAAATCGAATCGTTGTAAGAAATCAGGTCGCGACCCCTGAAGAAATGATTTGGACTAACCTCGCGAAACCCTTTATTTTCAATGGTTTCCGTGGTTGTTCCTATTATAACGTTCCCATCTCAAAGCCACTCTGCCCCTATGGCTGTATCGGTACTCTGTACCTTACGGTTCATCCACTTGGTACCCTCCCTTAACACCAGCCCGTAGGTTCTCACGTTCCATGTGAATGCCTGAACAGTGTTCATGCCACCTTTACGCCGTCCACCGCATAACCAGTAAATAGGCTCCCGTTATGCTTATCCCAGGTTAATGACTGCCCCCCTGGTTTTGATGGAGTCCCTACGCTTTCGACGTTTTCGTAAGTGGTTCACAGATTCGTTCATCTCCACTGTCCGCACCTGACTGTTTTGTACAGCCTTTTCTCTGACGCTCAGCACCATAGCTTTTGACTACAGCACCTCAGAGTGGTTTGGAACCTCCACCTATATGGCGGTTCCGATGGGCCTGCCATCATCATTCACACAGCACGGCTATACTTGTTTGGCATCATGCCACAAATTCTCGCCTTCGTAGCGCACAATCATCATACACCACCAGCCCACAGAATCCTTTCGCTTTCGGCTGTATCTTTTCCTTAAACCACCACACCAATACATAATGCATGTATATATTTGCGATGACTGGCGAACAGACGGAACCCCATCATCTCATTATAAAAGTGCGGTTCAAATACGGCTTCCAGTATGCGTCGAAGCGCGTCCTGCACCAGCTTGTCCTCATAGCAGTAAATACTCAGCGGTCTTCTCTTCCCATCCTCTTTTGGTATCTCCACCCTTCTTGCCGGTTTGGGCTTGTAAGATTTATTCTTTATCCGTCCCTCCAGCAGTTCCAGGTTTTCCTCCAGGTGCGAGCTGTATTCCTCCTTGGTTACCCCGTCAATTCCTACAGCTTTCTTCCCGTCCATCTTTTCATGGCATTCTCTTAACAGTTCTTTGTTAATCAGATGCCCTATGGATGTAAATACCATGTCCGAGTTTTCTCTTGATAACTGCGATATTCTCTCTAATTTCGTTCCCATTGCTTATTCCACCTCTGTGTATGGCCAATGTTTCCTCTTCGATATTGCCTTGCACAGCAGGGACTTGAGGAATGTCCCTTCTCGGCTTCCCTCCGGCGACTTTCACCGCTTTCTCTGGTACTATCCGGCTGTCCGACTGCCCTCACCCCGTTTGCTTTCCTCCCTTATGGTTGTACAGCATACCGGCATTTTCCTCTGACGGGGAGTGACGGCTCTCCCACGTTGATGCATTGTCCTTGTACGGCATGATAGGTTCTCCGACACCGCAACAGCACCCGAAATCTCGCCATATCGATAACTGATGTTTTGCCTTCCGTTCACACAACAACGTCGGCCTGCTGGGATTAAGTTTATTTCGGTGCTCAATGGCTACCCTACCGTCTTACTGTCTACGCTTAACCTGCACTGTTACCAATACCGGCCCAAGACTCGCTTCCAGTGGTATGGCTGATACCTTACTGGACGGGATTTCCGCCCGCATAACAATGCACCCTTGTTTCGTGGCGCACTATGTGATAAACTTTTACTGTCCATTTGGACCGCCTCCTATTCTTGAGATTGGCTTGCGACACCTTTCTCAATTTTAACATAGGAGGCTTTTTAATAATATCTTTTTCGCTACAGCTTACTCTATTCTCCCCAGCATAGCTGGGGGATTAGCGATTTCGTTTAACACATAATAATGCCCAGCACACTCACATCCCTGTCAACCGCCAACTCCTTTTCCTGCTTAATAAGCCTCTCAAAAGACTCCCCTTTTTTCTCAATAAACAAAACCCCTTCATAATACTCCAACTTCTTAAGCGCCGCCGCATGAAACACAATCTGCCTGTAAGGCGAGAATGTAACATCCCCAATCTCCTCCGCCAACTGCTCACAGATCTCCAATACATCATCCCCCGCAGTAGTACCCGCCAGCATTACTCTCTGTATCTTCTCATCCTGATTTCTATGAATCGCACTCTGAACGTTCACCGCCGCAATCTTTATCTGTTCTTTTCTTGGAATCTTGGCACAGGGTCCTTCTTCTAACCTACAAATCCATCGGTCAATAAACCCAAACAATCTCTTCTTTGCTTCACTTTTTCGTACAACTCCCAATAACGGCATACCAAATTTTTGCTGAAAATTGCTTATATCCTGTAATCTCCCACTCATCACATAACCCATGCCAAAGAACAGACAAACCAGACACACACCGCCGATCATCCCAACAATTGCGAAAGTAACTGCCGATGAAACAGGATCTTCAAATACAATCGGCTCACTCTCAGCCTCGCTCCCAGCTTCTCCTTCAACCGGTTCAACCATAGCCTGTTGTGCCTGTAACTCTTTCTTTTCCTGATTTTCCTCAATCGTTGCCTGATACTTATAAACGCCCGCAACCACCGCCAGAAGCACCATACATACAACAATCCATCGCCATCTCTTTAAACAATAGAACATCAAATCTATCAGATTGATTTCATTGACTTCCTGATATCTTTCCATCAATAAAAATCTCCTCTCACAATCTCAACTTTATCTATTCCTTCTTTCCCACCATCTCTATCCCCAGATGTATCACCGTCTTCCGGTTCATGAAGTCAACCTCCACCTTCGCGATTCGCCTGTGCAGATCGATCTTCTTGATACACCCTTCCATATTCTTCAATGGTCCCGACAAGATAGTAATCACATCATCCTCTGATACAGACACTTGGGATAGCTGCACCTCCATGCCCTGATCCGGTGAGTCCATGATACGCTCAAGCCATTCCACTTCGTGGTCTGGAAGAGGAATAAACTGTTCTTCATCCTTTCCCAGTAACTTTGTAAATGCCGGTACACGCCTGAGTTCCTGATATAAATCTTTAATGCAATCACTCGTTATAAACACATATCCGGGAAGCAGTTTCTCATGCACTTCTTTCCACTCCCCCCGAAACTTCTTCTTCACACGGCGCATGGGGTGAAAACAAGCATCATACAGTGTATCTCCCACTACTACCCTGACCTGTTCTTCCACCTTATCTTCTGTTCCTGTAGTTACCTGCAGCACATAATGCAAAATAAAATCCCCCATTCGGTATGCTGTCTGTCAGTAGCATTACATAGATAACCGTGAATTTTGCGCTCAATATTTGTACCGCTTGTAATGCCCGCAAAGTAGTGACACAACAATCTGCAGCATAACGCATACAATGACAAAAAACCGCCGGGCAATGTCATTTCCTCGTAATATATACCCTCGATCTATAATGATTTCCAGCATATATTATGGAGATATGACATTACCCGGCGGTTTCTTTTATCGCATCTGGCGTTACTATGAACTAAGATTTTATTGCATAATAATAGCGAAACATCCCCTGGTTGATCTGACAGTTTGAATTCCAATTCCATTCCATCAAATCACACCGAAGGGTATGCTTCGCCATCCATGCCCGCATGAATCTTCTGCTGCCACAGTAACTTGTCTGCTGTCTGCTGATCATACCAATGAGCCGTAACTTATACAGCACTCTTGATACATCCACAGATATTTCCAGACGTCGGATATGTCATACCCCCGGAAACCCAAGTGCCCTAGCTGCAAGGATATCCAGAAAGTAATCCTGATTTTCTTACTAAAAAACTTATTTCCACGAAACAACGTGATATACAGATAAGCACATACTACGATATCTGACGCAAGCTTTTGGTTTTAAGATTTCGACACGATTTCCAACCCTACCCGTACCTTCTGCCTTTCCCCGAACATTAGCATCTCTAAAAATGCTCGACGTTTGTGGCGATCAATCTTACTTATATATCGTTCTTTCCCTACAAGCGGACCAGAATATACTTTAATCTTAGATTGTTCGATCACGCCCTTTGACATCTTTACCGTCTGTTCTTTCCCGCCGAATACAGTCAGGAAATCTACTTCATCTTCTGTCAGTGCTGCCACTTCGCTGCCTGCTTCCAGAAGCTTCGTAAATCCCTTGATGCGGATCAGTTCCTCACTCAACCTGTCTGCCTGCTCCGTAACCATGAATACATATCCTGGAAATAAGATGTTCTCCTGGATTACCCATTCTCCCTGAATACGCTTCTTTTCCTGATAATAGAACACATAGCAGCCTTTTAGCAGATCAGAAGAGAGTTTCCTTTGGCACTGCAGCCGCACACTTTCTTCCGAGCCTACCCGAACCCGCATCACACACCACATATGCTTTCCTCTTTTCCCAAACTGTAAGATCAGCCATCTGAATTGAGAAATCCCCAACTCCCGCAAACCAAGATACCAAACGAACATATATACTCGCATGTCCATCCGATAATTGCAGAAGAGTATTTCATTCTCATACTATAAAATACCCCCCCCCGTAGTATTTTGTCAAGTCATTTTGAAAAATATCTCTGACAAATACATCCAATGGTTACAATTTATGATTTAGCTGCCCACAAATTGCAGTGTATCCAACCATAAAAATCTGCCTTCTGCAAGAAACTATATGTAACACTACTTTGCTGCATTTTTGACAATCATATTTTTATCATTTGACAAAAAACAGCCCTGGCTGACCCAGAACTGTTTTCAATCCCTGCTAATTTGTATTTTAACATGTAGGTTGTCACCTATACATGAAACTTTTCCATCAAATCCTATCGAATACTCTATAATCTTCCTATGCATTTAAGGTGAAAGAGACATTCATACCTATTCAATCCTCCCCTTCAAATTTAACCAGTTTTCCGTCTTCTGCCTGCTTTATGGAATCCTTAAGCCACTGGTAATTCGCTTTACTTTCTCTGACATGGAGATTTTCCATCAGATTATCATACTTTTCAGTCACCAGATCCATATCTAATCTGTTTCCTTGAACAAACTGGTTCTTATTCATCTGTCCATAAGAAAACATCTCGCTGTTCAGGGATTCCTCCGCCATGAACAGATCTAACAGATACATCTCAAAAATACGGTTAGCTATCACCACATTCCCGTTCTCTTCTTTCAGAAATCCAAACATACATCCCAGGTTCATATATTTTTCAGCAGGGCTGAAAGCAGTCGGCTTTCCCTGAAACATTATTTTCTCTATGACGCTGCGCAGTTTCCTATACTCATCTAACTGCCTGATCATGCTGTCAAACAAAGGAATGTTCTCTTTCAGCATTATTTTCACCGCTTCCGCAATTCCACGCCTGCTCCAAATACTTTTCGTATCTGCAAAAATCCCCCTCTCAGGAAGCTTCTCATCCATTGCTTTGCATATTGCCGATACCAGATATGGATACCCTGATGTGTACCGGTATATCTCCTCTGCGATTGATACTATATCCATCCCTGTATGATGATCTGTTTCATATTCCTTAAGCATCGCCATAATCTGTTTCACAGAAAAACTCATATCGATGTCAAAGCTTGCGGCAATATTCCACGGACTGTTTATCATAACGTATTTTCAATTTCAGATTCTTAATATCGTATACTCCCGCAAGAACAACCGAATGAAAGATGGCTCTTTCCTCCATCCTTAGATAATATCCTCGAAGCTGCGCAAGGAAATCGATAAAAACCTGATTATTCGACGCACTGTCTACTTCATCAATCAACAATACGATCGGTCTGTCCGCCGCTGCACATATCTGGCTCAATCAGACAAATAATTCACGCAGGCTCTTATCTCCCTTATCTTCTGCAAACTTGGTCAAAGGCTTTAATAATTCCACTTTTTTTCCATCAGCAAAAGAAGCGAGAAATTCTTTCGCAAACGCACATACAAATGTCTGCGCATCCGCAAACTCTTCTGTACTGATTCCCTGAAAGTCCATAGACACAACAAAATACTCGTCTTTCAAATATTCTTTTAATGCCCTGAGTGTCGTCGTCTTACCATACTGCCTGCCCCTGTTGATAACAAAATACTTCCTGCGGTCTACATACAGTCTTTTTATCTTATCCAGTCTGTCATCCAGCCGTACCATATAATGTTCATCCGGCCTGCACACTCCCTCAGTGTTAAAAACCGCATCAACAATGATCCCTCCCTTTATAAAAATCAGGCGATTCTTTGATATACAGTCTACAAAATTTTTATTGTTTAATCAATAGGCTGACAATCTTTCTATTTCTAAAATTTATGGAAAACAATCTAATATTGTCATTGAATTAGCCCATTGAAATTGTTATACTGATTTTAAAAAGGATGGAAAATGGAGTGGAGGCCTGACTGACTATGAAAAAAAAGAAGCTTCCGATAGGAATCGAATTTTTTGAGGATTTTAAGCGGGATGATTTTTACTATGTAGATAAGACAGGATTGATCCGGGACCTTATAGACACAAGGGGCAGCGTCAACCTCTTTACACGTCCCCGCAGATTTGGAAAAAGCCTGAATATGGATATGCTGAAGACTTTTTTCGAGATCGGAACAGATCCTTCCATATTCGACGGATTAGAAATCTCAAGGGAGACAGCAATCTGTGAGCAGTACATGGGAAAGTATCCGGTCATATCTATTAGTCTGAAGGATGTGGACGGGCTGAATTATCAGACAGCGTACGATACGCTTGGAATTATCATCAGCCAAGAAGCAAGGAACTTCAAATTTCTTTTGGATAGCGACAAGTTGATGCAATATGAAAAGGATCAGCTGTTGCACCTGATGAAAGGTACTTTTGAGAAGGAAGCTTATATCCATAATAGTCTGAGATTTCTAACCGAATTGCTTCATGAACATTATGAAATTCCGGTGATTGTCTTGATTGACGAATATGACGTGCCTTTGGATAAAGCATATCAGAACGGTTATTATCCGCAGATGGCGGCGCTTATACGCTCTTTATTCAGCCAGGTGTTGAAAACAAATAAGAATCTATATTTTTCTGTTATTACCGGCTGCCTGCGGATTGCTAAAGAGAGTATTTTTACAGGACTTAATAATTTCAAAGTCAGATCAATATCTGACATACGCTTTGCCGGGTATTTTGGATTTACAGCAAGTGAGGTCAAAGAATTACTTTGCTATTATGCTATGGAAGACAAATTTGAAGTATTAAAAGAATGGTATGACGGATATCGTTTTGGAGAGACAGAGATTTACTGCCCATGGGATATAATCAATCAATGTGACAAATTTCTGGAGACAAAGGATGCCTCCATGGAAGCACATTGGGAAAACAGCAGCAGTAATGCAATTGTAAAGGATATCCTGGCCGCTGCAACAGAAACGACAAAAAATCAGATAGAAGCTTTGATCTCCGGTCAGGCAGTAGAAAAAGTGTTAATCCCCGAACTGACTTATACAGATTTAGAAAGTAAAGATCAGGAAGTACGACAGACTTATCTATGGAGTGTACTTTATGCAACGGGATATTTAACAGATGCCGACAGATCTGAAAATGGAGTCCATAAGCTTGTGATTCCAAACAGGGAAGTGCTGGGGATTTATGAGAAACAGATCCTCTCCTGGTTCAAGGTAAAAATTACAAGTGACACTACAAAATGGGAACAATTCTGCGAAGCAGTAAAAACTGGCAACTATATAGAAGTGCAGCGGTTATTCGATGAGTTTTTGTCCGTTTCCATCAGCATCCGAGATACTTTTGCCAAAAAAGCAATGAAGGAGAATTTTTATCACGGAATGCTGCTGGGACTTTTAAGGGCAGAAGGCAGTTGGATCGTCCAATCGAATGCAGAATCAGGCATTGGGTACACAGATATCTGCCTTGAAATCCCTATGACAAAAACGGGCTGTATCATAGAAGTGAAATATGCAGAGAACGGACAGTATGACCAGGCTTGCGCAAGAGCCATGGCACAGATTGAGAATAACAGATACGCCGAAACTCTCATACAGAATAGAATGCAGACAATCCATAAGTACGGGATTGCATGTTATAAAAAGAATTGCAAAGTCTCTTATTGCAGATTCGAGGGAAATCATTCCTTATAAACCAATGATACTCACAAAAGTAACGCTTAAGAATTGTGGTTAACTAGTACATCATAAATTAAATAACTAGCCAAATTTATATAGGAGTGTTATAATCAAATTATTAGATAATAGGAAGG
>ERZ808044.810-NODE-810-length-25380-cov-12.611429_pt1 | contig 25380 bp, 28 predicted proteins | sample MGYA00380195_ERZ808044 | MGnify/ENA primary metagenome ERZ808044 (study PRJEB31490, sample SAMN06133423) | mouse gut metagenome | isolation source: Z7_2 | host: mice | place: China: Chengdu | collected 2015-05 ...
GTTAGTCAAGAATAGTATACACCGAAACGAGGCTGATGTCTTATTTTTGTGCAATTTTCAGATTTGCTCATTTATAGATTCAATACAAAATTATATATACAAAGTAAATAACTTGACAAATTTTCTAAAAAGTGATAAATTATTATTACAATAATAAAAAGATAAAATATTAAAGAAGAAAGAAGGATCATGATGAAAACAATTTTAAACACAGACAAAGCACCGGCAGCAATCGGACCATATTCTCAGGGAATCAACACAGGGAATCTGATGTTTTTGTCAGGCCAGCTTCCGATCTGCCCGGCAGAGGGTAAGATTGTTGCAGCAGATATTGAGGGACAGACAAAGCAGTCTTTAGAGAATGTGAAGTCTATACTGGAATCTGCAGGATGCACGATGGACAATGTGGTAAAAACAACAGTGTTGCTGAGTGATATTGCTAATTTTGGGAAGATGAACGAAGTATATAAGGGGTTCTTCAGTGAAGGAAACTATCCGGCGAGATCTGCATTCCAGGTAGCGGCTCTTCCGCAGGGAGCATTGGTGGAGATTGAAGTGGTAGCTTTGAAGGCGGAGTAAGTTTAGGGTTGGAAAGAGACTCATGTATAACTATTTTGGTTATACATAGAGTCTCTTTTTTGACCCAGGTATAGCTCAGATAAAATTGTTGGCTGTCGTAATAAAAAATTCAGAAAAAATATACATTTAATTAAGGAAAGACCTCTTATATTTTTACATATATTACCGAAAAATAGTATCAAAGGTATATCGGCAGATGAAGCAGGATATATTGGATAGGATGTAGATGACAAACTCAATGATTGGGGGTGACAGAGATGGAAGTAAGTGTATTTGAACTTTTGGCGGCTGCCAGAGAAATCCAGGGGACCGATTATGTAGATGGAGACGGGATCATGTGCGGCAAGAGATATGATAAACAGACTGCACATATGATTGAATTTTCTTCTTCAGAGGAGAAGGATAATCCGGTAAGAAAGAGCAGATATCACAGAAGCTTTCTGACGGATGATGGTTACAGGCAGGCCCTTGCAAAGGAGGCGCAGGGAGAGATCAGGATTGTCCGGTATGCCAGATTAGACGGCAGCGCCCTTAATTATCAAGTGTCGCTTTTATAGTGTCGAATTTGTATTTATTATGCATACTGGGAAAGGGAATGGAGTGGGGATTATAAGCGCTATATAAGAAAAGTAACAGAGTTGGGGTTTGATATCTCATTGCAGTAGTCAAGAACACCTATTAATCAAATTGGAGGTGTCTATGAACTATATAATTAGAGAAATTTTAGAAGAAGAATACTGGTTACTTGAGGATTTCCTGTATGAGGCCATATTTGTGCCGGACGGCGTACCTGCACCGCCAAAATCAATGATCGGCCTGCCCGAATTACAGGTATATGTAAAAAATTTTGGCGGGCAAAAAGATGATATTGGTTTAGTGGCAGAAGTTGATGAAAAAGTAGTCGGTGCAGTATGGGTTCGTATTATGAATGATTACGGACATATTGATAATGAAACACCATCCTTTGCCATCTCTTTGTATAAAGAATACCGGGGATTGGGGATAGGCACAGCCCTAATGAATAAAATGCTTAGCATTTTAAGACAGAGGGGATACCAGCAAGCTTCTCTTGCTGTTCAAAAGGCAAACTATGCTGTGAAAATGTATCAGAAAGCAGGATTTGTAATCGTCGACGAGAATGCAGAAGAATACATAATGGTTTGTCATTTGGGCTTGAAAAGATGAATAACTGGCAGATGATATATCGTGGTTGGGTGTTGCTGACCACGATATATTTTTATTGTTAATGACGGGGAAATATGGCATAATAATTGTATTCGAGGATTTTATAGGGTTTGGAGTTAAATTGTGATGAACGAGCATAATATGGAGTGTAATACCGATATGACGATAGAGCAGAAGCAGGCAATTGAGTGTCTGAAAAAAGCGATGCAGGATTCGGACGCCGATGTATCCGGTGAAATATTGTGGGATACGATCATAGAGTTCCAGGGCTTTCCATTCTACACGGCAAAGAGTCTGGAATTTTTTTATATCGTCAAAGGAAATGAGATGTTTGTGACCAGGAAGGATAAGTCTATCACCAGGGCCAGTGTCATGGCGGCGTTTTATAAAGCGTGGGAGCTTGGAGGAGTGGTAACAGGCCCGAAGAAATTAGGAACCTTTGGGGCCAGTTATCTGTATCCGGTGTTTCAGAAGATCGGTGTGATTAAGAGTTATAGTTAGGAGAACAGACAGAAACAGGTAAAGGGAAAGATGGCATGAGCAGAGGAACGGAATTTTTAGAATATGTGACGGATCAGTTAAAGAACCGGATTCGCGAACTCGATGAGACGATCAGGGAAGTTCAGAAGGATATCTCGGAGATGAACGAGTATTACTGGGAGAACTATGCAGAGATGGACCAGTATGGATATGAGGATTATGATAATCAGCAGGCGCTTTTGGGCCAGGTAAATGCAAGCCAGGAGCACCAGAAGCAGCGGCACAGATGGAAGAAGATGCTGGATTCACCTTTTTTTGGCAGTGTGGATTTCGTTTATGACGGAGAGGACGAGACGGAGACGTTTTATATTGGGATTGGGAATTTTGCGAAAGCAAGAGGCGGTGTGCCGCTGATCCATGACTGGCGTGCACCGGTTAGCGGCCTGTTCTACGATTATGATAAGGGCGCGGCTTCCTATGAGGCGCCGGGAGGCCTGATGGAAGGGGAGATCCTTTCAAAGTGGCAGTATAAGATCCGCAATGGGAAGATGGTCTATGAATTTGAGAGTGATATTAAGATTGATGATGAGATCCTGAAGCAGGAACTGGGTTCTAACAGTGACGTTCAGCTCAAGAATATCGTGCGGACGATACAGAAAGAGCAGAATGCGATCATCCGCAACACAAAGGATCGGATTCTGATTATCCAGGGAGCTGCCGGAAGCGGTAAGACATCCATTGCACTGCATCGGATCGCGTATCTTCTGTACCACGACAGAGGGCAGTTAAAATCATCCAATATTCTGATCCTGTCGCCGAACAGTGTATTTTCCGACTACATTTCCCATATTCTGCCGGAGCTTGGGGAAGAGAATATACAGGAGATGAGCTTTGACCTGTTCGCATACCGGGAGCTTAAGGGTATCGCGGCAGACTGCGAGGATCGGTGGGATCAGATCGAAAGACAGATGGCACAAGGGAATGATGTGAGTGCTGCAGCCTGTAAGGGCAAAAGTACAGATTCTGAATCAGGGATTCCGTATGAGGAAGAGAGATACCGGTGGAAGCAGTCGAAGGAATATGTGTCGGCAGTGGAAGGGTTTTTGGTAGAGTTAGAAGACCGCCTGGTGGATTTTAAGGATATTTCGTACAAGGGCACGGTCAAGAAGTCAGAGGAAATCCTGAGGATGTTTTATTTTAAATTTCAGAATATACCGCTTCTGTCCCGTATGGATGCGGTGATGGAGTATTTCGTGGACGAGTATGAGACCTTGTGCGGCTGTGATATGTCGGAAGAGGAGCTTGAGATTGTCCGGGAAGAGTTTGACAGCATGTATGTGACCAGGGATCTGTACGAGATCTATAACTGGATTCTGGAAGAATACGGGTGGCAGAGGCTTCCTGACCGGCCGTGCGAGGAGAGAGTACTGGCTTATGAAGATGTTTACCCGATTCTCTATCTCAAATACCGCCTGTTTGCCATGACGGGCCAAAAGAATATCCGTCATCTGGTTATTGACGAGATGCAGGATTATTCTTATCTGCAATATGTGATCCTGGAGAAAATGTTTGCATGCAGTATGACCATCCTTGGAGACCGGGCGCAGACTTTAGATGACCGGGCACAGGATGTCCTGACATTTTTGCCTCAGATATTGGGAAGGAAGATACGAAAGATAGAACTGAACCGAAGCTATCGGAATACCTGTGAAATTACGGAATATGCCAATCGGATCGCCGGTATATCCGGAGTCAGCTATATGAAACGGCATGGCAGGGATGTGGAGGAAATAAAGTGCACATCTATGGAAGAGGCTGTAGATTCTATATTGGAAAAGGTGAAAGTGGGGAGAGACGGATACGAGACGGCTGCCGTTCTTACGATGACGGAGCGGGAAGCGCGAAAGATCTATGAAAGCATCAGGACTGTCCGAAAGGATGTCTCCTATATTGACAGAGACAGTTCGCGGTTCCGGAGGGGAATTACAGTTACGACCTTCTATATGGCGAAGGGACTGGAGTTCGATCAGGTGTTTGTGACAGGCGGGCAGAAGGATAATCCTCTCTTTGGCCAGTTCCGGTATATCAGCGCGACCCGGGCGCTGCACGAGTTGTATGTAATAGAATGCGGCCGTTGAGGTATTACAAATAGTTATACGGATATATTAGAATATAAGGGGCAGAGGAATAATAGGAGGTTATTTTCACTTGTATATTGAAAAAAATTGTGATAAAGTAATACCGTTTGTTAATTGTAGGAGGGTGTTGCGAATATGGATTACAATAAGATTGTACAGTTGATTCTTGACGTAGGAGAGGAGATGCTGCGAAGCGGCGCTGAGAATTTCAGGCTGGAAGACAGTCTGTACAGAATGTGCAGAAGCTATGGCTTCATAAGATCTGACGTGTATGCAATTCCAAGCAATCTTCAGATTACGGTGGAGACACCAGAAGGAGAGATTATCACTCAGATTCGTCACATAGAGTCTACAGACATTGATTTTGACCGTTTGGATTATCTGAATAATCTGTCCAGATATGTATGTGCGAACAAGCCGAATGAGAAGGAATTTCGTAAGAAGTATCAGGAAGTTATGGACAGGGAAGATCCGCATCCGGCAATAAAATATTTTGCAGGAATTATGGGAGGCACTGGATTTGCGGTCTTTTTCGGATGTAACTTTACTGACGCAATTGTTGCAGTGATTGTATCTCTGATGATAGTTGTAGTAGGAGAATGGCTTGGAAAGAGGGAGAGTAATCTTCTGGTATATAATATGATACTCTCTTTTATGTCAGAGATGATTATTTTATCAGCGATACGTCTGGGAATCGGAAGTCATCCGGACCGGGTCATGATCGGTATTGTAATGCTTTTGATCAGCGGACTGGGGGTTACGAATGGAATCCGGGATGTGCTGCAGAGAGATTTTATATCCGGAGCGCTTCATATTATGAATTCTATGCTCGGAGCCGCAGGCATTGCCTTTGGAATTGCTCTTGCTATTATGATATTGGACGGCGCTGCATCAGAGGGATTTATCCTGAACCATAATATTCCGATTCAGCTGATATCCTGTACGGTTGCATGTATCGGATTTGCCATGTGGTTTAAGATCAGGGGACGTCAGGTTATCTATTCGGGAATCGGTGCATTTTTTACCTGGGGAATATACATTGTAGTTTATGCGCTGCGTCCAAGCAACTTTTTGGCAACTCTGGTGGCGGCCGTTTTTGTGGCATTTTATGCATTTATTATGTCCAGGGTTAACAAGGCGCCGTCCACAATCTTCCTTACGGCATCCGTATTTCCGTTGATTCCCGGACCGAATCTGTATTATATGATGTATGGATGCGTGAGCAAGGATATTGATCTGGCGTTTGGCGAGATGATCGTTCTGCTTGCGACCTGCCTGGCTATTGCGTTTGGCTTTATTATTGTGGATGTATTGTCCCGGAGTATTATGTACATGCTGAAGACGGACTATCATATTGGTAAGAGTTCCCAAAGACCCATGGAAAAAGAAAGTAATTGACATATGGCAGGAAAGTCGGTATACGGCAGTGGTCATGGTGCTTTGGCAGGGATGCTGAAGGAGTGGAATGTAGATACTCTGATCTGCGGAGGAATCGGCGGCGGAGCGCAGGCTGCACTGGCAGAGGCAGGAATTAAGCTTTATGGGGGCGCATCCGGGAATGCGGATGCTGCTGTGGAGGCGTTGCTTGCCGGGAATCTGGAATTCAACCCGGATGTACAGTGCAGCCATCATGGAGAGCACCATCATGGCGGGGAGTGCGGCAGTGACCATCACTGCGAAGGACATTAGGAGAATGAATAATTTAGAGCCTTGACAGACTGAAATAATCAATTTGCCAGGGCTCTATTTTTATGTTTTATCTTGTAAGGAGGAAGCGGTTCAAATCAATATGTGCAGACATGCCAACCACTCCCTAAATTTTTCACTTGCAAATGAGTAAGGAATCATTTATAATCAGTATAGAGGTAACGGAGATATTGTTACGTCCCCATTACCCCTAGACGGAAACTTATGAAAACTGGTTTATAAGTTACACAAGCTATCCCCTATTGCCGTAGAGGATAGCTTTTTTCTGTCTATTTACGGTTGCAGTGATTATCTATGTATGTCAAGGCGGCGAATACCACCAAGAGCAGTGTCAATACTTCTAACGTGTTCATAGCAATCTCCTTTCCGTCTCCGAAAAGGGCAACCGAGGAACTATCCCCATACTGTCTATACTGATTAAGGATATTTTATCATATTGTGTCAGACATTACCATAGAATTTAATTCTATATTTGAGTTTGAAATGTGATTATTGAATGTAAAATTTAGTGTTATAAAATGTGATGATCTTGTAATGTTTTTATCTGTAACGTTCTCAAGATGTAGCTTAATATCCCTAATATCATCTTTTAATGGTTGTAATTCTGATTTTAGCTTAGAATCTAATTTGGCGTCTAGCAGTTGAGAGATTGCAAATAAATCTTCATTCGTCAATGCCATTTTATCGCCCCTTTTGTGATTATATTATTAAAAAATATGAGTTGTTATGCGATCTGACTAATACGCTCTTTTACTTTCCTTAATTCGTTTTCAAGATGATTGACTCTAAGAAGAAGCATTTTCTTTTCATTCTCAACTTTTAACGCTTCATCAAGTTTACGGCTTAAATCAAGATGTCCTTCTGCTATGATTCTGATGTTGCGATTAGTTTCATTTTCTAATGTAAGTTCAATACTTTTGATCTCATTTCTTATGGGTTCTAATAGTGAATTTATCGCCTGTAAATCCTCATTCGTCAATGCCATTTTATCACCCCTTTTGTGATTCATTGTCTTGGTAATTTGTATTATATCATGCCGGGGGTGTAAAGTCTATTCAATTATCAAGATATTACAGAGCCGGTAAAGGAATTATAGTTGTACTCTTTAAGAAGATATCTTATAATATTATCAGAGATGGAGGTGCAGAAATGAATGTCGTAAGAAAAGAAGAAATTTACACAATAGATGATATTTATGCATTGGCGGAGGGAGAACGTGCTGAGTTGATTGATGGAAAGATTTATTATATGGCTCCGCCAAGCCGGACGCATCAGAGGATTTTAGGGGCAGTGTATAGAAAGATTGCAGATTATATTGACATACACCAAGGAACATGCGAAGTAAATATTGCTCCATTTGCTGTATTCTTGAATAAAGACGATATTAATTATGTCGAACCAGATATTTCTGTCATTTGTGATCCGTCTAAATTAGATGAAAAGGGATGTCACGGTGCGCCTGATTGGATTATAGAGATAGTGTCACCTGGTGGTAGATCAATGGACTATTATAAGAAACTACTTAAGTATAATACTGCAGGTGTTATAGAATACTGGGTAGTTGATCCGGAAAAGAAATTAGTGACAGTTTATAGATTTGAAAAAGAAGAAATGGAAGAGTATTCTTTTGGTGAAGATGTACCGGTGGGAATCTATAAAGGCTTCTCTATACGGATTTCATAAAGATGGCAGTATAAGATAATAGAGAATAAAAATACTCGCAAACCCTCTGAAATCAAGGCTTCCGAGCATCCTTATGTACGTTATAAAACAGGGGATGAGAGAATCGAACTCCCGCCAAAGGTTTTGGAGACCCCTATCATACCACTTGACCAATCCCCTAGGTGTCTCAATCACACTAAATATTTATACCACATTCTGCCTATATCTGTCAAGTGCCAAAAAGTATTATTTTGAAATATTTTGGCACCTGACAATATGCTATGTTAGTCGTCTAAAAATTATTTCGCTGTCTGGGTGATACCGGCTATTTCCATATTACTCTTTCTGAATACACTGATCAGTACCTTCCCAAGCGCCAATACCAGGATTGCGGCGGCAATTGCCTCCGGGATGCCGGATGCTGTAACGGTACCCATGATCAGCCCCCATACGGCTGTCACGGCTACATCTTTTGCCTGGGCATACTGCTGCGCGAAGAGCAGATAGATGCTTCCCATGACGGTGATGGTATTGACCATAGAGCCGGCGAATCCGACGATTGGAAGTGCTATGATCTGATTGACCTTCAATTTGGAGAGAAGAATCCACAGCCATCCTGCCGCGACTCCGATCAGAATCCTGCAGCCGATAGAGATCCATAAGGCCTTTATTGCTCCCGGAATCCCCGACGTACTCATGAACGGGGAGAAAGCAAAGGATAAAAGGGTCGGTGCCATGGTATTGCTGATCAGTGAGCAGATACCAAATACCGCGCCGAGAATTCCCCCTGCCAGAGGTCCTAACAGGACTGCACCGATAATTACCGGAATGTGTACAGTTGTCGCCTTAATGATTGGAAGCTGGATCATACCGAGCGGTGTATTCGCCAGTACGATGACGATCGCTGCCATAAGTGCAACACTGACCATCCAACGGGTGTCATGTTTTTGTTTTTTCATTATTCAATTCCTCCTTGTTATCATTCTCACTTAAGTGAGATACAATACAATTACCGGGATATTATAGCATTCAACTGCCGGAAGGACAAGAATTAATTTATATTTTTAAAATAAAAGATTTCGGGGTAAATTATATCCAATCATTTTCACACATTTATCATAATTTTCTGTTATACTGGTAGACAAATGAAAAGAAAAACGTGATACATGGCAGATGTAAGATATGCGGTATGGAGGTTGGATAATATGGAGAGAATTAAGATATTGGTTGTGGACGATGAGAGCAGGATGCGTAAGCTGGTCAGGGACTTTCTTGAGCGGGAGGGATTCCGTGTAATTGAGGCGGCGGACGGTTTGGAAGCCATGGAGAGATTTTATGAGGATAAAGAAATTGCACTCTTGATTCTAGATGTGATGATGCCGCATATGGATGGGTGGCAGGTGTGCCGGGAGGTGCGCCAATCCTCGAAGGTTCCCATCATTATGCTTACGGCGCGCTCGGAGGAGAGGGATGAATTGCAGGGTTTTGAACTGGGAGTAGACGAATATATATCAAAACCGTTCAGCCCTAAGATTCTTGTGGCAAGAGTAGAGGCGGTTTTAAGGCGTGTCAATGTGCTGAGTGCCGGCCAGGCGATGGAGGCCGGAGGAATCAGTGTGGATAAATCAGCGCATCAGGTGAAGATCGATGGACAGGAGGTTGAACTGAGTTACAAGGAGTTTGAGCTTTTGACGTATTTTATTGAGAACCAGGGAATTGCCCTGTCAAGAGAGAAGATTCTTAATAATGTGTGGAATTATGATTATTTCGGAGATGCCAGAACGATCGACACTCATGTGAAGAAGTTAAGAAACAAGCTTAAGGATAAAGGGAATTATATTAAGACGATCTGGGGGATGGGATATAAGTTCGAGGTGGAATAAGTATGAAGCATTCAATCAAGAGACAGTTGATGACCGTTTTTCTCGGGTTAATGATTTTTCTGGTAGCGGCTCTTTTTATCATTAATATCCGATTTTTGGAACCTTATTATATCGGTAATAAGAAGACACAGTTTATCGAGATGTACGAGGAACTGAATCAGGCTGTGGGTAACGGAATGCTGAGCGACGAGACGATAACAGGGGAATTGGTTTATCTGGCGGAAAAGAATAATATTTCCTTTCTGGTGGAAGATAACAAGGGCAAATTCTATACGAATGTGCATGATCAGGAACAGCTTAAGAATCAGCTGCTGGGGTATCTTTTGAATCAGGCACAGAAGAACAGCAGGGTTCTTGACAGTACAGATGATTATCAGATCGCACAGTCGTGGAATCCATGGAATCAGACGGATTATATCGAGATGTGGGGGCTGCTTGAAGACGGGAGCCGTTTTTTGATCAGAAGTCCTCTGGAGGGTATCAAAGAGAGTGCGGCGATCTCCAATCGTTTCCTGCTTTCAATAGGGAGCATTTTGTTTTTGCTTTCTGTGATTTCCGTGTGGTATTTTTCGAAAAGGATCACAGAACCGATCCTGGAGCTGGCAGAATTGTCAAATAAGATGGCGGATCTGGATTTTGATGCCAAATATACCAGAGGAGGCGGTGACGAGATCGGGGAACTGGGAGCGAATTTTAATCGGATGTCGGAGAAGCTGGAGAGCACGATATCCGAGTTAAAAGGCGCGAACAACAGGCTGATGGAGGATATTGAGCAGAAAGAGAAGCTGGAAAAGATGCGCAACGAATTTTTGGGCAATGTATCCCATGAGCTTAAGACGCCGATCGCGTTGATTCAGGGTTATGCAGAAGGTCTTAAAGAAGGAGTCAATGAGGATGAACAGAGCCGGGAATTCTACTGTGATGTCATTATGGATGAGGCGGCGAAGATGAATCAGATGGTGAGGAATTTGCTGGCACTGAACCAGTTAGAATTCGGTGACGAGGATATTGTGTTTGAACGGTTTGATCTGACAGCGCTTGTGAGAGGAGTTCTGCAGAGCATGGAGATTCTGGCACAGCAGGAGGAGATATCGGTTATCTTTCGTAATGAGGAGTCTGTCTATGTGTGGGCAGATGAATTCAAGGTAGAGCAGGTGGTCAGAAATTATGTAAGCAATGCATTCCATCATGCCGGCAGGGAGAAGGTGGTGGAAGTCAAGATTAAGACGCAGGGAGGAAAAGCCAGAGTAACTGTCTTTAATACAGGAACGCCGATTGCCGATGCGGATATCAGGCACATCTGGGAGAAGTTCTATAAGGTGGACAAGGCCCATACAAGGGAGTATGGGGGAAATGGAATCGGGTTGTCGATCGTGAAGGCGATTATGGAATCCTTCCATCAGAAGTACGGGGTAAATAATTACGACAATGGTGTTGAATTCTGGTTTGAACTTGATGTACAATAGGGACAGATATACGACGAGGAAGGACGGGAACGAAGAGTGATAGCGATACTTGATTATGATGCCGGTAATATCAAGAGTGTGGAGAAAGCCATGCAGCTGCTTGGACAGGAAGTGGCCATCACGAGGGACAGGGAGACGGTTCTGAATGCGGACAGAGTTATACTTCCCGGAGTGGGAGCCTTTGGAGACGCGATGGAGAAGATCAGGCAGTACGGACTCGACCAGGTGATTCATGAGGTGGTGGATCAGGGGACACCGTTTCTTGGGATCTGTCTGGGGCTGCAGCTCTTATTTGAGAGGAGCGACGAATCGCCGCAGGCAGAAGGGCTTGGCATATTAAAAGGAGAGATCCTGCGGATACCGGATACCCCGGGACTTAAGATCCCTCATATGGGGTGGAATTCACTGGAGCTTTGGAATAATGGGAGATTATTTAAAGGAATTCCAAAGGAATCATATGTATATTTTGTACATTCTTATTATCTGAAAGCGGCGGATGAGGGGATTGTGACAGCGGTTACGGAGTATGGCACACAGATCCATGCGTCGGTGGAGCAGGGGAATGTGTTCGCCTGTCAGTTCCACCCAGAGAAAAGCAGTGATGTGGGAATTCAGATACTCAGGAATTTTGTGGCGGTTTAGCATTGATTTCATTTGTGAAGTTGAGAAAGTGGACGGAGGTTTCGGTATATGCACACTAAGAGAATTATCCCTTGCCTGGATGTGAATCGCGGACGGGTGGTGAAGGGAGTGAACTTTGTAGATCTTAAGGATGCAGGAGATCCGGTGGAGATTGGACAGGCGTATGACAAGGCCGGTGCGGACGAACTGGTATTCTTGGATATTACGGCATCCTCTGATGCAAGGGGGACAGTCGTGGATATGGTCCGCAAGGTAGCGGAGACGGTGTTTATTCCATTTACTGTCGGCGGAGGAATTCGGACGGTGGATGATTTTAAGGCATTGTTAAGAGAAGGGGCAGATAAGATATCGATCAACTCTTCGGCAATCAATACACCGGAGCTGATCAGTGAGGCGGCGGATAAGTTTGGCAGCCAGTGTGTGGTGGTGGCGATCGACGCGAAGAGAAGAGCCGACGGAAGCGGCTATAATATTTACAAGAATGGCGGCCGCATAGATGTGGGCATAGATGCGTTAGAATGGGCGGTAAGGGTAGAGAAGCTGGGCGCAGGGGAGATTCTTCTTACCAGCATGGATTGTGACGGTACCAAGGCGGGATATGACCTTGACCTTACCAGGGCGATCGCTGATGCAGTGTCAATTCCGGTTATCGCGTCAGGCGGTGCGGGCGAGCTTCGGCATTTTCGTGAAGCTCTCACGGAAGGGAGGGCGGATGCCGCGCTGGCAGCGTCCTTGTTCCACTATAAGGAGCTGGAGATCAGGGAAGTCAAGGAGTATCTGCGGGGAGAGGGAGTACCGGTACGTCTGTGATAATACATGAGAGATAAAGAACTGCATAAATAACATATATACAGTTCCTGGGCAGATGATGGGAACCGGGAGAAGAACGAAGGAGATAAGCGATGGCAGCAATCAATAATGACTGGTTGGAAGCATTGAAGGGTGAATTCCGTAAGCCATACTATAAGAAATTATTCGAGACAGTGAATGAAGAATACAAGACAAGGCTGATATTTCCGCCTGCAGATGATATCTTTAATGCATTTCATCTGACTCCGTTACATAGTGTGAAGGTTGTAATATTGGGACAGGATCCCTACCATAATCACGGACAGGCCCATGGGCTTTGCTTTTCTGTGAAGAAGGGAGTGGAAGTTCCGCCGTCCCTGGTTAACATCTATCAGGAGCTTCATGATGACCTGGGATGTAAGATACCGGAGCATGGATGTCTCACGAAGTGGGCCGAGCAGGGAGTACTGATGCTGAACACGGTGCTCACGGTGCGTGCGCATCAGGCGAATTCCCACCATGGTATCGGGTGGGAGGAATTTACCGATGCGGCGATTATGGCATGTAACGGGCAGGACCGCCCTATTGTATTTATCCTTTGGGGAGCGCCGGCTCAGCGCAAAGCGAGGATGCTGACGAATCCGAATCATTTGATCCTGAAAGCGCCTCATCCAAGCCCGCTGTCGGCTTACCGGGGATTCTTTGGGAGCAAACCTTTTAGCCAGGCCAATGCATTCCTTAAGGAGCACGGCGTAGAACCGGTAGACTGGCAGATTGAGTAATATGGTATAATTGAAAGACATGTGTGTCATAGGATTATTTTAGAGAGTGTGTGGAATATAGAATCAGGAGGAAATAACAGGATGGGGAAGCAATATGATCTGGTCATTATCGGAGCAGGACCGGGCGGTTATGTGGCAGCAAAGAAGGCGGCCAAATTGGGGATGGCTGTTGCAATCATTGACAAAGGGGATGTGGGCGGAACCTGCGTGAACCGCGGATGTATTCCCACAAAGGCTTTGATTCATTCGGCAACTTTATACCGGGATATGGTGGAGTGCGGAAAATTTGGATTATTTGCCAGAGAAGTTGGATTTGACCTGCAGAAGATCTATGAATATAAAGATCTGTCGGCGGCGACCATGAGGAACGATCTTGAACGGGAATTTGCAGAGCTTGGAATCGTATCGGTTCAGGGAACGGCAGCCATTCAGAGCGACAGAAGAGTGAGAGTCGTCAGGGCGGACGGATCGACAGATTATTTTGTGGGGAAATACGTTCTGATCGCGACAGGGGCGAAGGCGCGGATGGTAGATATTCCGGGTATGGATCTGCCGGGTGTGATGACCAGTGAAGAATTGCTGACGGCGAATGAGAGCAGATACCAAAGGCTTCTGATTCTTGGCGGAGGCGTGATCGGTATCGAACTGGCTACGGTGTTCAATGCACTGGGAACAGAAGTGACGATCGTCGAGGTGTCGGATCGTCTTCTGCCGAATATGGACAAGGAATTCTCGGATACGCTGGAAGAAATTCTGACGGGCCGCGGGATACGGATTTATAAGGAAAGTATCCTGGAAGAGGTGGTAAAAAGGGACGGCGGATTGGGATGCCGCTATGTATGCCATGGGAAGAATCAGGAGACTGTGGTGGATGCGGTACTGGTATCCGTAGGAAGAACGGCGAACACGGACGGTCTGTTTGACCCGGATGTGGCAGTGAAGATGAAGAATGGACAGATCGTGGTGGATGACTTCTTTGCGACGAGTATTCCCGGGATCTATGCGGTGGGCGATGTCATTGGCGGGATTCAGCTTGCACATGTTGCGTCTGCACAGGCGACATATGTGGTGGAGAGGATGAACGATGTACCGCCGTCTGTGATCGTCGAGATGGTGCCGAGCTGTCTGTTTGTACCGATCTCGATTGTACCAAGCTGCCTGTATACAGATCCGGAGATCGCATCTGTGGGAATCACGGAGGAAGAGGCAAGGAGAAAGGGTATACAGATCCGGTGCGGCAGATACGTGATGGATGTCAATGGACAGTCGATTATATCGAAGGAAGAGCAGGGCTTCATTAAGGTCATATTTGCTGCGGACAGCGATGTGATCCTGGGGGCGCAGCTTTTGTGTCCCCGTGCAACGGATATGATCGGGGAGCTGGCAACGGCGATCGCCAATGGTCTGACATCATCTCAGCTTATGTATGCGATGCGGGCGCATCCGACTTATAATGAGGCGATCTCCTGCGCGGTTGAGAACAGCAGGGAGAATAGAAGACGATGATAATAAAGTCTGAATGTATGGAGACGGCAGAAGAGATCTTTGTCGGATGGCAGGAAACGCTGATTTGGTCCTGCCTTCAGGGAGTGATGGGAGAGATTTATACAGAACGGGCACAGAAGCCGGAATCGGCGATGGCGTTCCTTGGTGATTTCTGTTTTCTGGCGGGAAAGGCAGATGAAGAGCTGGTGCGGTATCGGCCAAAGAACTGCCGGCAGGAATTTGTCATTATGGTGCCGCAGGATGAGGCATGGGAAGAGATGATCGAACACTGCTATCAGGAGAAGGCAAAAAGGGTGACTCGTTATGCATTCCGAAAAGAGCCGGGTGTATTCAGTATAGAAAAGCTTGAGGAGATGGCTGCGGCTTTGCCGCCGGAGCATTCCGTCCGGTTGATTGATGAAGAGCTCTATCGCTGGTGCAGAGAAGGCCTGCACAGGAAAGAACGGGAGTGGTGTAAGGACTGGGTGGCGCAGTATGAGGATTATGAAAGTTATCGGGAATATGGATTGGGTGTAGTTATATTAAAGGACGGGGAGCCGGTTTCGGGGGCTTCTTCTTATTCTTCCTACCGGGGAGGGATAGAGATCGAGATCGATACCAGATTGGACTGCCGCAGAAAGGGACTCGCCGCTATCTGCGGAGCCAGGCTGATACTGGAGTGCTTAAAGAGAGATTGGTATCCAAGCTGGGATGCGCAGAATCTGTGGTCGAAAGCGCTTGCCGAGAAGCTTGGATATCAGTATGATCATCCGTATACAGCATATGAGATATGGGGATGGGGGCAGGCATGAGGATATTGAACAGGGACGTGATCAAGTATATAGCCATACTTACGATGTTGATGAATCATATAGCAAATGTATTCCTGAAACCGGGGACGTTGTTATATGAATGTTTCCTGAATATTGGATATTTTACGGCGGTCACCATGTGTTATTTTCTGGTGGAGGGTTATGGATACACACGCTCTAAGAAGGACTACGGGCGCAGACTGCTTATTTTTGCGGCTCTGTCACAGATTCCATATGATATGGCGTTTTCGGAAGGAGACAGATTTGGTTTTACCGGATTCAATATGCTATTTACATTGTTTTTGTGTTTCCGCCTGATATGGGTTTTGGATCAGGTGAAAGTCAGGGCGGAGAGAACTGTAAGAATCTTTGTAATCTTTCTGTTGGCGGTATTCTGTGACTGGTCTGTGCTTGCGCCGGCATTTACCATGCTGTTTGTGTGGGCGAAGGATTCTCAGAGGAAGAAGGCGGCTGCATTCCTTGGTTCTATGGGGCTGTTTTTTGCGATAAATTTCCTGGGAGGAATCGGGGCGGTTTCTGTAGAAGAGAATCTGATCCGCTCGGTGCTTGCCGTGCTTGGGATCGGAGTGTCGGGAATTGTAATTCTGTATTTCTATAACGGCAGGCGGATGGAAATCGGCAGGACCTTTTCAAAGTGGTTCTTCTACCTGTTCTACCCGGTGCATTTGCTGGTGATCGGGTGTATAAGGATTTTATTAAGATAATGAAGTGTGGAGGAACGAGGATGGACAAAGACAGAATAGAAAAGCAGTTTGATTTCATACGTGAGATCGACAAGGAGAAGTTTATCGGGCGGCAGACGTATTTATCGGATGCCAGGCGCAAGGAGAATGATGCAGAGCATGCGTGGCATATGGCAGTCATGACGATTCTTTTGAGCGAGTATTCTAATGAGCCGATCGATGTATTGAAGACGGTGACGATGCTCTTGATCCATGATCTGGTCGAGATCGATGCCGGCGATACCTATGCATATGATGAAGAAGGTAAGAAGACCAAGGAGGCAAGGGAATTGGCGGCAGCAGACAGGATATTCGGGTTGCTGCCAGAAGATCAGGGCCGGAAGTTTCGTGCACTGTGGGATGAATTTGAGGCAAGGGAGACGGCAGAAGCGAAGTTCGCCCATGCCATGGATCATGTTCAGCCTCTGATGCTGAATGCGGCGACGGAGGGGAAGAGCTGGATCGAACACAAAGTGAGGTTAAGCCAGGTGCTTAAGCGGAATGAAAGTACGGGGGATGGGTCAGAAGAACTGTGGAAGTATGCCTATGAGAATTTTATTAGACCCAATCTTGAGAAAGGGAATCTTACGAAAGATATATAGAGCATTTTAAGCGTCAGACTTTCTATCGTCAGGTCTTGGAAGACAGGAAGTCCTGGCGTTTTCGGTTTTGTATAGAAATTCCCGTAAGATGATGGTAAGATAAATAAAGATGGCGGATGATTTCTAATCTGTACCAGGAAGAAAGGATGAGGCCGGACTTATGATTACAATTGCAGTCTGTGATGATGAAAAATACTACAGGGATCAGATACACAGTTTGCTCCTTACTTATCTGGAGGCACACAATCTTAGCGCATCAGTGGATATATTCAGTTCCGGAAAAGAATTTCTCGCGGACAGGGAGAATCTTGTTAAATACGATATTGTTTTTCTGGATATCAATATGAAGGATATCGACGGAATCCAGACGGCGATGGAGATGCGTAAATTTGAATCGGAGACCTGTATTGTGCTGGTAACTGCATTCCTGAATTATGCGCTGGAGGGCTATAAGGTTGGGGCGGTCCGTTATATTATGAAGGATGCCCTTGAAGTGCAGATGGCAGAGTGCATGGATGCGATCTTTAGGAAAATGCAGATCCGTCAGGTTACGTTTCCCTTTGTTGAAGGGGAGAAAACATTGTATACAGACAATATTGTTTATATAGAAAGTCAAAGGCATAAGTGTATCTTTCTCTATATGGGAAAAGAAGCGGCGACCTATCAGATCTATGAGAAGCTGGATAAGCTTGAAGAGATGCTGTCAGGATATGGGTTTCTAAGGATACATAAAAGTTTCCTTGTAAACATGAAACATGTCCGAAAGGTCAGTAATTATCTGGTGACACTGGATTCGGGGGAGGAACTTCCGGTGCCAAGACTCCGGTTTCATAAGGCGAAGGAAGAGTTTGCTGCATATAAGGGGGCAATGTAGATGGAGATGATCGCAAGAAGTTTGATAGGTGGTTTGCTCACGGGAATCGGCTGCAATCTCTTTTTCGGAACATTGCTGCCTTGCAGGGGACGGAGCGAATATCTGCCTTCCCTGGCATTTGCGGCGGGATTTTTTGCGATTGCTGTGATGGATGCGCCGGGGCATCTGCTCCAGCCGGTTCGGGTGGTTGTGCTGCTCAGTGTTATTATACAGATATTTTACAGGGCAAAGATTGGTAAAACCATTCTTCTTACCGTGTTCTGGTGTGCGATTTACTGGGTAATGAATCTGTTGGCACTGTCGTTGGTCTACGTGCTGCCCTGGCCCTATGAAAGAATTTCCGGCCTGTCAGACTGGTTGTGTGATATTCTGCTTTTATGTCTTACTCTGGTATTTCATTATAAATGTAAGGATTGGTCTGACGGTTTTAATAAAACAGGATGGAGCCGTTTCGGGTGGCTGCCGGTGCTGAGTATTCTGATAACAACGTTGCTGTCAATGTATGTGTGGTATACGGATTCGATGCGGGCGAACAGTGGCGGATTTCTTGTGGTAGCGGCCGGATATTGTGTGATTAATGTACTTGCTTTTTATTTTGTCGGAAATAATCTGGAGAAGGAGGTGCAGGTGCAAAAAGCCCGGCTTATGCAGGAAAAGCTTGAGAATCAGATGGAATTATACCAAAATACGCAGGAGAGTGAGACGCGTTACCGGCGGTATCTTCATGATTATAAAAATCAGCTGGGATGTATACACGGAATGCTGAAGGCGGGAGAGGTTGCGGAGGCCCTTAATTATATAGAAGAGCTTAACTGCGGTATCCGAAAAGGCGAAGACTGCGTTGATACGAATCATCTGGTGGTTAATACGGTGCTGAATCAGAAGTATCAATATGCCAGGGAGAAAGGAATTACCATGGTGATGTCGGTGAATGATCTGTCCGGGCTTACGATGAGCAGGGAGGATATTGTGGCCTTGCTGGTGAATCTGCTGGACAATGCCATTGAGGCATGCGAGAAGCTTGAGAGTAACAGAATCATACGATTTAAGATGATGATAGAAGAGGAGGAACTGACAGTTTCTGTGCAAAATCCGGTGAAAGAGCCGATAGTGATAAAAGGAAAGAGAATCTGTACGACAAAGAAGAAGAAAGAGGAACACGGGATCGGATTGCTCAATATTAATTCTGTAGTTGAGAAGTACCATGGTACAAGTGTTCTGAGATGTCAGGAAGGCTGGTTTTATTTCAGTGCTTTTTTTGCTGTCTGACCGTCGGTTCGTGCCCTGTGGGTTGCGATGTCTGAATTGAAGGAATAGGATGTAAGAAAACGCAGAAAACGGAGGTTCAGACTTATGAAGGCAGTAAGACATGGTGGGATAGGAAATTATGAAGCAAAAAATAGAGGGATGAAAAACTGTGCGGGGAAACTGCCTAAAGGACTGTTTGTTCTTCTGGCGATTCTTGTTCTTCTTACGGCCTGTGCCGGGAAGGGGAAGGATAAGAGCGCAGGCACCCCAAAGGAAGCAGCACAGCAGACGATGGAGGCGATCAAGGAGTTAGATCTTAAGACCTTTAACGAATGTACGGATAATTATGAGGGCGCCCGCAGGAATCTGATCGGAATTCCGGTGGAGAAGGAGTACAAAGTATTCAGGGAATTATTGCAGCCGCATATTTTTAAAGGCAGACGTTACAGGGAGAATTACAGGTTTGCGAAGAAGGTTGTAGAAGAATTGACCTGGAAGATCGGCGAGATAAAAGAAGACGGTGATAAAGCCCGGATTAAGATGGTATTTACCAACAAGGATATATCAGAAGCGATGGGACGCTATACCTTGTGGGTTGTGGAGGATATGATCGACGATGCGGGGATAGGGGCGGCTTCGTTTGTCAGGAGAGTGTCGGACTTGATAAACTATTGTGACGACGACCTGATCCGTTGTATCGATGAGACAGAAGATACCTGGACAGAAGAGATTGATGTTGCGGCATATAAAGAGGACGGCACATGGAAGATCCATATTACCGATGAATTTATCAATGCATTCATGGGAAATATCAACTCAGAAAAATATCCGGAAGAGATAGAGGAACGCCTGACGGAGCTTGAAGAAGCATATGAAGAAAAAGCGGTGCAGTGGGCCGAAGGAATGTTTGAGTAAATCAGGTGAGTAAATCAGAATAGAAGAATACTTGTAGAACGCTCCTTGCTGTGATAAACTAAACTACAGAAGCAAAATAAGAAGTAGTTATGAAGGATCAGGGGGCGGAAAGGTGAGTATACAGACAACAGAAGAAGAAAATGCAGGTACTCTGAAAGGGCTGCGAATACAGACGCTCAGCTTATGGATGGTTGCGGTTACGATTGTAGTCTCTGTGCTGATCGGAGAAGGGATCGTTCACGTGATGCGCGATCATAAAAGGCTGACAGATATAACGGCGGAATACATTTTGGTCCGGGAGGAGGCGGAGAATTTACTGATAGGTTCGAACTACCTGACTGATCGGGTACGCCTCTATGCCGTTACAAAAGACCTTGACTATGTAGAGGAATATTTTACAGAGGTAAATGAGACGAAGAGAAGGGATAAGGCGCTTGAGTCACTTGAAAACCATATGGACGGGAAGGATGCTGAGATTCTGGCCGCATCCCGGGAAGCTTTGGAATTATCCAATGAACTTATGGAGATGGAGATACATGCCATGAAGCTTGCGGCGTTATCTGCAGATGAAGCCGAAAGTATGCTTCCAGCGGAGGTCAGGGATTATCCGCTGACAGAGGAAGAAGTGTCCTATACGAGTGCGGAGCAATCAGACGCGGCAGTCGGACTGGTGTTCAGTGAAGAATACAGGGATATGAAGCATCAGATAGAAGGTAAAATATCGCTTGTCACAGAAAAGGTAATTACCATCTGCGAAGAGGAGCAGGTGAAGAGTGAGAAGGAGATGAAAAACTCACTCATCTATCAGAGTATTTATACTGTTCTGATCGTGGCGCTGGTAATCTTTTCTTACATTATGATTGCCGTCCTGATTCTGAGACCGATCCGTCTCTATGTGAACTGTATTAAGAATAATAATTTTCTGGAAATCACGGGCGCATATGAGTTTAAATATCTTGCGGCTACATATAACAATGTATATGAGATGACGATGGAGCAGCAGAATATGCTCCGGCAGAAGGCCGAGCGGGATGCGTTAACGGGTCTTTTGAACCGGCAGTCATTTGAACAGTTAAAAGAGCGTCTCCGCAATCCGGCAAAGAAGCTGGCCTTTTTGTTGGTCGATGTTGATGTGTTCAAAGCTATTAATGATAACTATGGACATGATGTGGGGGATCAGGCACTTATTAAGGTTGCGAATCTTCTGGAAGATAATTTCAGAAAGGCAGATTATGTACTTCGGATCGGCGGAGATGAATTTGCAGTAATTATGGAAAAGATAACTGCCGATAAGAAGCAGATTATTCGGGATAAGATCGACGCAGTCAATGAGATCCTTAAGCATCCCCAGGGAGATTTCCCAAAGTATTCGGTCAGTGTCGGCATTGCATTTTCCGAGCAGGGCTACCATGATGAATTGTTTCATCAGACGGATACTGCGCTGTATCATACAAAAGAAAACGGCAGATGCGGTTATACTTTTTATGATGAGCTGGAGAATGATGAGCCGGACAAATAAATAGCCGGCAAAGCTGTTTGCTCACAGTTCCTTTAGGAAGCGGGAGGTTTGTTATGGAGCATATGGCATTTCGTGCAGAGGAATATGATGCCAAAACAGGAACGGGAAGGACAAGGAAGAAGCAGAGAACCATATGAAAAGGTATGGAGTGGATTATTTTCCGGTGACGGTAGAGACACATCTGGAACTTATGCGGGAGTGTGGATTTCAGGCAGCAGAGCTGATATGGATGTCTTATATGCAGGCCGGGTTTATGGGGGTTAAGCTGTAAGGTCTGTACCATATTGATACTACGTTTACTAACGCCTTTGTTTGATTGTAAGTTTACAAAAAGGGCTGAAAATGCTGGGGAGGCATTTTTAGCTCTTTTTTCGTTGCCATGCATACGACAAAAACGTCCAGTAGACGTTTTTTATTGTTTGTGGAAGTGATTGACATGTCAGCAGATTCTTTGTATAATAGTTATTGACCTAAAGTCAATAACTATGAAAGGGGCGGATGGAAATTGGCAAGGCCAGTGAAAAAACAGCCGGAACAATGGAAGAAAGAGATTCTGGATGCGGCAAGGGAATTATTTTTGTCAAAAGGTTATGAGGAAACTGCCATTACGGATATTATGGAGCTGGCAGGCGGTGCAAAGGGGATGTTTTATCGTTTTTTTCAGAGCAAGGAAGAGGTCATGCGCGCTTTAGGGGATCAGATGTTTTTGGAAAATAATCCTTTTGAGGCAGTCAGGGGGCGCTCTGATCTGAACGGCTTGCAGAAAATCCGGGAAGTGCTTGCCTTTGACAGGGCTGATGGAGACCGGGAAAAGATAAATACACAGGCTGTGCCTATCTTGAAGGACCCACGCATTCTGACAGCCGCGGTAGAGGCGAACCGGCGGGTGCTGACTCCTTTATGGTTTGAATTAATCGAAGAAGGACGGCGTGACGGTTCTATCCGGACGGAGTATGCAAAGGAGCTTTCCGAACTGCTGCCCCTTGTTAATTTCTGGATGCTGCCGTCCGTGTTTCCGGCGGATGCGGAAGAGATCCGGCATAAATGCCGGTTTGTTGCGGAGGTCCTTTCGACAACGGGGCTTCCGATTATGGAGGATGAGATGGTTGGGCGGACAGAGCGGATACTGGGAGACTGTAGGGAAGAAAGGAAGGAGTAGCGTATGGGGCAGAAACTGTTTACGAGAAATTTTACGCTCCTTGTACTGGGGCAGGCAAGTTCTTTGTTTGGCAATTATATCTTACGTTTGGCGCTGTCTATGTATGTTCTGGAAGTGAACGGTTCGGCGGCTGTGTTTGCGGGCATTTTATCTATTGCGACGATTCCTACGATTCTTTTATCGCCTGTCGGCGGCATTCTGGCTGACCGGGCAGACAGGAGGAACATTATGGTGGCGCTGGATACGCTTACGGGAATGTCTGTTTTATGCGCGGCGGTCTTTTTGTCTGATGGGAGTGCCGTTGTGGTGATCAGTGTGTTGCTGGTGATACTTTCTGTGCTTGGAGCCTTTGAGACGCCTACGGTGCAGGCGTGTATCCCGCAGATGCTGACAGGTGATAATATCATCAAGGGAAATGCGGTTGTAAACCAGGTGGCGTCCATTTCTTATCTGATCGCGCCTTTACTGGGCGGTATTCTGTATGCGACAGTGGGTTTGAAGCCGGTGATGTACGCAAGTGTCGTATGCTTTTTTATAACGGCATTGTTTGAATGTTTTATTAAATTGAGCCATCAGACCAAGGATTTCAAGGGGAATATTTTGTCCATGGTAAAAGATGATTTTTCTGACAGTATTCGGTTTATCACAAAGGAGAGGTCAGATATCATGAAGATGCTGCTTCTGGCAGCATTCTCACGCTTTTTTGTCATGGGGGTTACATTGGTCGGGCTGCCTTTTCTTGTGCGGACCGTGCTGGGAATGGACGCAAAGTTTTATGGCGGGGCGGAGAGCGCGCTGGCGGTGGCAACTATTTTGGGAAGTATTGCTGCAGGGCTTCTTACGGGGAAGTTAAGATCCGACAGATTATCGTATGTGCTTGCGGCAATCGGTACCTGTATCATTCCGGCAGGGGCGGTATTCCTTTTCCCTTCCGGCACATTGATCAGATATGCCGTGATTGTTGCTGCTTTCTGCGGCATGCAGGCTGCGTTCAGTATCTTTTCTATCTTTGCGGTATCCATGATCCAGCAGAATACGCCGGATGAGCTGATTGGGAAGATCATGGCTTATACAGCCGCTGTTACGATGTGTGCCCAGCCGGTTGGACAGATGGTATATGGCTTTCTGTTTGACAGGTTCCATGGGGCGGTGTATCTTGTATTGATCCCTTCGGGTATCATGGTATGTGTGATCGGGCTGCTTGCCACAGGTTTTTTCAAAGAAAATGAATAATGTGAAGACGGATGCGGAGGCTAAAAAACTTTGCCGGGCGAAGTGAAGGCATACACCGGATGCGAGTTCTGAACAGGTGAATGAGGATACAAATCGCTCAAAAGCAGAATGTTATCCGTTTTTGGATAGGTTATTCGAATTTACGGTCATACAGTAATGCTGCAATCAATACAACAAAACATGAACCCGCATTGTGTATCAATGCTCCCGTAGTAGGGGTTAGCTTACCCCAAACGGAAAGTGTAACAGCTAAAAAGTTAATACACATAGACAATGTAATGCTGAACTTGATTGTATTAACTGTGGAATTAGACAGCCGTTTCAAATACGGGATTTTAGATATATCATCACTCATCAGTGCTATATCTGCTGCTTCTACGGCTATATCACTCCCCATACTCCCCATAGCTACTCCGACATCAGCGATTTTAAGTGCAGGTGCGTCATTAACACCGTCACCGATCATACAAATTATTCTTTTTTCCGCTTGCAGCTTTTCTATGCTCTGTACTTTTTCTTCCGGCAATAGTTCTGCATGAACCTCTGTAATTCCTGTTTGCCTTGCAAAATAATCAGCGGCTGTTTGATTATCCCCTGTAAGCAATACCGTATTGGCATTCATGGCATGTAGTTTGGAAATCATATCTTTTGATTCGGTACGCAATGTATCAGACAAGGCAATAATACCAACACATTTTTTCTGCTCGGCTACAAGAATAGAGGCTTTTCCCTGTTTACGTAATTTATCCAATTCAATAAGGTTTGTCTGATCAAGAGCAATGCCATTTTCCGCAAGGAATCTTTCATTGCCGCAAAAGAGATGATACCCTGTAACTTCTGCGTACACACCCTTTCCTGCAGTCATTTCAAACTTTTTCGCTTCTATCATGGGAATATCTTTTTCGTTGGTAAAAGCAACAATCGCCTTTCCTAGCGGATGTTCGCTTTTTGTTTCAGCAGAAGCTACAAGCGAAAGCAATTCAGTATCATTCCATGTTTCGTGAAAAGATATAATGTCGCTGACTTCCAAACGTCCATAAGTTAAAGTACCTGTTTTATCAAAAGCAATCGTATCTGTATGCCCCATTTTCTCAAGAGCTTCCCCCGATTTTACAATAACACCATGCTTAGTGGCCTGTCCAATAGCTGCCATAATTGCAGTCGGTGTAGCCAACACCAATGCACATGGGCAAAATACTACAAGGACAGTAACTGCCCGGATAATATCTTGTGTGAAAAGTCCGGCAATGACAGCAACAATTAACGCAGCTGGGACAAGCCAACTGGCACATTTGTCTGTAATCCGCTGCATGGGGGCTTGCTTTTCCTCTGCTTCCTGTACCATGCGGATTAACTTTTGCAAAGAACTGTCCTCACCAACTTTTGTAGCTGCAATGTCGATGGTGTTAGTCAAAAACTGTGTTGGTCTTGCTGGGTGTGGAGATTTTTGAACACCCAAAGTGGTATCATATGATTA
>ERZ808044.811-NODE-811-length-25331-cov-3.586046_pt1 | contig 25331 bp, 19 predicted proteins | sample MGYA00380195_ERZ808044 | MGnify/ENA primary metagenome ERZ808044 (study PRJEB31490, sample SAMN06133423) | mouse gut metagenome | isolation source: Z7_2 | host: mice | place: China: Chengdu | collected 2015-05 ...
GAGTGTGCGGCTGATTTTTTTATGGAACTGCGTAAAAGAAAGCCATCTTTGATTTTGCTTGATGTAATGCTTCCAGATGAGGATGGTATCTCAGTCCTGAAAAAGATGCGTTCCCAAGGTGATACCAAGGAAATTCCTGTTATTATGGTAACAGCCAAAACAGCAGAAATTGACAAGGTAAAGGGATTGGATTCCGGTGCAGACGATTACATTACAAAACCCTTTGGGGTTATGGAGCTGATCTCCCGGGTTAAGGCTCTCCTTAGGAGAACCCAGCCGGTCAAACAGGAAGAGGTTTTGAAACTGGGAGAGATTGCTTTACATATGGCAAACCGTTCCTTAAAAGTTTCAGGTACGGTTATTGACCTGACCTATAAGGAATTTGAGCTGCTGCTTCTTTTGATCCAGAACAAAGGACTTGTTCTGACAAGGGATGTGCTCATGGAAAAAATATGGGGGATTGATTATTTAGGGGAGTCAAGAACTTTGGATATGCACATCAGGACGCTTAGAAAAAAACTTGGAAATGCGGGAGAACATATTAAAACCGTAAGAAATGTGGGCTACCTGGCTGAATAGGAATTGCCTTTTAAAGGTAAAGAAAAAAAGCGTTGCAGAAGTGGAGATTCACATGACGAAAAAAATTAATCTGTATTTTATCTTTGTTATTGCTGTGGCTGTTTTGCTGTCAGTTTCTTTTTCTACTATTGTATCCTACAAGCTGTTCCAAAAAGAAGTATTTGCCGATCTGGCTTCCTTTGCCGGACTGATAGAGGAGCTGGATATGATGGAGCAGATGAAAAGAGAGGGGGCTGCCCAGCCGGAAAATGAATTGCGGATTACCTGGATTGCGTCGGATGGAGTTGTATTATATGACAGCTATACAAAAGAGGAGATATTGGAAAATCATAAGGACAGACCAGAAATTAGAAAAGCAATGCAGGACGGAGAAGGCACCAGCGTCCGAAGGTCACAGACTATGGGGCGCAGCATCTTCTTTTATGCAAAAAAGACAAAAGATGGGACACTGATCCGCATTGCAAAGGAAGCAGGAAGTATTTGGAATGTTTATGAAAATATGCTGCCAGTTACACTGGCAACTGCTTTATGCTCCTTTTTTATTTCTATTTTTATTGCCCGGCGTCTGACGAAAGCGTTTATAAAGCCTATTGAGCAGATGGCTGAAGATATGGAACATTTTGAAAATGTGACAGCATATAAGGAACTTACGCCATTTGTCGAAAAAATACGTTCCCAGCATGAGGAAGTATTAAAAAATGCAAAGGTCAGACAGGAGTTTGCTGCAAATGTGAGTCATGAGTTAAAGACGCCATTAACCTCTATATCGGGCTATGCAGAACTGATTGCCAATGGAATGGCATCTAAAAAAGAAGGGCGTCATTTTGCACGGGAAATTCATGAGAATGCCCAAAGGCTGCTTGCCATGATTAATGATATATTGCAGCTATCGGAATTAGAGGATTCTGATGAAAGCAGACTTTCGCTTGAACAGGTAGATCTTTTTGCTCTTGCTGGCGATTGTGTAAAAATGATAAAACCAATGGCAGATAAATATAGTGTTTCAGTTTCCCTGAAAGGAACCCCTCTTTTTGTTTGTGGAGATAAGAGACTTTTAGAAGAACTGATCTATAATTTATGTGACAACGCAATCCGATATAATAAAAAAGGCGGCCATGTATGGGTGACAGTTACGGATCAGTTGATTATTCAGGATGATGGAATAGGGATTCCTAAGAAGTGCCAAAAGCAGGTGTTTGAACGATTTTTCCGGGTAGATAAAAGCCGATCAAAAAAGACCGGAGGAACCGGTCTTGGACTGGCTATTGTAAAGCATATCGCACAGGTTCATAATGCTGATATTTTTCTGGATAGTGATGAAGGGCTGGGCACTACAATTTGCGTAAAATTTTTAGAGCTTCTTCCCCCTGCCTGACAAGGCTGTCATAAAGTCTTCCAGTCCAGCTAGGCGTTTATCAAGCACTGCGGTGCTGGACTGAAAGCTATAAGATATAAAGTCCTGGAAGCAAAAATATTATGACTGCATGGCATCTATAATTTGCAGGCTGTGTTCCGACACCTTTTTAAGACCGGAAAGAATGTCTGAAAGAATAAATCCCATATCTACACCGCATTTCCCTCTTTTTACCCGGCTTTTGTGGTTTTTCATAATCTTTTTTTCCATTCGGTTTAATTCGTTTTCTAATTGACATGCATCATTTGCAATAAGCGGATCGGAAGTTTCCCAGTAATTTGATGTATCATCAAGAAGAGAACGGACAATGCTGCAGAACTGCTCCAATTCTTTTTTGGCTTCTTTTGAGAAAGCTAGTTCTTTTTTTTCTATTTTTCGGACACTGATTGCGATTCCCAGCGCATAATCGGTGATACGTTCAATGTGTCCTACGCTGTGCTGCATAACGGAAAGTTCTTTTAAGTCTGTTTCTGATAAGGCGGACAAGCTGATTTTAAACATGTAATCATTAATTTCATCCTCGTACTGATCTACATAATCTTCTAAATTTTCTACATGTGCCGCATTTTGTCCGCTGTAATCAAAAATAAGTGCAAGAGCTTCATTGGATGCTTCTTTTGCCAGTTCCAGCATGACACTGATGGTCTTTCTGCATTGGGTAAGGGCAAAAGAAGGATTGTCAAGGAAACGCTTATCCATATTTGACAGGGCGGAAAGACTGGCAGGTAATTCCTGTAAATCGGAAGTGTTTTTTTCTGAAACAGAAATACATGCCAGTTCAACCAGTTTATTGGAGAAGGGAAACAGAACGATAGTTGCAAAAAGGTTGAAGCAGGAATGGATTACGGCAATTCCTGCCGGAGTAACAGTCTGCGTAAGGAAGGAAAAAGGATAAAAATAATTTATCAAATAAAATCCAGACATAAATATTGCAGTACCAATCAGGTTAAAGTATAAATGAATAAATGCTGCACGCCGGGCATTAACATTTGCACCGATAGAAGATAAAAGAGCTGTGATGCAGGTTCCGATATTCTGTCCTAAAATAAGTGGGAAAACTGCGGAATAAGGAATGCTTCCAGAGACACAAAGGGCTTGTAGAATTCCGATGGACGCGGAGGAACTTTGCAAAGCAGCAGTAAGTAATGTTCCTGCCAGCATTCCCAGAATGGGATTGGAAAAGGCAAGAAATAAACTGGTAAATTCGGGAATATCTTTTAGAGGCTCTACGGCAGAACTCATAGTATCCATACCAAACATTAAAACAGCAAATCCCAAAAAGATGTTTCCTATATCTTTTTTTCTTGTAGATTTGCAGAACATTAAAAAAACAATACCCACCATTGCCAGGATAGGGGAGAAAGCTTTGGGCTTTAAAAGGGTTAAAAAAAGGTTACTGCCCTGAATTCCAGAAAGACTTAAAATCCAGGAGGTAATAGTTGTTCCAATATTTGCACCCATAATAATACCTACAGTTTGCTTTAACTGCATAATTCCGGAATTGACAAGTCCGACCACCATCACAGTGGTTGCTGATGAAGATTGTATGATGGCGGTGATACCTGTTCCAAGCAAAACGCCTTTTAAAGGATTATCAGTCATTTTGGATAAAACAGTTTCCATTCTGCCGCCGGAAAGCTTTGAAAGACCTTCCCCTAAAATATGCATTCCATAAAGAAAAAGTGCCAGTGCGCCTACCAATGTAAGTATATTTAATAAATCCATATTTATACCCATGCCTTTCTAACATTCTGAAACATCAAAGAATTACATAACCTTTTATAGCATCGTTTTAAAATAAGCATATTACCTGCTTGTAAAAGCAATGCGAGTTTTATGTAAAGTATATGTAAAATTTTAAAAAGTAACAGACTGGTGTAATTTCATGAAAAAAACGCCGCGAAGACAGATTTTAATCTGGTCTCTGGGGCGTTTTTTTAACATAAGGATGGCTGGCGAAGCCTTGTATCCGTTGGTTGATTTATAGATACTGTTTAACAATGTCCTGCATTTGCGTCCATTTATCTTCCATATCCTTAACCATTGCAAACTGAGTCCGGCAGCGGTCCAGATTATGTTCTGGGCGGTGAATCTTAAAATAGCAGTCACCCTCCAGATAATCAGTCAAAAAGCGCATACCGCATTCTAATGTCATCAGTTTTGCACCCATAGGAAGCATCAGGATCTCCTTTTCTGTCAATGAACCTTCACAGCCTTCAATAAATCCTTTGGTAAATAAGGAGAAAAGTTCCAGATCACAGGATATTTTTGACAGATCCTTTTCATCCTCAGCGCCGGTATTTGCACCAAAACGTATGGAATCACCATAGTCATATAATGCAGAGCCAGGCATAACCGTGTCCAGATCAATGACACAGATTCCTTTTCCAGTTGCATTGTCTATCATGATATTATTAAGCTTTGTGTCATTGTGCGTTACACGTAAAGGAAGTTCACCTGATGAAAGCATATCGCAAAGTATGCGGCAGTCATCGCAGCGGTCCAGAACAAACTGTATTTCCTTTTGCACGTCTTTTGCTCTTTTCATGATATCTTTTGCAGCTGCAGCTTTAAATTTAGCAAGACGGTCTATTGTGTTGTGAAAATTTGGTATCGTCTCATGAAGATCCGCAGCAGGATAATCCTCCAAAAGCTTTTGAAAATGGCCAAATGCTACAGCACTTTCATAAAAATCCTTTTGATTTTCTACTGCATCATAGCTGGTTGCATCTTCAATAAACAAATACATTCTCCAATAAGTACCATCATCCAGTCTGCAATAGGACTCTCTTGACTGGGTGCAGACTACGGTTAAAGATTCTCTTTCGGGGTTGCCGCCATTTTCACGGATTTTTTTCTGTAGGAAAGTGGTAACTCCAATGATATTTTCCATAAGACCTTTTGGATCTTTGAAAACATCATGATTCATTCTCTGCAATATATATTTTTTTTGCTTTGCATTGGAATGACAGGTCAAAAGATAAGTGTCATTAATGTGGCCATTTCCATAAGGTTTGATCTGTTCTATCATCCCATCTATTTGAAATTTTTCTGCAATTTGAACTAATTCTGTTTTGTCTCTATCCATGTTAATCCCCTAACCTTTCACACCGCCGCCAGTGATACCTGCAATGATTTTTTCTGACATGAATATATACAGAATAAATGTAGGCAGGAATACAATAACAACAGATGCAAACATTCCAGCGTAATCTCCGGTGTATCTCATGGAATTGATCATGCCATACAATCCAATTGCTACTGGTTTTACTTTATCTGAATTTGCAAAAATCAATGACATAAAATATTCATTCCATACATTGATAAAGTTAAAAATAGTAACGGTGATAATCCCCGGCTGCGCCATTGGAAGCATGATTTTCCAGAAGGTTTTCATAGGGGGACATCCGTCAATTGCCGCAGCTTCTTCAAAAGCCCTTGAAAGATTTCCAAAAAAAGTTAAAAGGAAGATAGTGGTGTAGGGTACATTGATTCCTACATATAGAAAAATAAGGGCAGCACGGTTGGCGAGGGAAATATTCAGAATATTCCATCCTGCAACCAATCCAAATAAAGGCAGGACAATCATCGTTGCCGGAACACCCATAGAGGCAACAAATCCATTTTGAATAAGTTTGTTGCCAATAAATGTAAAACGGGATAATACATATGCTGCCGGTGCACATACCAAAATTAAAAGTGCACAGGATATAGAAGCATAAATAAGTGAGTTGGTAAAGAATACGGAAACATTTGATGTATTCCATGCCTTTGCATAGTTTTCAAAATGAAGTCCGCTTGCAAACTTAAAAACATTTCCTGAAAAAATCTCTTTGGAGGTAGAAAAACTTGCAGCAATTACCCATCCAAGAAGAACAAAGGTAAAAAGCACCCACAGGGATAATATTATGTAACCAGGAGCCAGACGAAGTTCCTTTTTCCAGTTTACAGGCTCACGTACTTTCTTTTCTTTTGCCATCTTTTCTCCCTCCTTTAAAACTCGATATCATCATCTTTGAATATTTTGTTACATACAATAAAGATAATTACTACGCATGCACTAAGCAATACACCGACTGCAGCTCCAATGCCTGAGTTTCGTTCCGTTACGCTGTTGCCGGCACCAAAAATATTCTGATACATATATACTACCGGTGTGATTGTTTGCGTATTGGATACCACCATAGAGAAGAGCTGTGACCAGAGGAAAAAGCCTGCTGAACTGACGCTCCACATGGTAATGTTGGTTTTTGTTACGCCTTTTAAGAGAGGAAGGGTAATATAACGGAACTGCTGGAGTCGGTTTGCGCCGTCCAGAGTTGCTGCTTCAAAATAATCTGAGCCAATTCTTTCAATGCCGCTGGCAAATATAAGCATATGATACCCAACCATACCAAAGCAATATGCAATCAGCAGGGCAAGAAACAGATGATCTGGATCCAGCCATTGGAACTTTGAAAGCCATTCCCAGTGGAGCATATCGCCAATAGACTTGAATAAACCAAATTTGGGACTAAATACATATTGCAGCCACATGGTTGCCAGAGCTACCGCACTTACTACATTGGGCATATAGATGATTGCCCGGAATGCACTTTTAAAACGGATTCCGCTGGTTAGGATTGCTGCAAATAAAAGCGCAAGCCCCATAACGATCAGACCGCCAAAAAACCAGATTCGGAAAATGTTCCACATGGATATGCGAAAGAGCTGTGTATTGAATAGTTTAACATAGTTTGCCAGACCGGAAAACTGCCATTTGGAAATCGCATCCGTTACCCCTTCAATCTTAAAAAAACTCATTGCGACAGTTCGGATAATCGGATAAACAAAAATAATGGTAAACATAATAACTGCCGGGGCCAGAAAAGCCACAATCATGGTCTTATTCTTTTTCAATCCAGAAACCTCCTTTCGATGACAGAAAATAAAAGTTGTAAAACTGATAGTGTGAATAAAACATGGCGGCACCGTATGAGGCGATGCCGCCATAGTTATCTCATGCGATCAGTGTAGATATTAATACACTTTTCTTACAGTTGATTATTTGCCAGCTGCCTTTAATGCATCTACAAATCCCTGTGCATCCAGAGAACCTCCGCAAAGCTTGGTGAAATTCTCAACGATAATAGGAGTCATATCAGCATTGGCTTCTGCACCAGCGGCCCAAGGATAACGGGTGGTCAGACTTTCCATAACTGGTTTCACATTGGAAAGAAGTGCAGGCCATTCTGCATTATTAGAATCAGCAGGAATACCAACGGACATATCGGAGAGCAGTTTATCTGCATCACCCTTGGTTAAGTATGTAATTAACTGGAATGCCTGTTCAGCTTTTGTAGATTTTGCGTTGATAGCAAATACCTGTGCACCATAGTTGGAAGCTTCTGTTCCATCTACACCGCCTTCTACTGCAGGATAGCTGAAGCATCCCCAGTTGAAGTCTTCGCCGGCAATATCTTTTACTTCGTTAGGCAGCCAGGATCCGTTTAAATACATAGCAGCAGTTCCCATAGCTAATTCGGTATTCTGTCCAGCAGGCCACTGATTACTTTCGATTGTCTCAGAGAAGAAACCTCTGCTTGCCAGCTCTTCATAAGCCTGTGCAGTTTTTAATACTGCTTCATTATCCCAGTCACCATTTTTTACTACTTCTTCTGTAGCGGGTTCACCGATCAGACGACTCATGTGATATCCGAACAGGCTGGCAATGTATGCATTGTCGTTGGTGATAGGAGTATATCCTGCATCTTTAATTTTCTGGCATACATCAAGGAATTCATCCCATGTAGCAGGAGGAGCAGTTACGCCTGCTTCTTCAAAGATGTCAACATTATAGAAATAAGCAAATACATTGGGCTGGTAAGGAATAGACTTTAAGGTTCCGCCAGCAACTTCACGACATGCAGCCATGAGTCCTGCATTTGCAGTTGCCTCATAATCATTGGCAGCAGCCAGATCTTCCAGATCAAGCAGGTAGCTTCCCCATGTAACATTTACACGGTCAATATCTTCGTCAAATAAATCAATGTTAGTTCCTGCATCCAGTGCCGGCTGAAGGCCTTCACGAATACCGGTACGGCCTTTGAACTGTACATCTACTTCAATACCTGTTTCAGCGGTAAATGCCTCAATAGACTGTGCAATTGCCTGTGCCTGGGGTTCTGCAGCATCCCACATAGACCAGTATACAAGCTTATCACCAGTTGACTCTGCCGGTGCAGCAGCTTCTTCGGTGCTTGTTTCAGTACTTGTTTCAGCGGGTGCCTGTGCTTCAGTGCTGCTTTCAGCTGGTGTATCTTTAGAACCGCAGCCGGCAAGTAATCCTGTTACCATAGCTGCACAGAGAAGCACGCTTAAAATCTTCTTTTTCATACTTTTTTACCTCCTGGATTTTCCGATTACAGAGTTCAAATCTTATGAACTCTAAATTATTTTGATATATTTATTATAAAGACAGACAATTAAAAAGTCTTTATCTTATCTATTCCCCTTTTTGCACTATTGGCTCATACTTTGTTAATTTTATACAAAATTCATGTTTGATACTACTTATGGTAGTGATTTTCTACAAGAGAGCGAGATGGAATAATGTCCAAAGTGCTTAAAAACAAGAGCGTTTTATGATTTTTGTTATTGGATTTTACTTTTTTGTTTGCCTTATTTGCATTTTTGTATTATGATAGTTTCAAAATAAGATGCGAAGTTTATACAATCAGCCTTTTGATTTAGTAGATTGCAGGCGATAGCAGATTAAAAGAGAGGCAGGGGATACATATGGGGTACAAAAGTGTACATTTGAATGAAGTACTGACTATAGATGAGGTGTTTTCAGTACACTATTTTGAGTATATGAGCGACTTTTCCTTTCCCGGCGAGTCCCATGATTTTTGGGAATTTTTATGTGTGGATAAGGGAGAAGTCAATGTGTTTGCAGATGAACTGTTCCATTCCCTGAAAAAAGGTGATGTGATATTTCATAAGCCGAACGAATTTCATGATGTGAAGTCAAATGGAATGATCGCACCTAATTTGGTGGTTATATCTTTTACCTGCAATTCACCTGCCATGTCTTTTTTTGAGAAAAAGGTACTACAGATCAGTGAACCGGAGAGAGTTTTGCTTGCCCAGATCATTCAGGAAGCCAGACATGCTTTTGCAGGACGGCTGGATGATCCTTATCAGGAAGAACTGATTCGTGCCGACAGTCCGCGGTTTGCAGGGGAACAACTGATTAAGATTTATTTGCAGCAGTTTTTGATCCAAATGATACGTCATTATATGGTTCACACCACACCCCTTACTCCGCCCCTTGTAAAGTCTGTAAAGCATAAGGCAGATGGGGTATTATTTTCGCAGATACAAGAATTTATGGAAGTACATATTAATGAAAATATTTCAATAGAACAGATTTGTAGAAGCAATTCCATAGGCCGCTCCCAGTTACAGAAATTATTCCGGTCCAGAAGCGGCTATGGGGCAATTGAATACTTTTCACGTATGAAAATAGATCTTGCAAAACAAATGATTAGAGAACGTCATTACAATTTTACGCAGATAGCAGATGCCCTTGGCTTTTCTTCTATCCATTACTTTTCACGACAATTCAAACAGATTACAGGCATGACGCCCTCAGAGTATTCCTCTTCTATAAAAGCACTGTCTGATCAGCCGGATTAGAAGGATTAATCCCAAAGCTTCTGCGGATAACATCCTGCATCTTTTAACTCCTGGATTGCCTTGACTACAGTAGGCTTATCTTCTTTATAAGTTACGCCATACCAGCGGTCGCGGGACTTTAATACAGTGACCTCAGCCTTTTCTTCCCGTATCAGTTCATCCACTACAAAAGGAAGGAAATATTCACATTTCAGGGGATTTACAGGCAGATTTTTTTTCAGGAAATCAGAAAATCTGTCATGAATTTCCGGCAGAATGCTTTTGGTAAAGCCCCACATATTCATGGAAACTACAGTTTCCCCTGAAAGATGAGTCCAGGATTTTCCTTCATCCTCTGTGTAGGCGGGACCGTCTGCATGCTTTTCAATACGTACACGCTCTGTAATTTCAGTCAGCTTTCCATCCTTACTGGTCTCACAGACACCGCGCGCAACATGACCGTTTTCGGTAAGGGTATTTTCCAGAAGATAACCCACCATTGTAAATTGGTATTTTTCATTATCTTCATGAGCAGCAAGAAAATCATAAATCATCTGAAATGCCTGCTGTCCGTAATAATCATCTGCATTAATAACTGCAAAAGGCCCATCAATAACAGAAAGACAGGACAAAACTGCATGGGCTGTTCCCCAGGGTTTGGTTCTTTCGGCGGGAGCTTCAAAACCTTCCGGCAGATTTTGAATATCCTGGAATACATATTCCACTTGAATGCGTTTTTCCATCCGGTCTCCGATACAGGATCTGAAATCCCCTTCGTTTTCCTTCTTAATAATGAAAATAACTTTTTCAAATCCAGCTTTCACGGCATCATAAATAGAAAAATCCATGATAATATGACCTTCAGCGTCTATTGGATCAATCTGCTTTAAACCTCCGTAACGGCTTCCCATGCCCGCTGCCATAATGACAAGTACTGGTTTGTTCATGTTTTTCCCTCCCTTAGTAAATATATAGTTTATTTTTCTATGTATATTGTGTTTACATTTGATATACATACTTTTAGTATATATGCTTTTTGGATTTGCCACAATAGCACGATAGACACTTTTTTTTATCCAAAAAGATAAGCTGCTTCATACAAAATGTCTGATAATCTTCATATGAAATTCATATCCCTATGTTACAATACTTGTATACAGTCAAGACTATTTCATTGCGGAGGAGCCCATGCGGATCTTATTTTTAGAGGATGAACCTACGATACGTGAGGTTCTGACGGAATATATGAAAATGCAGAAATATGATGTTGTTTGTACCGGGGACGGAGAGGAGGCCCTTTTGCTTATCGGAGAGCAGCCCTTTGATCTGGCAGTGCTTGATATTATGGTGCCCAAGGTGAGCGGACTTGAGGTACTTGCCTATATTAAAAAGCACAGACCAAAGATGGCTACGATCATGCTGACTGCGCTGGATGATGAAAAGACCCAGGTGCAGGCATTTAACCTTTATGCAGATGATTACGTGATTAAGCCGGTGTCGCCTATTATTTTATTAAAAAGAATGGAGACGATTCTACGGCGTGTGAAGCAGGATGGAGGAAAAGAAGAAAGGGGGCTGGTGCTCCATGCGCAGTCCTATCAGGCATTTTTTGATGGGGAGCCATTGGATCTGACGCTCAGTGAGTTTCTGCTTCTACAGGTTCTGGAAGGGGAGCCGAAACGAACCTTTACAAGAGAACAGTTGATTTTACGGATTTTTAATGAGGATTACGTAGGCAACGACAGGATCATTGATGCCCACGTGAAAAATCTTAGAAAGAAACTTCCAGGAAATTATATTAAAACAGTGATTGGAATCGGTTATCAGTTTCAGGAGGAGCCGCAAGGTTGAATAAAAATGCGTATTCAACCTATTGAGTACGCGCGTCGCGACGCGCAGATGGGTATATAAATGAAATTATCAAAAAAAACATTTGTCTACAGCATTATGTTAGCAGTTCTTATGGTTGCTTTTGTGGTGGGATATTTTGTTTTTATGCTCCCTTCTTTATATGTGGACTATGTGATGAAAAGTAATTTAAAAAGCGTAGCGGCAGTTCAGAGGGAATATATGGAAAGCAGAAGCTATGCAGATTTGACGGTAAAAAATCCTTCTGCGGTCTTTTCTTTGGAAATACCAGATAAGGGAAATCAAATTTATGTGGCAGGAAAATTTTTTAAGCTGACGGTGGAGGTTCAGGATGAAGAACTAAAGTCTATGCTTGATTATGTGAGAAATAAGATGAGCAGCGGACAGAAAATGGAAGGGGCAGAGTACCCAGATGAAGTGCCTTCGGATGTTGCATGGACAGATACAATGGAAGCCTGGGAAAAGATAGAGAAAAAGTTTGCAGGAAAGGAACTGTTTGATGAAAATTATCCCATTGCAGTGCAGATGGAATGGAAAGAAAATCCGGGGCTTTATCAGGGAGAATACGAGAAATTTCATATGATTTCTAACGATATATTTATCTATGAAGCAGGTATTTCCGATGGAAATTACAGCTATACCACTTACACTGCTATGGCCCGCGACGGGGATGCCTATATTATTACCGTTTATCCAACCCTGACGCCTAAAATGGATGAAATTACGCCAGTGGTAATGGGAAGCCTTCCTATGATTATTGCAGTGGTATTTTTGCTGGTTCTGGTTGCTTCCAGATTTTTTTCAGGAAAGATCGTTGATCCTGTGATCCGGCTGGCGGGGTATGCGCAGAGTGCAAAGCTGGCGGGATATTCACAGATAGAGCCATTTGAGACAAAGGGGGAAGATGAAATTGCGTTGCTTGGAAAAACAATTCAGGAGTTGTATGAAAAGCTTCGCAGCAGTTACCTGGAACTGGAGGAAACAAACCGTCAGTTGGAGGAGGAGAATATCAGGCAGGAAGTGTTTCTTAGGGCTTCCTCCCATCAATTAAAAACGCCCATTTCCGCTGCACTCCTTCTGACAGAAGGGATGATGAATGAGATAGGCAAGTATAAAAATGTGAAAGAATATCTTCCACAGGTAAAAAGCCAGCTTTTATCCATGAGAAAAATTGTTGAGGATATTTTATATCTGGATTATCATGCAAAAAACATGGAGAAGGAAGAGATTGCAGTAGGGCAGTTGGTGGAGGAGGTAGTGAAAGCTTATGGAGTTCAAATAGAAGCAAAAGAACTTAATGTAAGTATTTCAGGAACCGCAGTCATCTTTTCAGACAGAGAAATGCTGAAAAAAATTATTGATAACTTGTTTTCCAATGCAGCAGGCTATACACCTTTTGGGGAAAGGATTGTAATTGAAGTTCAAAAGCAGGAGCTTTGTATCAAAAACTATGGGACTGTGATAGATGAAAAGCTTCTTCCAAATGTTTTCCAGCCTTTTGTCAGCAGCAATGAGACAGGAAAGGGAAAAGGTCTGGGGCTTTATGTGGCAGCTTATTACAGCAGGCTTTTGGGATGCAAAGTAGAGATTGAAAACATGGAAAATGGTGTGTGTGCAAGGCTGCTATTTCCATAGTAAAAGCTGCTGTAGGAAGGAAAAGGAAAGAGAGGAAGAGAAAATGTTATTAACAATCGAAGGGCTGCAGGTAAAGTATGGAAAGCATACAGCCCTTAAAATAACATCTCCTATTGTGTTTGAAAAGGGAGAACGTATTGGAGTAATCGGTTCTAACGGAGCGGGAAAAAGTACACTGGTAAAGGCGCTTTTAGGACTGCTGCCCTATGAGGGAAGAGTGGTCACGTATCTTAAGCCGCAGCAGATGGCAGTGCATATGCAGTTTAACGAATATGCAACAACTATGCCGGTAAGGTGTATTATGGAAACCATACTAAATACAAAGATAAAGGCAAATAAAGAATTGCAGGAGCTGATTTCATTTTTTGATTTTGAACAGTGTCTGCCTAAGAAATATAATGCCCTTTCAGGAGGGCAGAAGCAGAAATTTACGATTATAATGGTGATGATGCAGAAAGCGGAACTGACTTTTTATGATGAGGTAACTTCCGGTCTGGATTTTGAAACCAGACAAAAGTTAACGGAGAAGATGGTAAAATGGTACCGGGATAAGGAAGATACGCTGCTGGTGGTATCGCATTATTATGATGAGCTAGAGCAGCTTGCAGATAAAATCCTTGTGCTGGATCAGGGAAAAGTGGTGGCCTATGGAAAAAAAGAGGAACTTTTTAGAACCTACTGTGGGCAGGTGATTTTTATCATGGATAATCATGAAAATAACCGAGAACTGATGAAAAACTTCCAGATGCTGAAAGCCCCGGAGCACTTACTTGCCATTGCCGGCAGAAATAAGGAAGAAGAAGGGAAAATCGTTTCAATCCTGATAGAAAATAATGTAAATTTTAAAAGAAGTAATTCGGATATTGAAATTATGTTTATGAATGCAAAGGAAAGCTTTTATAGAAAACAAGAGGGAAAGGCATGGGTATAAAAATCATGAAAAATAAGTGCAGCTTTCGTATGGTATTATATGAATTAAGAAATATAAACGGGAATTTTATGACGCATTTTTTCGGGATTGTATTTCCCAATATCATGTGTCTTTTGTTAGCAAAAACAGTAGGAAGTCAGGTGCCGGAAGAAGTGCGCCAGGAAGTGATTACGTCAATTACGTTGTCTATGTCATTAGTAATGCCCATGTCAATTATGCTTTTAGGGTATGGGGCGTTATATTCTCAGGAGGTGGAAAGAGGAATCCCTTTAAGGATGCGGCTTTTTGGATACAGTGAGAAAAGCGAGATAACAGCGAAGCTGATTGCTCATTTAATTTTTCTTACCATAGCTTTTGTGATTTTTGGTCTTTTTCAGATCATTATAATGGATATTCCAAAGCCTGCCTTTTCTTCTTTTTTGTGCCTTGTTTTGTCTTTGTACCTGCTGGGAATTATTTTTCTGGTGATTGCCCACGCATTTGCCCAGATTTTTAAGAAGTTCAGTATTACTTTTGGGCTAAGTATGTTTCTTTATTTTATGATCATGATGATAACAGGGATGATGGGGATAGAGACAGAGCAGCTTCCTGAGGTTCTGCAGAAAATAGCCGGAATGTTTCCTATGACCTATGTGAGCAATGATTTTGCATCCTTTTGGCAGGGAGGAAGCTATAATTTTATGCCTTACATTCAGTCCCTTTTATTTTTGGGAGCGATTTCAGGGATCTTGCTTTTGTATTCCATGCATAAAAACCGAAGGATCGTTCTAGGGGGATAAATCATTTATACCCAGTCATCCTTATGTTAAACAACGGATGCCAGGCTTTGCCGGCCATCCTTATGTTAATAACTAGGCGCCATCCAAAGGAAGGCGCCTAATGACATTGTGTCAGGTTTCATTTTCCGGGTAAAGGGAAAGGATTGTAACTTCTTCCCGTTCCAGTATCTGCCTGTATGCTTCAGGAGAGACCTGCTCGTAATCGAAAAATTCATTGGTGCCGCTGTAGAAACTTACTTTGTAAATCTTTTCGCTGGATGTTAAAAAAAAGTACGCCAGGTTTCTGGAAGTAATATATCCATCCTCTGCGATGTAGTGGCAGGATACATTTGTAAAATCTTCGTGGATACCTGCCTGATTGCTTAAAATAGCTTTGGCGGTCTGATAATTTTCATCCATCTGTAACCGTGCCTGTGATTCCGTAATGGCAGGAAGTTCTAACAGGTCTACAGTACTTCTTTGGAAAGATAGAACTGTACCGTCTACGGTGCTGATGGAAAAATAGTAATAACAATTGCTTTGAATATCGTAGGTGACATGGTAAGTGGGAATATCAAAGCTGTCGTTATCCAGATAAATGGTTTCTTCCATGCCGTCTGTAGACAATCCGAAAAGGGAGTCCATCCATTTTTGTGCGGATAATGCAGCTTCCGTTTCACTGATGCTGCTTTGCTGGTTTTGTATCTGCGCTTTGATTTCTGCCTGCTCTTTTTTCTGTAGCTCTATCATGGACTGAACTTCAGGATCCAGTGTCAGACTGTACTCTCTTTTGTAATTAAAATCAATAATCTGTAAAAGCTCTTCATCTGTCAGGCTGCGGTCAGGCAAATAAAAGCAGCCAGTGCTTTTTTCATAACAAAGGGTGTTTTCAGGAATTTCTATACCTTCTTCCAGAAGAAGAAGCTCGCTCTCAGGGAAAGTGCCCTTTTGATAGGCTTGAAAAAGCTCTATCATGCGTTCTTTTTCTTTGCTGGAATAGCTCCTTGAAAAACTGTCGGCACTTACAGGTTGTGACTTCAGCATGGTAAGGGTAGTTTCCATTTCTTCCTGAGGAATACTTTCCATTCGCTGTTTTACCAGATATCGGATGCCGGCCTGTACAGGAATACTGACAGCACCAATGACCAAAAGAATAGCTGCCGCGCTTAAAAGCATTTTTTTCACGTATTTCGGCTTATAATTGTATTGATAACTTTCTTCTATCGTCTGCTTACACAAATTTTTTATGATTTTTTTCTGCATATCCTTGGAAATATTAATTTGATCCATGACTTCCTTTATATTCGTATTGTTCATTTGCTATATGCCTCCTTCCATGCTGTGTGCAGGGACTCTCTGCCTCGCTGCAGTCTTTTTTTTACTGCACTTTCACTGATTTTTAAGATGCCGGAAATTTCTTTTACATTATAGCCATCTACATAATAAAGATAGATTACGATTTTCTGCCTGGGAGGAAGTTCCATTAATTCCGTAAGAATCTCTTTTTGTTCAGGTGCGGCAAGCTGATGGGACAGATCATCAATAGAAATTTTTGGATGTCTGACTTTAAAACGCAGCATGTCCCGGCAGATATTGGTGGCTACCCGGATCAGCCATGCTTTTTCATGCTCAGGGCTTGTAAATTCCGGCTTTTTTTCAAGGTATCGGCAGAAGGTATCCTGAACAGCGTCCTGTGTATCCTGCTCATTACATAACATTACAATACATATTTTATAAAGCATATTACTATGTTTTAGTACCGCCTTTTCTATGTTCATATGTTTGACCTCCTATATGTTATAAACGTATCAGGATAAGATAAGGTGACATGGAGTGCAGAAATTCTTTTCTTTTTTATTTAATTATATTATAATAAAAAAGGTGGCGTCAGTGCTTATGATTATAGTGGATATGAATGCAGGCAGTCATCAGGAATTTGACTAAGGGAGAAAAGTTTGAAAGGAAGCAAGGTTGAATAAATTGCTTGATAGCAATTTATTCAACCAAGAATTTGTGCCGGAGCGTCACAAATTCCATGATGGCAGAGCAAAATCTGACATTTTGCTCGCCTCCTCAGCGTAAAACGCTTCGGAATGGAGGAAAAAATGGAAAGAAAAGTTGGAACCGTATCAAGAGGAATCCGCTGTCCCATTATCAGGGAAGGCGATGATCTGGTGAAGATCGTTACAGACAGTGTCTTAGAAGCAGCTAAGGCGGAAGGATTTGAAATTCGTGACAGGGACGTGATAGCAGTTACAGAATCAGTGGTTGCAAGATCCCAGGGCAATTATGCGTCGGTGGAAGCGATTGCAGAAGATGTGAGAACAAAATTAGGAGGAGATACCATAGGGGTTATTTTCCCGATTTTGTCCAGAAACCGTTTTGCAATCTGCTTAAGAGGAATTGCAATGGGAGCCAAAAAGGTAGTGCTGATGCTTAGCTATCCCAGCGATGAAGTGGGAAATGAACTGGTTTCCTTAGATCAACTGGATGAGGCCGGAATCAATCCTTATAGTGATGTTCTTACCTTGGAAAAATATAGAGAACTTTTTGGAGAAAACAAGCATCCCTTTACAGGAGTAGACTATGTTGCTTATTATGGGGAGTTGATTAAAGAAGCAGGAGCAGAGGTAGAAATTATTTTTGCAAACGACTGCCGCAGTATTCTTCCCTATACGAAGAAGGTGCTGAATTGTGATATTCATACAAGAGTGCGCACCAAGAGACTGTTAAAGTCGGCAGGTGCTGAGATCGTAATGGGAATGGATGACATTTTAACCAGCCCGGTAAACGGAAGCGGCTGTAATGAAAAATATGGACTGCTTGGTTCTAATAAATCTACAGAGGATACCATCAAGCTTTTCCCCAGAGAATGTACAGATCTGGTAATGGATATTCAAAAGGAAATTCTGAATAGATGTGGAAAGCATGTGGAAGTTATGGTATATGGAGATGGTGCATTTAAAGATCCGGTGGGCAAGATTTGGGAGCTTGCGGATCCTTGTGTATCTCCTGCCAGCACACCCGGACTTGAGGGAACCCCTAATGAGGTTAAGCTGAAATATCTGGCAGACAATGACTTTAAGGATTTATCCGGGGATGCATTAAAAGAAGCAATTTCTAACCGTATCAGAGAAAAGAAAGATAATCTGGTGGGAGATATGGCTTCTCAGGGAACAACACCCAGAAGGTTAACAGATTTAATTGGATCTTTATGTGATCTAACCAGCGGTTCTGGAGATAAGGGAACACCTGTGATACTGATTCAGGGATATTTTGACAATTATGTAAGTTAGTATCAAATAACAATGGATGCCAGGCAAAGCCTGTCATCCGTTGTTTTTGCAGTGTGCCGGCGGCGCACATTTATTATCCAGTTATAATTACAGATTTTCGAATAATTCCCAGTCCTAAAGGATAAGGGCCGGTGTGCACGCCAATAGTTGCACCGATCTGATAGATGGGAAGCTCCTGTAATCCGTATTTTTCATTTAAAATTTTAAAAACAGTATCACGATAGATAACAGCTTCTTCATAGTCGTACCCATAACCAACGGCCACGCTAAAATGACAAATAGGTTCTCTTAACTCATCCAAATATTTTATAATAAGATCAATGGTTTTTTCCATTGATTTTTTTCTGCCGCGGGCAATGCCCGAAGGAAAGATTTCTCCCTGCTTTAGGGTGATAATCGGTCTGATGCCAAGGACGCTTCCAGCAATGCTGGCTACTTTACCTATCCTGCCGCCATGCTGGAGATATTCCATATTTCCTACAGTAAAAAAGATGCGTCCGGTGGATTTGATGACTTCTAATCTGCTTATCGTTTTTTCATAACTGGCACCGCTTTCCTGCATACGGACGGCTTCTAATACATACTGTCCCTGTAAAACGGTATTGACGGTAGCGTCAATTACTGCAATACGTGCATCAGGATAGCTTTCCAGCAGTATATTTTTTGCATTGATGGCAGACTGCATAGAACCGCTGAATTTTGTAGTGATGCAAATGCAGATGATAGGAATTCCCTGTTTGACTACAGGAAGAAATGCATCCATGTAATCCTGCGTGGAAGGCATGGAAGATTTGGGATATACATTGGGTTCATCTACCATTTTTTGATAGAAGTCCCGAATTCCAATTTCAACAATTTCTTTTTGATAATGGGAATCGTCAAAAGATACATAAAAAGGCACTACAATAATGTTTTTTTCTTTTGTAAGTTCTGGTGGCAGATCACAGGAACCGTCACTGAAAATTTGGAATGTTTCACTCATACAGCTTATATTTATCCTTCCTTGATATAGTTGATTCAAAGTATTGATTTATATAGTAATAATACATTACCACTCCTGGTAAAAATTATCAATATAAACTGGTCATTGATTTTATATTTAATAATATTAATTGCTTTGTTAAGTGGTTTTTAAAACTGCATATATATGTTTTGACTTTATTGGTAGAAATGGATATACTGTAAACGAAATGCAGATTGAAAAATCAGAGATTTTTCAATTTTCTATTTAAGCAGTATCGCAAGTAAGCTTGCGATATGCATGGGGATTAGTATGAACAATAAATCTTTCGATGATAAAAGAATTGCATCAGGCTACGCAAAGGACAGGCCTTTTCTCCACAGTCAGATGATAGAACTGATAAAAAAGGACATGGATATTCAGGAAAGTTTTGCAAAGGGACTTGATGTAGGATGTGGGGCGGGATTATCCTCAAAAGCTTTGAAAATGATATGTGACCGGGTAACCGGTACAGATATTTCCGGTGAAATGGTTGCGGAAGCAAGTGCATTATATCCTAATCCGCCTTATGATTTTTTTCAAAGCAGCGCGGAAGAAATCAAAGCACCGGAGAATACTTTTGATATTGCTACTGCGGCAGGCGTGATTGGCTGGGTGGAAGAAGAGAAATTCCTGCCTAATCTTTCCAAAATTATGAAAAACAATGGGGTTTTGATTATTTACGATTTTTGGATTACAGATCAAATGCAGGGGAATGCTGTTTATACCGACTGGTGGCATCAAAGTTATCTAAAGAATTTCCCGAAACCTCCAAGAAAAGAAAATGTCTGGACGCAGGAAATGATAGAGCCTTACGGATTTGAAATGAAAAAACAAAAAGAGTGTCTTTTTGAGTATGAGTTTGACTTGGAGAGCTTTGTCAGGTTTATGATGTTACAGTCCAACGTAAATGCACAAATTGAAGAAAAGGGCAAAACGCTGGAAATAATCAGAAAATGGTTTGAACAGGCGCTGGCTCCCATTTTTAAGGGAGAGCGGAAAACCTTGATTTTTAAAGGATATTACTGGTGGCTGCAATTGTATAAGAAAAATGACTAAGAAAATGTAAGCGAATTGTTAAAGTGGGATAAGACCATAGAAGGCCTTATCCCACTTTTTTTACATAAGGATGGCTGGGCAAAGCCTGGTATCTGTTGTTAACATAAGAATGGCTCGCGAAGCGTGTCGGTCGTTGTTTTGAATCCGCAAAAGGCGAAAGTTCGACCGCCCAGGTAATATAATTTGTACTGCTTAATTGTCGATTTAATGCAGCTGTAGGGCGATTTATGTCGGCATATCTATTTCTTCGTACCAGGGATGTATTATTATTTTTAGATAGAATAAATTGAAAAATTAGAGATTTTTCAATTTTCTATTTAAGCAGTATCGCAAGCAAGCTTGCGATATGCATGGGGATTATTTTGAGAGTTCAAAAGAATATCTGGGAGAAATAAGGAATTATGGCGGAAGTATTTAGAAAATCTTCTTTGGAAAAGCTGTCTTCACCGGAACAACTGGATAAAATGATCGTGATTACATCACCAACCCTTTGGCTTTCCTTGGCCGGGGCCGCCGGAATCGTTATTGCAGCCCTGCTGTGGGGAATTTTCGGCAGGCTGCCGACGGAGGTGGATTCCTATGGAATTTATGTAAACAGAGCCGGAGTACAGTCTGTTTATGCAAAAAGCAGCGGTACAGTCAGTGAAATTCTGGTGACGGAAGGCAGTGAGGTAAAGCGGGGAGATATCATTGCACTTCTGGATTCCAAGGAAATTGATGACATGCTTTGGGAGTATGAGGAGAGAATAGCAGCGGTGGAAGCAGTCACTATGGACTCGGAGAATGATGTTTATACGCCGGACAATAAGAGCCTGATGGATGTTAAGAATCAGATGATTACCCTTTATTCAGCCCTGAATCAGGATCAGGCGCTGTTGGAATACAAGACAGAAGAACTGGGTGTTAAACGTTTGGAGGCGGCGGAGTCGGAGCAGGCATATCTGGCGGCGGAGACAGAATACTTTAATAGTCTGTATGTGGGAGACAGCACACAGGAGCAGCTTGACTACTCTCAGGCACAGGCAGCATTTTCCACAGCCGGCAGTTATTTAGAGAGTGCCAACGGTTCTTTAAGTCAGGCGGAGCTGGCCTATGCCCAGGCTCTCTCGCAGTATAATGCAGCAAAGAATAATTATGAGAAACTGCAGGCGGCGAAGGCGGCGCAGGAGAGCATTTACAGGGAAAAAGAAACAGCACTGAAAAGTTTTCTTACAGCATGTAACTATTCAGGTGCGGTTACGCCGGAAACTGTGTCTAACATGGGGGATGAAGAGTTTAAAAAGATTGTGAAAGATGGGACAGGCTCAGATGATGATAACACTGTCAACGCGTTAAAGGCGGCAGCGGAGGAATATATAAAAGCTTATCAGTCTTATCAGGGATTTATGACAGAGAGCGCTGTGGCGGCAGAGCAGCAGTATCAGCAAAGTATGGAGCAGCAGAGGCTTGCCCAGGAAGCGGCCGCAGAAGCAAGAGACAGGGCACAGAGCACAGTAGACAGCTATTCTGCCCAAAAGGATGCGGCAGGCAGCGCATATGATGCAGCAAAACAAAATTATATTGCGAAGGTGCAGGCGCTTGGCAGGGCGCAGGCGAAGCAGTCAGAGCTGGCCAACCGGTATAATATGGCACTTAGCCAGTATAATACTGACTGGTCCGCGGTGATGAATCTGGAGGATGCCGTCTCCCAGCTTAAAGTACAGATTGCGATAGATCAGCAGAATATTGACAATCAGTTGGAAGTGATTACCAAGCAGTTTTATGCCACCAAGGGAAGTATTTTAAGCCAGCTAAAAAATGAATATGAACAATATCGGCAGCAGCGGGAGCAGATGGAAATTAGTGCGTCTGCAGATGGAGTGATTTCCAACATTAGTGTTACTCAGGGCAGTGTGTTAGGAGTTGGGAGTGAAGTGGCGAAGATACAGATGGGCGATGCCTCAGATAGTATTGTGGTCTGTTATATACCGATAGGTGCGGGAAAAAAGATACAGGAGGGCATGGAAGTGATGGTATGTCCTAGCACAGTAAAAAAAGAAGAATATGGTCATATGAAAGCTTATGTAGTATCGGTGGATAATTATATTACTTCAACAGAAGATATGCTAAAACAGCTAGGTGATAATAATTTGGTAGAGTCTTTTTTACAAAATGGCCCGGTGGTGGAAGTGGTTTGTGAATTGGAGCGGTCAGAGGATACGGTAAGCGGTTATTACTGGTCAAGCAAAAAAGGCGCATCCGTTGTAATTGATGCGGGAACTATGGTGGAAGTAAGCGTGGTCACAGAGGAAAAAGCGCCGATCACAATGCTCATTCCCTATCTGAAAGAAAAGCTGACGGTAAAAGCGCAAGAGGAATAGTGTTATGAAAAAAAGAGTGAAGACACCTACAATCTATCAGATGGAGGCAACGGAATGCGGGGCTGCTTCTCTTGCAATGGTAATGGGATATTACGGAAAATTCATACCTTTGGAGCAGATGCGGATAGAGACGGGGGTGTCAAGGGATGGCTGTAATGCCAAAAACATCCTGCGGGCGGCTAGAAAGTTTGGTTTGGAAGCGAGGGGCTTTCGAAAAAGCCTGAACGGACTTCTGCAATGTGAGGCACCCTGCATTATACACTGGAATTTCAATCATTTTGTAGTTTGGGAGGGTGTAAAAGGTAAATATGCCTACATAAATGATCCGGCAATGGGAAGAAGAAGGCTGACTATGGAGGAAGTGGATGACTGTTTCACCGGCGTGACATTGACTTTCCAAATAACGGAAAAGTTTGAAAAGAGCAGACAGAAAAGAACCTTGATCGACTTTGCCGCCAAACGGCTGAAAGGGCAATACAGCTCTTTAGCAGCTCTGTTTGGCATAGGGCTTTGTATGGTGTTTCCCGGGTTGGTGATTCCTGTTTTTTCCCAGTTTTTTATAGATGATATTCTGTTGGGCGGAAATGCTGACTGGATGAGCACCCTGCTTGCTGTGATGGCAGGAACAATTCTTTTTAAGCAGGGGCTGGCCTATTATCAGGGAATGCTGCTTCAAAAACTTCAAAATAAAATGACGCTGGTTTCGGCCCATGAGTTTTTGTCACATATGTTCCGGCTTCCTATCAGCTTTTTTGATCAGCGCTACTCCGGCGACCTTGCACAGAGAGTAGAAAATAATAATAATGTGAGTACTTTTCTGGCTGGCGAACTGGCAGAGACAGTTCTTAATATTTTTGTGGCGGCTTTCTATCTGATACTGCTGTTTATTTACAGTCCGGTATTGACCTTGATCGGAGCTGCCAGCGTGGTGTTTACTTTAACCGTGATTAAATTTAGTTCCAAGATGATTGCCGATGTTACCATGAAGTATCAGCAGGATCAAGGCAAGCTGACCGGTTTTGTGTTTGCGGGACTTAACATTACTGCTACACTAAAAGCTTCTGGCGCTGAGGATACGTATATCAGCAGGATTTTGGGAAGTTATGCCAAGACCACCCTGCTGGAACAAAAGCTGGGTAAAAGACAGGAGATCTTAAATGCAATTCCTCAGGCAGCAGGGGAAGTGACCAATGTATTAGTGATGATGTTTGGCGGTGTACTGGTGATCCGGGGAAGTATCACATCGGGTATGCTGGTGGCCTATACAAGTCTGTTGGCAGCATTTATAGAACCGGTAAATAAACTGGCAGAGTTTGTGAAGAAAATCCAGACATTGAAAGCAGATATGTCCCGGGTGGAAGATATCATGAAGTACGAGGAGGACAGAAAATTTAAGGAGACAGAGAAAATGCAGATGACACTGAAGCTGGAAGGCGAGGTGTGCTTGAAGGATATTTCTTTTGGATATAGTATTCTGGAAAAACCCTTGGTGGAGGATTTTCATTTTCTACTTCCAAGTGGCAGCTCCATTGCTTTCGTGGGCGCTTCCGGCTGTGGTAAATCTACGGTGTCAAAGATTGTAAGTGGTTTATACCTGCCCTGGAGCGGCAAGGTGCTTTTGGATGGTATTCCTGCTGAGAAGATTCCAAAGGAGATTCTTTCCTCAAGTATTTCCACTGTCAGTCAGGAAATCACACTGTTTTCCGGAACCATACGGGATAATCTGACTATGTGGAATCATAGTATCATGGAAGTCGACATTGTGAATGCAGCCAAGGACGCATGCATTCATGATGTGATCACAAGTAAACCGGGGGCATATGACTTCAAACTTACAGAAGGGGGAGGCAATTTGTCCGGCGGACAGCGGCAGCGGCTGGAGATCGCTAGGGCGCTTGTGACAAATCCAAGCGTTCTGATTATGGATGAAGCGACCAGCGCACTGGATCCTGTTGTAGAGAAAGAGATCATTGACAATATCAAGCGGCGCGGCTGCACCTGTATTATTGTGGCACACCGCCTGTCCGCCATTCGTGATTGTGATGAGATCATTGTGATGGAGAGAGGCAGGATCGTTCAGCGGGGGACCCATGAAGAACTGGCAGCAAAAACTGGGCACTATCAGCGCCTGATACAAAACATATAGAGAGGAAATCTGTTTCACATGATTCAATTACAGGGCGGAACAGTCCATATTACACAAAATGATACCGTCTATGAAATCATAACAGGCCGTGTGCTGGTATATTTGATGCCATATACAGAAGGAAAGACCGGAAGGCGACTGTTTTTGACAGAGTGCGCACAGGGGGAGAAGATACCTGGTTTTTTGCACAGCGGACAGGTACTTGGCAGTTGGTGTATCGGGCTGACAGCGTTAGATAAAGCAAAGATCAGGGAACTTCCGCAGCAGGCAGGAGAGGAATTAAAATATGCGTTTGCCAGGAGGTTAAATATCCATCTGGGGAGTATGGAAGAATATGACGAGCAGTTGATTGAAAAATATAATCTCAATATCGTAAAAGAAGAGGGATATATCTATGCTGCAGCGGCAGAACAAAGTGAAACTTATGAGAAAAGTCTGAATGTTATTTACGATCTGTTTCGTCATAAAAGCCAAAGACGGGTAACGGAAAAAAGCGGTAACCGAATGTACGATACAGCAGCTTATCTGTGCGACCGCCAGCATATACCGATTGTCTCATTTGCGGTTATCAGAGAAAACTGTGGAAGAAGGTTTACTTTGGAGGATATTTCCAGAGTTTCCCATT
>ERZ808044.815-NODE-815-length-25138-cov-11.415706_pt1 | contig 25138 bp, 18 predicted proteins | sample MGYA00380195_ERZ808044 | MGnify/ENA primary metagenome ERZ808044 (study PRJEB31490, sample SAMN06133423) | mouse gut metagenome | isolation source: Z7_2 | host: mice | place: China: Chengdu | collected 2015-05 ...
GCAGCCCTGCCATGAAACACCTTTTAATACGCCGTTAGAATCTGTAACAATATCTTTTGTGTACTGATACTGGTTTGCCAAATCAGCGTCTGTAATTCCAAGATCAGCTACCGGCATTGTGTAATCGGTATTTACATATTTTAATGCGTAGTCAGCCTCTACTAAGAAAAGGTCTATCTTGTCATCTGCTGCCGCATCTGCCTGTTTTAATAAGGTAGCGTCCAGATTGTTCTGATATGCGTTGTCATCGTTCGGTGTAATGTTCCATTTTACGGTAACGTCACCGATGGTTCCTGATGTAGCATCAATCTTGGTATATCCCGGATAGTGGTCTGTGATGCGGGACTTGAACTCTTCATTCCAGCAGTAGATATTTAACACTTTACCTTCGTCACTTACAGCTGCTGTAGTGTCGCTTCCAGCATCCGAAGCTTCTGTTCCGGCAGCGTCTGCTGTACCTGCATCTGCTGTGCCTGCATCTGGGGTACCTGCATTACCGGTACCTGCGTTTGTGGATGCTCCTGAATTGTTTCCGCATCCTGTTATCATGGTTGCTGCCATTGCTGCACATAATAATGCGCTTACGATTTTCTTTTTCATAGAAAACCCTCCTCCTTAATCATAGGCTTTTTTGTTTTTTGAGAAACTTGCGGTCCCGCCCAAAGCATTTCTGCAAAAATGCCGGCATATCTTAGTTTTCGATAGTTCCAACGGACTGTCCCGGTATTAAAGTTCCTTCTATAACAACTCTCTCAACGAGAGTGGTTCGCGGTTTTTCAATGGCGCTGATTAATCGTTTTGCCGCTTCGCTGCCGATTAACTCAGTGTCCTGTTTTATGGTGGCGAATTTCGGATGTAACAGCTGTGATATCCTCGTGCCGTCATAGCCCGCAACGGAAATATCCTCCGGTATCCTAAGTCCCATCTCGGTGATAACATTTCTCCCTCCAATTAAAGAGGTGTCATCAGGGTAGATAATGCAGGTCGGGGGTTCTTCTAAATTCAGCAGTTCTTTCGTCTGCCTCGCTGCCCCCTTCGTCTCTAAGTACTCCGCCTCCCGGATATATTCCTCCGGTATCTTAAGCCCAAGCTCATCCGTGGTACGGTAAAAGCTTGCCAGACGGTCCTTTGTGACATAAGATCTGCCCTGCCCGTGTATGTATGCAATTTTCCGATGTCCCTGCCCGTAAATATATTTCACAAGACTTTCCATTCCCTGAATGTTGTTAGAGCTTACTGCCGTACAATTATGATGGATATAGTCAATGGTGACTACCGGCAAATCTCCGTTCATCAGTTCTAAGACATCGGGGTCACTGTAATCGGCACAGACAATCGCCACTCCCTCAAAGTTCCGGTACCTGCAATGTTCATAATAGGACATCTTGCGTTTTTCAAAACAGGTATTGATAAAAGTGATATCATATCCTAACTTTTCCGCCTGTACCTTCAAACCATTTAAAACGCCGGAAAAATATTCGTGGGTCAAACCTCTTCCCGCCTCTTCTTCGAAAAGAACTCCTATATTATAGGAACGGTTAGTTTTTAGTGCCCGCGCCGCCGCATTGGGAAAATACCCAAGGGCTTCTGCTGTCTTTCGTACACGTCTCTTTGTCTCTTCGCTGATATCCTTCTGGTCATTCAATGCCTTGCTTACGGTAGCAGTGGACACTCCACATTTTTCCGCTATCGTCTTTAAAGATACCATCCGAACCTCCTGGTGTTTCGAAAACAATTCGCATTTGTTGCTTAATCGTTTTCGTATGTTTATCATATCTCTTTTTTGCGGTAAATGCAACCAATTTTTATCTTTTCGTCGTGTTTCACACTTTTTTACTGCAATTTTTGTGCATTTTTGCATGGAATATTAGTGTTTTAACCTTAATAACTAGAGCTCACATTCCGTTTCTTATACGTTTTCGTATTTTATCCTGTATTTTTCCTTACTTTTCCTTTTGTAACTTTGTTCCATATTTTGTTCCCTTTTTTGTATATTCTGCCAGTTTCCTTTATTTTTCAATGTTTTCTATTGATTTTTTCTTTTTATGAAGATATACTTTTAATCAGGAATTTTCAACTTAATCGTTTTCGATAGCATTACGTTGACCACTACGTTTGATATGGAGGATTTACTTATGAAATTTGGCTATTTTGATGACGCAAACAAAGAATATGTCATCACTTCCCCGAAAACCCCGCTGCCATGGATTAACTACCTTGGCTCGGAAGATTTCTTTTCCCTTGTTTCTAATACCTGCGGCGGCTATAGTTTCTATAAAGACGCAAAGCTGCTCCGCCTCACCAGATACCGTTACAACAATGTTCCTTATGACAGCAACGGTCATTACTACTATATTAAAGAAGGCGACACCATATGGAATCCGGGCTGGATGCCTACAAAGACGGAATTGGACAGCTATAGCTGCCGTCACGGCATGGGCTACTCCGTTTTCAACGGAAGTAAAAACAACCTTTCCGCCGAATTGACTGCATTTGTTCCTGTAGGCTGTAGCTGTGAAGTCAACAAACTGACTCTCACCAATAACGGAACCGCAGAAAAACAGTTTTCCGTCTTTTCTTATGTAGAGTTCTGTCTCTGGAACGCCATGGATGATATGACGAACTTCCAGCGGAACTTCTCCACCGGAGAAGTGGAAATCCACGATTCCGCCATCTATCACAAGACCGAATACAGAGAGCGCAGAAACCACTATGCTGTTTACGCGGTAAATGCCCATATGGCAGGCTTCGATACGGACCGTGATTCCTTCTTAGGGGCTTACGGCGAAAATTCCGCACCGGAGGTGGTTGTGACAGGCACTTCTAAAAACTCTGTTGCCAGCGGCTGGGCTCCTGTAGGTTCCCACCACCTATCCGTCACCTTAGCTCCGGGAGAGAGCAAAACCTTTGTCTTTGTCCTTGCCTACGTGGAGAATCCGGTGGAAAAAAAATGGGTCGGTCCGGCAGAGAACAACGTAATTAACCGAGCTCCCGCCGATGCGCTGCTTGAGCAGTTTGACACCACGGAGAAGGCAGATGCCGCTCTCGCAAAATTAAAGGATTACTGGGATACCCTGTTATCCCACTTTACCGTTTCCTCCGGCGAGGAAAAATTAGACCGTATGGTCAATGTATGGCACCAATATCAGTGTATGGTTACTTTTAACATGAGCCGTTCCGCTTCTTATTTTGAATCCGGAATCGGACGGGGCATGGGATTCCGGGATTCCTGTCAGGATTTGTTAGGCTTCGTACATCTGATTCCCGACCGTGCAAGAGAGCGTATTTTAGACATCGCAGCTACCCAGTTTGAGGACGGCAGCGCTTACCACCAGTATCAGCCTCTGACCAAAAAAGGAAACTCCGACATCGGAAGCGGTTTCAACGACGACCCGCTGTGGCTCATTGCCGGAGCTGCCGCCTACATTAAGGAAACCGGGGACTACACGATTTTAGATGAAATGACTCCTTATGACAGCGACGCCTCCAAGGCAACCGACTTCATGGAGCACTTAAGACGTTCCTTCCATTATACAATGGAGCATTTAGGACCTCACGGTCTGCCGCTCATCGGGCGTGCCGACTGGAACGACTGTCTGAACTTAAACTGCTTCTCCACAGAACCGGGAGAATCTTTCCAGACCTTTGGCCCTTCGGAAGGGCCTAATGCAGAATCCGTATTTGTTGCCGGAATGTTTGTCCGCTACGGAAAAGATTACGCCGCTATCTGCCGCCACAGAGGGCTCACAGAAGAGGCGGAACTGGCAGAGAAAGCCATCGCTGACATGGAGAAAACCGTTCTTGAAGCCGGTTGGGACGGCGAATGGTTCTTACGCGCCTACGACCACTACAAAAACAAAATCGGTTCCAAAGAATGCGAGGACGGAAAAATCTTCATCGAGCCCCAGGGCTTCTGCGTTATGGCAGAAATCGGCTTAGAAGAGGGACATTGCTTAAAGGCAATGGAATCCGTAGAAAAATATTTAGACACCGAATACGGTATCGTACTGCTGCAGCCGCCTTACCATAAATACCACGTGGAGCTTGGCGAGATTTCCTCCTATCCGCCCGGATACAAGGAGAACGGCGGTATCTTCTGCCACAATAACCCATGGATTTCCATTGCAGAGACGGTTGTGGGACGGGGCAACCGGGCTTGGCAGGTGTATACGAGAACCTGTCCTGCCTACATAGAGGATATCAGCGAAATTCATCGCACCGAGCCTTATGTCTATTCCCAGATGATTGCAGGAAAGGACGCTCCCAACTTCGGCGAAGCGAAAAACAGCTGGCTCACCGGAACGGCTGCCTGGACCTTCTTAGATGTATCCCAGTTTATTCTGGGTATCCGTCCGGATTATGACGGTCTGACAGTAGACCCCTGTATTCCGGATACCTTAGACGGATTTACTGCAAAACGTGATTTCCGCGGTGTCAGCTACCACATTACCGTGAAGAATCCGAACCACGTGCAGAAGGGTGTTGTGTCTCTGACGGTGGACGGCGTTTCCGTTGAAGGAAATACCATTCCGGTGGTGACGGACAAAAAAGATGTGTATGTTGAAGCTGTGATGGGTTAAACAAAAGCTGCCGCACCGGCTCATATATTTTGCCGGTGCGGCAGCTTTTTCTGCAAAATTCCATTTCTTTTAAATATCATAAATTTATTTCTGTGCTGACGCACTTTGTGCCGCACAATTTTTCACTGATTTCATCAGGCTGATGAGTGCCTGCATATAATGTAAACCTGCTACCGAAGCAGCCTCGCTCGCCGTTTTCGTCAACAGCGGTAAATGCTCTTTCCGATACAGGTATTTCTACGATCATTTTCTCGCCTGCTGCAAGATTTACCCTCTTGAAACCACACAGACTCACATTAGGCACAGCGTTTTCACAATAGTCCTTTATATAAAGCTGAATAACGTCATCCACCGTTTTTCCGCCAGTGTTTTCGACGGTCACAACAGCCTTGCCGTCCTTATATTCAACCGATGTGCAAACAATTTCTCCGTAAGTAAGACCGTATCCGAAGGGATAAAGCACATTATTTTCCGCATAACGGTAGGTGCGGTTTTTCATGGAATAATCGGTGAAGTCGGGAAGCATATCGGAACGTTCGTAGAATGTAACGGGCAGCTTGCCCGAAGGTGAAACGTCGCCGAAAAGTATCTGTGCAAGTGCCGTGCCGCCTTCCGAGCCGGGATACCATGCGTGGATTAACGCATCCGGCTCACATTCGGTATTCACCGAACTTCCTGCTGCGCACACAACGATAACCGGCTTGCCCGTCTGCATGATCTTGTCTATCAGGATACGCTGACTTTCGGGCAGACGCAGATCATTTTTATCTCCCGAAGAAAACTCGTTGCCCGTATCGCCCTCTTCGCCCTCAATGGTGGAGTCGAGTCCAACGCAAAGTACAACAAGATCGGCACAGTCCGCAGCGGCGAGTGCCTCAGCATATCTGTCACCCGTTTTTGCAAGTCCTGATACCTTATCTTTGTAAAGGTGACAACCCTCGGCATAAATTACCCTGCCCTTAAAGCGCTCTCTAATACCGTCAAGGAAGGTAACATACTTATCCGCAGTACCGTTATAGTTGCCCTCCAGCGCAATTCTGCTGTCGCTGTTTGGACCGATGACCGCAATTGTCTGCAGTTGGCTTTCATCAAGCGGAAGTATGCCGTTATTTTCCAGCAATACCATGGACTTTTGGGCACATTTCAGCGAAACCTCCTTGTGCTCCTTGCACGCTACAACGGTATAAGGTATATCATCATATTCTGTTTTATCATCGAACATACCAAGCCTTATCCTTGTTCTCATAAGATGTATGCAGGCGTTTCGTATATGCCCCTCGGTGATAAGTCCCCTGTCAAGTGCGGCAAGGAGATACGCATAAGTGCAGCCGCAGTTTACATCGCATCCCGATTTTATGGCAAGAGCCGCAGATTCAACCGGATTCGATGTAAGACCGTGATGCTCATGGAAATCGCGTATTGCCCAGCAATCGGACACAAAGTATCCCTCAAAGCCCCACTCATCAAGCTTTGACATAAGAAAACTGCTTGCGCAGGCAGCCTCGCCGTTTACACAGTTATATGCGCCCATTACGCCCTCAACGTGAGCTTCTCTGACGAGTGCTTCAAAGGCAGGAAGATAGGTTTCTTCCATATCCTTTTTGGAAACTTCGGCATTAAACTCGTGACGCACTGCTTCGGGACCGCTGTGTACAGCATAATGCTTAGCGCATGCGGCAGCTTTCATTGTTTTTCCTTCACCCTGCAAGCCTTTTACAAAGGCTTTACCATTTTCGGCAGTCAGATACGGATCTTCGCCGTAGGTCTCATGTCCTCTGCCCCAGCGAGGATCACGGAAAATATTGATATTGGGTGCCCAGAAGGTCAGCCCCTTGTATATATCCCGGTCATCATATTTTGTATATGCATTATACTTTGCACGAGCTTCCTCAGCAATTATATCTGCGACTTTCTGAGTCAGTTCTGTATCAAACATAGCCGCCAAACCGATAGCCTGCGGAAACATTGTGGCTATGCCCGAACGCGCAAGACCGTGAAGTCCCTCGTTCCACCAGTTATATGCAGGAATGCCCAGCCTTTTTACGGCAGGAGCGTCGTATCTGAGCTGAGAAGCCTGCTCATCGACCGTCATTGCATCGGTTAGCGCAATTGCTCTTTCTTCTGCGCTGAAGGAGTTATTGAGATATTTTTCCATAGTGATTATCCTTTCATAGTGACTGTAATAAATCAATATTCAAAAAATTACTTTGGCAATGAATCCATAATTGCCTTGACAATTTCGGGTGTGTACCAGCTAAGCTCGTTGCGGTTGAAAATACCGAAAAGCTCGTTGCCTGAGGTGTAGTATCCATTATCCCACCATACGCAGGGAATGCCGTATTTTTCGGCTGTGCTTACATAGCAGGAGGTCCATTTTGCCACCTCGTCAACATTGGTGGTCTCCTGGTCCTTATCAAGTTTCTTTGAAACTGCTCCGTATTCGGTTATGATAACGGGAATACCCTGGCTGATAAAGGTCTCGTCAAGGTTACTGAAAAGCCTTTCAATTTCAGACGCACAGGACTTGTCGAAATAAAGCGCGTTATATTCTAATCCCACAGGCTCGTATGTAAAGCAGTAGGGGGTATATGCGTGAATTGATACGCCCACATACTTATCATCGGGAACCGTCAGATTTTCTATGCCAACGGGAGCGGCCTGAGCGGCAAAGCTTATCAGCAGGGTTCGTGTTTCATTGTTTCCACCCGTTGCTCTGACAGCCTTTACAAAGGTATCGTTCAGCTGATTGAGACAATCTCTGCCCTCCTCGGTTCCGCCGTCCCATTCGCTTGCGCCACCCTTTATTCTCGGCTCGTTAAGTCCCTCGAAAATAAGATGATCGCCGTAATCCGAAAAACGCTCTGCAACCTGGGTCCAAAGTGCGGAAAGCTGCTCTTTGACATCATCAAGCTCGTCATACTGCGGCTTTACCCAGTTGTCCTCGTGGTGTGTGTTCAGGATAACGTACATATTGTTTTTCAGAGCATATCCCACAACTTCCTCCACACGGTCAAGCCATTCGGAATCAACAGTGTAGTCGGGTGCTTCTCCCATATGGCCGTCCCATGTGGTGGGGGTACGAATGGTATTGAAGCCTGCTTTATAAACCTCGTCTATCATTTCCTGCGTTGTTATGGGATTGCCCCAGGCTGTTTCTCCGCCCTCTGCGTCAAGGGTATTGCCCAGATTCCAGCCTGCGCCCATTTCAGCGATAAGCTCTGCTGCGGATATACCCCGCATTTCTCCCAATGGACGTGTATCTTCCTCAGCAGTCGCAATTTTACCTGCACAGGCGGTCATTGAGACAGCCATAAATGCTACCATCAATAATGAAATTATTTTTTTCATACAGATTATCCTTTCATAGTGACTGTAATATTCTATTGAGTTGCTACGAATAGTGTTCGCCGCAAATACCGAAGTCAATACTCTTGTACGTCCACGCCGCTCTTGCAATGCCGTACTTTTCAAAAACGCTGTGGATATCCTCAAACCATATCGCGGTGTCTCTTATTTCGGCACGGTCGATAACGCCGTATTCGCCGCAGTAAAGAGGAACATTCGCATTTTCGGCAACTTCCACAGCCTCTGCAATGAGCTTTTCCATAAATTCCGCACCCATTGTATCAGTACCAAAAAGCCCCGAACCAAAGCTGCCAATTTCCTTTGAGGTCCTGCGGTATTCCTCCATATTTCCGGGATAGCTTATAGTTTTATCCGCAATAAGAGGCTGCCATGGTGCAAGCTGATGTGTAAAAAGAAACGGCTCATAGAAATGAAAATTATACACAATATTACTATCCTTGGGAACATCAAGCTGCGCCAGCGTATGAACGCTGTTCCACTGTATACCGCCGACGATTATTTTTGTCTCGGGAGTCAAACGCCGTATCTCGGAAATCGTTTTTGAAGCAAGCGCGTTCCAGCGACTGCTGTCGTTTTCCACTATTTCATTCAGAAGCTCAAAAGCTATATTTCTTTTCTTTCCGTAGTGTGAGGCAATATTTATCCAGAGAGAAATAAATCTATCCTGCAGCTCTGGGCTGTCAAACATAACATTGTCCTCAGGCTTGTTGTCAAAAGCAAATCCCTTCGTTTTGTGCAGGTCGAGGATAAGATCCAGCCCATATTGTTCGCACCACTCCACACAATCGTCAATATGCTTATATCCGTTTTCCAGTGGCAGACCATCCTCGTCCTCAATAACATTATAGTCAATGGGCAGACGGACGTGGTCAAGCCCCCATTCGGATATTGTTTTTATATCACTTTCGGTAATAAATTCGCTGTAATGTTTCTCGGAATACTCTGCGCACTGCGAGAGCCAGCCGCCCAGATTTATTCCACGCATAAATCCTTCAAACTTTTTCATTTTACATTCTCCTAAATATTTTCCCAAAAACATTTTATGATTCGCCATTTTTTTCCGATACTCAGACGGTGTCATTTTCATTTTATTTTTAAACTGCCTCATAAAATGAGAAGCACTTTTATAACCGCACATTTCTGCAACCTGTACAATTGAAATATCTGTTGTTGACAGCAGATATTTGGCGTGGTCAATCCGGCTTTGAATGACATCGTTCATCACACTTATTTCAAATATTTCTTTATATAAATGATGTTGGGGTCAAAAGCCCCTCTATAGTACCTTGAAAAGTTCATATATTTTGTAGTAAATACAAGCCTAAATGGTTTACTTGCTGTATAATAGAGGTATCAAAGCTACAGTGTGGCTTGGGAAAGAAGGTAATCTCTCTATGTCATTCAAAGAAAACGCTTACCAGCAAATGTCATTTACAGATAGTTTTTCAGGATTAACTGCCAGAGCATTTTTAGCCCCAATCAGCACGGGCGAGACACTGAGACTACCCTGAAAAATTTCCTCCCCTTAAATAGAAAAAGCTGCTGCACCGGCTCATGTATTTTGCCGGTGCGGCAGTTTTTTCTATCTGTTTATCGTTATGAAATTCTCAGCCTGTCATAAATGCTTCCTACCCTAGTACTTTGACTGTACTTACTAATAATCAAAAATACCTTGTATCGCATCTGTGATATTAATAACATCAGAATAATGAAGGCGGCTTACTTTTTTATAACCTCTATATCGTAAGTCAATCAGCCTCATCTGTTCACACAATACAGTACCTTCTACTTCGTCCGTTTTAATATCAATATGCAGTGGGTCCCGGAACGCATTCTCGACAATCGGGCACAAAACCGCCTGTTCTGCAGTATTAAAAAAGTTTTTGCTGACAACTAAATAGCAGCCTTTCATCTTCTCAACAGATAGGATATCTCCCTGCTCAACCGCCATGTTTTACCACCTCTCGCGTCCAACCGGTTCTCCCCAGTCAAATTCCTCATATGGTCCCAGCTTTCCGCCAAATTCTTTTGCTCTTTCTTCCAGCGTGCGGTGTTTCCGGGTTTTCTTTAAGACGATTGCCCCATCTACCAATTCAATATCAAGATAATCATTCGTTTGGATATCCGCCAACGCCAACAGCTCCTTTGAAAGCCTAATGCCCTGACTATTTCCCCATGCTTTCACCTGCGCAACCATACTTATCGCCTCCTTGTATATACATAAGTATATACTTTTCAAACCATTTTTGTCAACACTAGCCAGCCGGATTTTTAGTTGCTACTTAGCTCGCACTCACCACGCCGGTTTCACAGTCCAAATCCACATAAGCGCTGGATTTTAATACTGCCAGAGCATTTTTAGCCCCAATCAGCACCGGAATGTCAAGACTTAAGCCCGCTATCGCCGCATGGCAGCTCTCGCTGTCCGCCTCCACAATCAGACCGGAGGCCTGGCGCATCTGCTCCATCATATGGTTGTTGGTGTCGGAGGCAACAATAATATCTCCCACCTTAAAATTTGCCAAATCTTCTTCGCTGTGGCAGACACAGAGGTTGGCAGAAATCTTCTTCTCATTCAGACCCCTTCCCTTGACTAAAATATGTCCCGCCACCTGAACTTTAATCATGTTCGTAGTGCCTGAGATGCCGAGAGGCACGCCTGCGGTAATCACCACCACATCGCCGCTCTCAATGAGCCCCGCCTCTTCCGCTGCGTCCACTGCATAATCAAACAGCTCCTCCGCCTGGGTTTTTTCCTCAATCAGAAGCGGTATCACGCCCCAGGATAATGCCAGCTGGCGATATACCTTATCGGTCAGGCAGGCTCCGACAATGAGGCAGTCCGGACGGTATTTTGATACCATACGGGCGGTACGTCCCGATTTGCTGACGGTGATAATTGCCGCCGCATTCAAATCCCCTGCCATGGTACAGGTGGCATGGGAAATGGCATTGGTCACATCAGGATTACACATGGTTTTGCGCTGTTTAAAACGCTGCACATAGTTGATATCCTGCTCCGTGCGGACAGCAATGCGCACCATGGTTTTTAACGCCTCAATGGGGTACATGCCGGCAGCCGTCTCACCGGAAAGCATAATAGCGCTGGTTCCGTCATAAATGGCATTGGCAACGTCTGTTGCCTCCGCTCTGGTAGGTCTTGGATGTTTCATCATGGAATCCAACATCTGCGTTGCGGTGATAACCTTTTTTCCTGCCTCGCAGACCTTCTTGATAATCATTTTCTGGATGACCGGAACGTCCTCTAAGGGAATCTCCACACCCATATCACCTCTTGCCACCATAATGCCGTCGGAAACCCGGATAATTTCATCTATATTCTGCACGCCCTGCATGTTTTCGATCTTGGAAATGATATTGATATCCTCTCCGCCTTTTTCCTCTAAAATCTTGCGGATTGCCAGAACATCATCTGCCGTGCGTACAAAGGAAGCCGCAATGAAATCATAGTCATTCTCCACTGCAAATAAGATATCACTGTAGTCCTTTTCGCTGATATAAGGCATGGACAGCTCCACATTCGGCACATTGACACCCTTTTTATTGGAAACCATACCACCATTGATAACACGGCAGACAATGTCCATAGGCTTCTCACCGTTTTTCTGCACTTTTGCCCCGGCTGTGGGTTTGATTTCCGCCACTTCCATCTCAATCAGTCCGTCATCAATAAGAATCCGGCTGCCGGTCTTCACATCCCCCGGCAAATCCTTGTAGGTGATAGAAACCCGGGTGGCGTCTCCCTTTATTTCCTCCGTGGTGAGGGTAAACATCTGTCCGTCCTTTAATTCCACCTTACCCTCTGCAAACTCCATCAGGCGGATTTCCGGTCCCTTGGTATCTAATAAAGCCGCCACCGGACGCTTCATTTCCTCCCGGAGCTTACGCAGCATGATAAGTCTTCCCATCTGCTCTTCATGGGAGCCGTGTGAAAAATTGAAACGGGCCACGTTCATGCCCTCTTCAATGAGCCTGCGCATTACGCTTTCATTATCTGTTGCGGGTCCTAAGGTACAAACAATTTTAGTCTTTCTAAACATGCTCTCCATCCTTTTTCTGTTTTTCTATAAGATAATTTATTTTGTTATCATGGTTCCCGGACCGCCGCTCACATGAGTACCGTCTTTGTTCAGCTTGGTAATCAGCACGGATTTGATGGCAGAATCCCCGATAAAATCAACGGCAGCCTGAATTTTGGGCAGCATATCATTTTCTCCGAACTGACCCTCTTCGATATATTCCTTTGCTTCGGCAACTGTCATGGCAGTCAGTGGCTTCTCATTTTCTGTACCGTAATTTAAGCACACGTTGTCCACACTTGTTAAAATAACAAGCATATCGGCATCTAAAAGCTCCGCTAATTTTCCGGCCGCAAGGTCTTTCTCAATAACTGCACTGGCTCCCTTTAAATTGTTATCCTGCACTAACACCGGAATACCGCCTCCGCCGCATGCCACTACCACCTGATCGGCATCGCAGAGTGCCCGAATGGCGTCGATTTCCACAATATCCACCGGCTTTGGAGCTGCCACGATACGGCGGAAGCCCTCCTCCACCTTCACCACATGGTTTCCTTTTTTCTCCTCTGTCTCTGCCTCTTCCTCGTTCATGATACGTCCGATGATTTTGCTTGGTTTATAGAATGCCTCGTCATACGGATCTACCACTACCTGGGTCAGTACCGTGGCAACAGGCTTATAAATTCCTTTATTCAATAATTCGCTGCGGATGGCATTCTGCAAATCGTAACCGATATATCCCTGGCTCATGGCTGAGCAGACCGACATAGGTGTTGCCGTATACTCCGGATATAACCTGCAAAATTCATTCATCGCCTTGTGAATCATCCCCACCTGTGGTCCGTTGCTGTGGGTAATCACCACCTGATAATCTTCACGGATAAAATCTGCCACCGCCTTTGCAGTGCGCTTTGTAGCTTCCTTCTGCTCCGGCAGCGTGGTGCCTAACGCCTCATGTCCAAGTGCAATTACGATTTTTTTCTTCTTCATACTCACTTACCAAGCCTTTCTATTTTTTTGAACTTTCTGTCTGGAAATCTACCACAACTCCTGATATTTTAGAAGCAATACTGGATTTATTTTATCATGAACCTGTATAGATACGCAATGAGGATTACTACTGTCCATCCGTTATTCCGGGTTTTCCTCCGGCAGCACAAGGCTGTCAATCAACTCCCAGATTTCCTCCCGCCCCTGCTTCGTCTCTGCGGAAAAGGGAATGATGGTGGTTCCCGGCTCAACGTTCAGCCCTTCCCGAACTGCCTTCACCTGTTTTTGTATCTGGCTGCGCTTAATTTTATCTAACTTCGTGGCAATGATAATCGGCGCAAAGCCCTGATACACCATCCACTCATACATGATTTTATCGTTGGCGGAAGGATCATGGCGGATATCGATCAAAAGGAATACCGCCTTTAACTTCTTTGAAGTGTGAAGATAGTTTTCTATCATTTTTCCCCACTTTGCCTTTACTTCCTCAGACGCCTTGGCATAGCCATATCCCGGCAAATCCACAAGATACATGGCATCATTGATGTTATAGAAATTGATGGTCTGGGTTTTCCCCGGCTGGGCGGAAGTTCTCGCAAGGGATTTCCTGTTCATCAGGGCATTAATCAGAGAAGATTTTCCCACATTGGATTTCCCTGCGAATGCCACCTCATTATAAGGATTATCCGGTATCTTGCTGGTGATACCGCAAACCGTTTCTAAGTTTACATTTTTAATTACCACAGAATTTTCCCCGCCTTTCCGCAGCCTGCAAAAACAAACGCCTGCCGCAATACTTGTACTGTGTCTTACGTAATATCGTATTCTTTCTGCAAAGCCCTTTTATTTTGCAAATGCCACTTCTAATACCTGGCTCAGGTTCTCCACAAAGACAATTTCCAAGCCCTTTTTGATTTCCTCGGAAATCTCGTCAATGTCCTTTTCATTCTTCTTCGGGACACAGACGGTTTTAATCCCTGCATTCTTTGCCGCAAGGGTCTTTTCCTTTAAGCCTCCGATGGGGAGGACACGTCCCCTTAAGGTAATCTCCCCTGTCATTGCCACGTCCGCCCTCACAGGGGTTCCCGTAATGGCAGAGAGCATGGCGGTTGCCATGGTGATACCCGCCGAAGGCCCGTCCTTGGGCACTGCACCCTCCGGGATATGGATATGAATATCGTTCTCCTGGAAAAATTTCTTCGATATCTGATATTCATTGCTGACGGAACGGATGTAGCTTAATCCCGCCTGAGCAGACTCCTTCATCACATCCCCAAGCTGTCCTGTCAGCTGGATTTCTCCCTTGCCCGGCATGATGTTGACCTCGATTTCCAAGGTATCACCGCCTACGCTGGTCCATGCCAGACCTCTGACAATACCGATTTCGTCGGTATCATTTTTTAAATCAAAGCTGTATTTTTCCTTACCTAAATATTTCTCTACGTTCTGCTCCGTAACCTTGACCTTTTTCTTGTCATTCTCGTAAATGTCCCTTGCCGCTTTTCTTGCAATCTCACCCAGCTTGCGCTCTAAGTTACGGACCCCCGCCTCTCTGGTATAACCACGGATAATCTTTGCCAGCGCCTTATCACTGACGGAAAGCTGACCTGACTTTAACCCGTTTTTCTCCATCTGCTTTGCCAAAAGGTGCTCTTTGGCAATGTGGGCCTTCTCATTCTCCGTGTAACTGGTGACTTCGATAACCTCCATCCGGTCAAGCAGCGGCCTTGGAATATCCTGCAGGGAGTTTGCCGTGGCAATGAAAAATACCTCCGACAAATCCACTGGAACCTCCACATAGTGGTCACGGAATTTGCTGTTCTGCTCGGAATCTAACACCTCCAACAGGGCGGAAGCGGTGTCTCCCCTGTAGTCGCTGCTCATTTTGTCAATCTCGTCTAACAGCATCAGGGGATTTTTCACTCCGGCGCTGCGCAGCCCGTTTACAATGCGTCCCGGCATGGCTCCCACGTAGGTCTTTCTGTGACCGCGGATTTCCGCCTCGTCCCGGACGCCGCCAAGGCTGATTCGGACATATTTTTTATCCAAAGCCCTCGCCACGGAGCGGGCAATGCTGGTCTTTCCCGTTCCCGGAGGTCCCACTAAGCAGATAATGGGGCTCTGCCCCTTTTTCGTCAGGTTGCGGACTGCCAGAAACTCCAGCATACGCTCCTTAACCTTCTCTAAGCCATAGTGGTCCTCATTTAAAATCTTCTCTGCATTTTTGATATCCCTGTTGTCCCTTGAGGCCTTATCCCAGGGCAGTTCCAAAAGCGTCTCGATATAGCCCCTGCTGACGGCACTCTCGGAGGAGCTTGCGCTGATATTTTTAAATCGGGAGATCTCTTTTTTTATCTTCTCCTTGATTTCCTTATCCGCCTTCAGCTTCTTTAAGTCCTCCAGGTAAGAATCCGCATCCGACTCCGTATTGTCCTCGCCTAATTCCTCCCGGATCACCTTCATCTGCTCCCGCAGAAGATATTCCTTCTGGTTCTTATCCACCCGCTGCTTGACCTTAGCCTGAAATTCATTTTTGATGGCTGTGATTTCGATTTCTTTTAAAAGCAGCGCCATCAGAACCTCGTAGCGTTCCGTCAGGGAGACGGCCTCTAACATTTTCTGCTTTTCCCCATAGCGGAAAGGAAGGTTGTTTGCCAGCATATCCATCAGTTTTTCTAAGTCTGCTGTTTCCTTCACCTGGCGCAGCATTTCTTTTCCCATACGGGGATTCACTGCCCCATAGCGCTCAAAGGTTTCCTGCACGCCCCGCAGCATGGCAGTTTTCACTTCCTCTGTCAGTCCGTCGTCCACAGTCTCGTCAAACCGGACGATCTCCGCCAACAGGTATTCCGGATGGTCAAGAAAGGTGTTTATCTCCGCCCGTTCTTTTCCCTCCACTAAAATACGTACGATATGGTTCTGTAATTTAATGACCTGTTTTACTTCTGCAATGATACCGATTTTATACAAATCCTCTAGGGCAGGCTCCTCCTGCTCCACATCCCGCTGGGTCACTAAAAAGATTTTCTGTTCCTCCATCATGCAGGCTTCCACTGCTTTAACGGATTTTTCACGGCTCACGTCAAAGTGGGCAATCATGCCCGGCAGAATGACCATGCCCCGCAATGCCACTGCCGGCATTTTCATAATCATTGTATCCAAAACTATTTTTCCTCTATTTTTTTCAATTCCTGGCTTTCAATGGACAGCTTTTCCTGCACCAGTTTCTTCGTGATCTGACATCTGCTGATGCTCTCGTCGGAAGGAATATGGTACATCATATCCAAAGTTACCGCCTCCATAATGGCACGTAAGCCTCTGGCTCCCGTCTTGCGCTCTAATGCCTTGTCCGCTATCGCCTCAAAAGCAGCCTCATCTATCTCCAATGCCACTCCGTCTAACTCAAACAACTTCTGGTACTGCTTTGCCAGGGCGTTTTTCGGCTCCTTCAAAATACGGATTAATGCATTTTTGTCTAACATATCTAAGGAAACCGTCACCGGAACACGTCCGATAAACTCCGGTATCAGACCGAATTTCACAAAATCCTGAGGCAGCGCATGTTTAAATACGTCTCCGATGTTGTATTCATTTCTATCCTTTACATCTGCGTTAAATCCGATGGTTTTCTGGTCTAAACGGGTCTCGATGATTTTTTCAAGTCCGTCAAAAGCTCCGCCGCAGATAAACAGAATGTTGGTGGTGTCAATCTGTATCAGCTCCTGCTGGGGATGTTTTCTTCCCCCCTGGGGCGGAACAGATGCAACCGTACCCTCTAAAATCTTTAATAATGCCTGCTGCACACCCTCACCGGAAACATCACGGGTGATAGAAACATTTTCCGATTTCTTGGAAATTTTATCAATCTCGTCGATATAGATAATTCCGTGCTGGGCACGCTCTATGTTGTAATCTGCCGCCTGAATAATTTTCAGCAGAATATTTTCCACGTCCTCACCCACGTAGCCTGCCTCTGTCAGGGTAGTAGCATCCGCAATGGCAAAAGGCACATTCAGCACCCTCGCTAAGGTCTGGGCTAAAAATGTTTTACCAGAACCGGTGGGGCCTAACATTAAAATATTGCTCTTCTGCAATTCTACGCCCAAGTCTCCCCCGGCCATAATTCTCTTATAATGGTTGTATACAGCCACAGACAACACCTTTTTCGCCTGATCCTGCCCGATAACGTATTCATCTAAGAAAGCCTTTAGTTCTTCCGGCTTTAACAGGTTAATCTGTTCTGTTTCCTCCGGCTCCCTGACGGCTGCTGCATCTTCTTCCTCTAACTCTTCCTCTATAATCTCGGCACAAATATCCACACATTCATCGCAAATGTATGCCCCATTGGGCCCTGCAATCAGCTTCCGGACCTGCTCCTGCGGCTTTCCGCAAAAGGAACAACGGTATCTCTCCTCATTTCTTCCTGCCATTTTTCTGTTCTCCATTTTTATTGTTTTGATACACGTTGAGGGCATCCAGGATAGAATCTTAAAACTCTTCTATTTCAGGGTACCCTCATTTCATTGACCTGCCACAAGCGCCGTTTCTACTGGTAAACGGTTATCTGCTTGTAATGACATTGTCAATTAAGCCATATTCTTTTGCTTCCTCTGCAGACATATAGTAATCTCTCTCGGTATCTGCTGCAATGACATCATAAGGTTTTCCTGTGTTTGCTGCAAGGATTTCATTTAATTTTTTCTTGGTCTTTAAAATGTTTTCCGCTGCAATCTGAATCTCGGTTGCCTGACCCTTTGCTCCGCCGGAAGGCTGGTGAATCATAATCTCTGCATTCGGAAGTGCTAATCTCTTTCCTTTGGTTCCGCCTGCCAATAAGAAAGCTCCCATGCTGGCTGCAAGACCGATACAGATGGTGGAAACATCACATTTGATGTACTGCATGGTATCATAAATTGCCATTCCTGCGGTGACCATTCCCCCCGGTGAATTGATGTATAACTGAATGTCCTTTCCCGGGTCCTCAGATTCTAAGAACAAAAGCTGCGCCACGGTAAGGCTTGCCGTTGTCTCGTTGACTTCCTCTCCCAGGAAAATGATTCTGTCTTTTAATAAGCGGGAATAAATATCGTAATTGCGCTCCCCCCTGCTGGTCTGTTCAACGACGTAAGGTACTAAACTCATGATGATTCCTCCATTCTGCTGCCTGCCGCAGTACAAGTCCTGCCTCCTGCGGTCTGGGTATATTTTAGAAATATTTTATAATTGTTTATAAGCCTAAACAGACCGGCCCGTCCGAGCCAGTCTGTATCTGTCACCTGCCTTAGCCACAGAGAAACCCTACTCCTCTGTTTCCTCTGTTTCCTCTGTTTCTTCCGCTTCTTTCTCTTTCTTGGTTTTTGCTTTTGCTCTCTCTTTTACGTTCTCCATGATTAAGTCAACAGCTTTGGTTACCTTTAAGTCTCTTGCCATGGACTCTTTCTCCGAATCGCCCATGTACTCTTTGAGTTTATCAGCCTCCATGCCGTAAGCTGCAGCCATCTTCTCAACCTCTGCGTCGATTTCTTCATCGGTTACTTCAATGTTTTCCTCTTTTGCAATCTGCTCTAATACAAGGCTGCTCTTAATGCGGGTCTCTGCCTCCGGGCGAACCTGCTCTTTTAATTTGTCTAAGGTTAAGCCGGAAAACTGCATATACTGCTCCATGGAAAGTCCGCTCTGTGCGATTCTCTGTGCAAACTCGTTAATCATGTTCTCGCACTGGGTCTCTAACATTGCCTCTGGGATTTCCATTGTGGATTTGTCAATAATCTTCTGGATTGCCTCATCCTCTTTGGTACGTTTTGCTTCGTTCTCTTTCTGCTCTTCTAAGTGTTTCTTTAAATCCTCTTTGTACTCAGCTAAAGTATCAAACTCGGAAACGTCCTGTGCGAACTCATCATCTAACTCAGGAAGCTCTTCTGCTTTGATTTCGTGGATTTTTACTTTGAATAAAGCAGGCTTTCCGGCTAATTCTGCTGCCTGATACTGCTCTGGGAAAGTAACATTTACGTCTACCTCATCCCCTGCGTTTTTGCCTACTAACTGATCCTCAAAGGTATCAATGAAAGAGTGGGAACCGATCTCTAAGGAGTGGTTTTCCCCTTTTCCGCCCTCGAATGCAACTCCGTCCACAAATCCCTCGAAGTCAATTACTGCGGTATCACCGTTCTGAACAGGTCTGTCTGTTACGGTTACGGTTCTTGCATTGTTATTTCTTTCTTTCTCTAATGCTTCCGCCACTTCCTCGTCAGATACGGAAGTGTCAATCTTTGTTACCTGCACGCCTAAGTATTTGCCCAGTGTTACCTCCGGTCTTACAGCAACCTCTGCGGTAAAAATAAAAGGTTTGCCGGTTTCTATCTGTACTACGTCAATAGTAGGTCTTGAAACAATATCCACGCCGCTCTCATCCATTGCTGACGGATAGTTTTCCTGAATTAAAGTATTTACTGCATCCTCATAGAATACTGCTGCACCATACATTTTCTCAATCATCTGTCTTGGCACTTTTCCTTTGCGGAAACCGGGAATACTGATTTTGCCTTTCTCTTTCATATATGCAGCCTGAATTGCTTTTTCCACTTCCTCAGCTGCAACTTCAATGGTAAGTTTCGCCATGTTCTTTTCTAAATTTTCTACCTGTACACTCATTATGACTTGTTTCCTCCTTATATAATATATTCCGCTTAAATGTACATTTCCGTTCAAATACAGTCGCCAGCAGCCCCATTTTCAAGGGTTTCTGCCTATTTCATCGGAAAAAAGGGCGTACTTCGACTATCACAGTCATTTTAGGATTATAACATACTCATACGGAAAATACTAGCTTTTTTTTCAATCTTATGCCTAAACTACAAAAAGAAACGTGAAGAAGCTCACTCCTTAGCACATTTCTTTTTGTCTGTCCTCTATTTTTTCCGTTTATGGAAAATTCCTACTATCACCGCACCCACTGCTGCTACAGCTGCTACGATGCCCACTGTCCGGAAATTATTTTTCTCCGGTTTGGCGGTCTCTGCCGCTTCCCCTTCGCCCTTTACCAACACCATGGCGGAAATGGGGCTTACCTTAGCTGTCCCTGTGGTAATGGTCTCAATGGGATCCGTGCCTGCCTGTTCCCCATTGATGCATACATTCCATGTACCCTCCGGCAGCTGCACCCAGGTTTCCTCCGTATTGGGATTGAAAATCACAAACAGCTCCTCCGCTGTTTCCCCATTGGCGCCACCCTGAATGGCAAAGGCTGTCACGTTGGGTTCTAAACCGTCTACGGCTGCCACATGCTCCCTTACCTCTTTTGCGTCTGTGAAACGCAGCGCCCCGTGGGCTTTCCGGAAAGCAATCAGTCCTTTGTAATACTCGAAGACCCTAGCATACTCTTCTTCCTCTAAGGTGGCCCACTTTATACTGTTGACCTTATCCGGAGAATCATAGCTGTTTTCCACAAAGCCTCCGTTAGAATCCACCTTCGTGCGGAGCATTTCCTCCCCCGCCTGCAAAAACGGAATGCCCTGGGAAGTCATATAAATAGCTGCCGCAAGATTATTCATCTTAATGCGGTCTTCCCGCTTCGCTTCCGGAGTTCCTCTGGCAATCCTATCCATCAAAGTCAGGTTATCGTGGCAGGAGACATAATTTACGGTCTGCGTGGGTGATGCACACCATTCCGGCAGACCCATAAAGCATTTTTCCACCTCTTCCTCTAAACCTGTGGCGCCGGTCACATATCCTCTCTCGTCGGTGTAAAACACATGCCCTTTTATTACATCACGGATGTTATCGCTGAAATAAGCAAATCCCGGTGTTTCCCTGGAATTAGTCTGGGTTGCCAGAAGATATCCCTCTTTCGTGACCTCGGTATCTAAGGTCCAGCCCTCACCGTAAAAAATCACATTGGGGTGGTTTTTGTGCACTTCCGTCACAATCTCATTAATGGTGTCGGTATCCAGCAGTCCCACCAGGTCAAAGCGGAAACCGTCAATATGATATTCGTCCGCCCAATAGCAGACAGAATCCACAATATATTTTTTCACCATAGAACGCTCGGAGGCAGTGTCGTTTCCACAGCCGGAACCGTTAGCGTATTTTCCGTCCTCGTCAATTCTGGAAAAATATCCCGGTACAATCCTGTTGAAACAAAATTCCCCGGCATTATGTACATGGTTATACACCACGTCCATCACCACGCTGATTCCGTTCCGGTGTAAAGCCTGCACCGTCTGTTTCAGTTCTTTCACACGTACTTCCCCGTGGTAAGGGTCCGTGGAATAAGAGCCCTCCGGCACGTTGTAATTTACCGGGTCATATCCCCAGTTAAACTGCGGTTTGTCAAGCTTTGTCTCGTCCACAGAACCGTAATCGTAAAACGGCAGTAAATGCAGATGGGTAATTCCCAGTTCCTTCATATGGTCAAGACCGGTAGCCACTCCCCCCGGCGTCTTTGTCCCCGTCTCTGTCAGTCCTAAAAACTTCCCGGCGTTTTGAATCCCTGAACTTTCGTCCATGGATAAATCCCGCACATGAAGCTCATAAATAAACGCATCCGTCACGGCTGCCCCTGCATTGGGGTCTGCGTCCTCTTCCCATCCCTCCGGATTGGTGGAACTCAAATCAAGCACCATGGCACGCTGTCCGTTGACTCCGGTGGTTCTGGCATAAGGGTCGCACGCCTCCACAGTCTCTTCTGCTACTGTCACCTCGTAGGTATAATAGACACCATTTAAATCGCCTGTCCTTTCCACCGTCCAGACGCCGTTCTCTCCCGGCTGCATTTCTAACTGCTCCGTCAAATCATTGACATCAGGGGTTCCCTCCTGATATAAATTTACTTTTACCATTTCCGCTGTGGGTGCCCACACTTTAAAGGTGGTCTTTTCTTTCGTCCAGACTGCTCCTAAATCCTTCCCCGTATAGGTGTATTCTTTTTCAAACTTCTCTGTTGAATAAATATTCGGCATCACGATTTTGTACTCATTCCCTTCATAAATAATAGTATAGCTTTTTGTATTTTCTAACGGCTCCTTTAATGTCACACGGTAAGCATTTTTCTCTTTCCCAGTTACCCCGGTCACATCAATTTCTCCTGCCGCACCTTTCACCTGAAAAGCTGCCGCCAAATCTCCCTTTATCTCTCCCGTCATGGAAACCTCAATGGCAGTCTCCCCGTCGTAACGGGCTTTTACCAGCTTGGTACCTGTGACAGCGTCCTCACCGTATTCCTTGGTGTACCCCTCTACTCCGGATTCTACATAAATGTGAACCGTACCGGAAACCATTTCCGCAATATCAATAAACTGATCTGCATCAATATCCTTCGTCCAGTCGGAGGTACGCACAATAAAGCCTACCGAAGTGGTTCCCGGGGTAACCACCTTCGTGGCAACCATCTCTCCGTTTTCGTCCTCAAAGGCATAAGCGCCGCCGTCGCCGCCCTCTTCCCACAGCCACACATCCCAGTCCATATAATTACCGTCTGCCCTGTGGTAATGCAGTTTTAAGGTTAAATCCTCCGCCGCCTGCAGCGGTATCACATCCCGCACCACGGAAAAAAACGTCAGCATAAACATCATTGCCGCAAAAAATCCTGCTTTGATTCTCTTCTCCATAGTTCCCCCATTTCCTTAGATGATATCAATGTGAATCACAAAAGTTCTTCTCACATCTTTCTAGTGCAAATTATACCACATTAGGTTGAATTATGAAAGTAGATTTTGTTAATTATTTTTATTTTTTCGAAAATATTCGAAATTTTATTTGGTAACAGTTTGCGTACAGGCACGGTCATTTTTAGCTAAACGATACCGGATACATCTCTATTTACTGTAGGAGCTTTATGTTTCCCGGCACGCACTTTATTGGTTCATTTTCTTCACAAACTCCGCTGTCTTTGCCGTCATTTCCACCCATGCCGGGTAAAATCCTGCTTTCAGTGCATTGCGCACGGAACGGATATTGGACCACGCTGCACAGTAAAAAGGTACTTTCCCTCGTTTCAGACATTCCGCCGCCAGGCTGCCGGTAAGGGCTGACGCCACGCCTTTGCGACGGTATTCCGGCAGCACGTCCACACCAATCTGCCACATATCACGGCAGTCCGCGGAGCAGCCCGCTAAGCCGATTAGTTTTTCTCCGTCATAGGCACCCACTCCCAGCACGTCTAATTCTTTCCTGTCCTCACACAGTGCATTGCTCCACTGCGGCAGATACAACTCCGTAAAATCTTTTGCCGTTAAAATTTTCAGGGAAAATTGACAGGGAGGCTTTCTGATATGCTCCACATCCGGCAAAAAATACTCTGCCATAAAACAGAGACGAAGCCCCTTCTGCTGTAATTCGTCGTTCAGCACGTGCATATTGGGCGTTTCAAAACAATGTACCATCTGATATTTTCCCAGATAGCTGCGGACCGTTTCCTGCAAATCCTCCCTGACACTGGCTACAATGTTATTTCCATAAGAAACCATCTGACACACAAACGGTTCTGTAAGGTATTTTCTGGAATCCTGGTGGAAAAAGGGAGGGACAATTTTATTCTCTGCCAGAAGAAAATCCTCCGGCTGGCAATTTAGCTCTATGGCAGACTGCGCCATGGCAATCTGTACGATTTGCTGATTTGTCATTGTTTTTACCTGTTTCTTTCTGGTTTGGGTATGTGGCAGAAAGCTGTTGTTATGATACTACTGTTGCTCCAAAAGGCATCAGCGCTAATTTTGCCAGCTTAAACTGCTGCAGCCCAAAGGGAATGCCGACAATCGTGATACACAAAAGGCAGCCGATTCCCGCATGCTCTAATGCCAGCGGAATGCCGGATACAATGAGCCAGATAATGTTTACGATAAGGGAAACCGCTCCTCCGCCATAAACGATTTCTTTTCCGAATGGGAAAAAAGAGACGCTGGCAAATTTAAAGCACTGGATTCCTACTGGAATCCCAACAACAGTAATGCACCAGAGACATCCGGCGAGAAGCCAGCTCAATCCGCTGATGCAGCCTCCAAAGATAAACCATAGCAAATTTCCGAGACAACCCATGTTTATTTCCTCCGTTTTGTCAGTTAGTTTCCCTTAGTATAGCGGATTTGTGTATAAATTACAATGCTGCTCTCTTTATAAATGAAAAACAGGAATTCCAAAAATGAAATCCCTGTCTCTTTCCACCTGGCGTTACTATTATTTTTCCCAAAGGACCAATCTACTGAAGTTCTTCTAACTTCTTCTTCAGTTTCTCCACATCTTCTTTTGAAAGCATATCCTGACACAAGTGACATGCCATCTCTGCCATATCTCCCTGTGCAAAGAAATGTGCATTTTCACTCATAGTTGCTTTCCAGAAATCTTCCTTGCTGACTACCGGCTGATAATAAGAATATCTGCCTTTGCGGTAAGAGGTTAAAAAGCCTTTTCTTACCAGTCTTGCCAGGAAGGTTGAAACTGTCTGAGGTTTCCAGCTTTTGCCGTTATCCCCATTCACCCTGTCCATAATCTGCTGTAATGCAAGTTCTTCTGGTGAATCCCAGATTGTTTTCATGACCAGCCGTTCACACGCCGAAATGTCATTCGTTACCATACGTATTCTCCTTATATTTAAGATAGTAGTAGTTTTTATAGTCCCTCTCCAAGGACTATTTGCTATACTATGAAAGATACTGTGGATTATTTATCCACCTGCCACCTGATGATTTTAGATAGATTATCACCACAATCCCTTTGTATAGTTCCTCGTGAGTTAGATGCAGCATGGCGTTCTGTTTCGAAATGAGATTACAATCTTCTATACTTTCCGCCTTACGAATACCCTTTTACGTGAGTCTGCCACAATCCCTGCCCTTCCCGATTGCTAGCACCTACAACAACGCTTTTATCATCATGCAGTTTTCAATGTCCTGCGAAGCATTCTTGGCTTCTTACTATTATATCTGGAATTTAAAATAAATTTGCGTATTCTTCTATCTTGAAGTTTTTCTTTCTTATTCAGCCAATCTGCTTCCTAATTCTCTTTTTCTAAGAAAGCGTCTACATATATCGTAATTATACCCCATTTATTTGTAGAAATCCACCCCTAAAATTATAATTTTATAAAAAATTGGTAACAGTTCAGCCTTCCGGCTGAACCAACGGGTATTGCACCGGCTAAAAAATAGCCGGTGTGCCCATAAATAACTT
>ERZ808044.829-NODE-829-length-24577-cov-13.702816_pt1 | contig 24577 bp, 28 predicted proteins | sample MGYA00380195_ERZ808044 | MGnify/ENA primary metagenome ERZ808044 (study PRJEB31490, sample SAMN06133423) | mouse gut metagenome | isolation source: Z7_2 | host: mice | place: China: Chengdu | collected 2015-05 ...
TGTAGTATTATAATACATTTCCTGTATAAAATCCACCTTCCTTTGCCATACTTACACTATGAAGCATAATTTCTTAACCTGCGGTACGACCGGATGGTGCATGGAAATCCTGTTCACCGGGCTCCATTCCCTTCAGGACGAGAACCCCAAACTTACCGGAAATACATCCATCTGGATGTTTCCCATCTACGGCATGGCAAGTTTCCTGGCCCCCTTATGCAGACTGCTTAAGGGGAAGAGTCTGTTATTGCGTGGAGGCGTATATACCTGCTGCATATTCTGCGGCGAATATGTAACCGGCTCTTTTTTAAAGAAATTTCAGGCATGCCCCTGGGATTACAGTGAAGCTCCCTTAAATATCAACGGCTTAATCCGCCTGGACTACGCACCTCTCTGGTTCGGCGCCGGATTATTATTTGAAAAAATCCTCAACAGACATTGAAAATCTTTCGTATTTGTTATATGATATATGAAAGATTTTCGAGGCAGGGAGGATGACGCATGATTATCACAGGATACATACCACGGGTGTTTATAATCCTTTATTCTTATTTTATCACTCCTTTTATTCCTGATTTTGTTCATCAGATTCTTCCTATTCATTCTCATTCATCCATTCAAGAGTATATCCCATATTTTTATTTATATATTTATGATATTAAATTTCACATTTCCAATCCGGTAATGCAAATGCATACCGGACGGATGCCCTTTGGGGCTGCCGGATTCCTATGATATCACTCCGGATATGCCTTATGGCCGATCCGTTGATGATTAATATACATTTTTAACATATTTACTATAAGGAGGTTTTTATGAGACACTTAATGAGCCCACTTGATTTTTCCGTAGAAGAACTTGACCGGCTGATGGATCTGGCCGTTGATATTGAAGCCAACCGTGCCAAGTATGCGCATGCTTGCGAGGGGAAGAAGCTTGCAACACTTTTCTATGAGCCAAGTACACGGACAAGATTGAGCCATGAAGCCGCGATGCTGAATCTTGGCGGAAGTGTTATGGGATTCTCTACAGCGGAATCCAGCTCTGCTTCCAAAGGCGAGAGCGTATCCGACACCATCCGCACTGTTTCCTGCTACGCCGATATCTGCGCTATGCGCCACCCAAAAGAAGGAGCGCCTATGGTTGCCTGCCAGCATTCCTCGATTCCGGTCATTAATGCCGGGGACGGCGGACATCAGCACCCGACCCAGACACTCACCGATCTTCTGACGATCCGCAGCTTAAAAGGCCGCTTAGGTGACATGACGATCGGTCTGTGCGGTGACCTGAAATTCGGCCGTACCGTCCATTCTCTGATTCACGCTCTGGTCAGATATCCAGGAATCCGTTTTATCCTGATCTCTCCGGAAGAATTACGGCTTCCGGGCTACATCCGTTTCGACGTACTGGATAAGGGGAATATCCCGTACAAAGAAGTGGTACGCCTTGAAGATGCCATGCCCAAACTTGATCTGCTTTACATGACTCGTGTTCAGAAAGAACGTTTTTTCAACGAAGAGGATTATGTACGCATGAAAGATTTCTATATTCTGGACGCAAAGAAGATGGAACTGGCACCAAAAGATATGTATGTGCTGCATCCTCTTCCGCGTGTCAATGAGATCTCCGTTGAAGTAGACGATGATCCAAGGGCTGCTTATTTCAAACAGACACAGTACGGCGTCTATATCCGAATGGCTTTAATTCTGACGCTGCTGAATATCGAAGTGTAAGGAGGGTATCATTATGATAAAAAATACTCTGAATGTCGGACGTATTGAAGAAGGATTTGTACTGGACCACATCCAGGCCGGGCGCAGTATGGATATCTATCAATATCTTCACCTGGATAAGCTGGACTGCTGTGTCGCCATTATCAAAAATGCAAAAAGCAGCAAGATGGGAAAAAAAGACATCATGAAGATTGAATGCCCGATTGATTTCATCGATCTGGATGTCCTGGGCTTCATTGACCATAATATCACCATCAACATCATTAAAGATTCTGAGATCGTGGATAAAAAAAGCCTGCATCTCCCTCATGAGATCAAGAACATTATCCGCTGCAAGAACCCCAGGTGTATCACCTCCATCGAGCAGGGATTAGACCAGATATTCGTACTGACTGACGAGGAGAAGGAAATATACCGCTGTAAATACTGTGAAGAAAAATATCATGGTAAGCTAAAATAAGAATGGTAAGAAAACGGGCTGCTGCAGATCGTATATCCTGCAGCAGCCCATAAAATATTCGTCATTCTGTTATTGTAACATTGCAAGCAAGACGATAAGCCGGGTTATGTCATTGGGTAATCATCTATCTAGGTCCACCGTCGCCGATGGACTCGAGCGACCAACCTAAGACGTGACGGGCCGTCACATTGTCTTTATCCGGTCTTGCTTCGGATGGGGTTTACATATGCCCCCGCTGTTACCAGCAAGGCGGTAGTCTCTTACACTGCCCTTCCACCCTTACCGCGCGGGTTTCACACAAAGGTGAGCCATATACACGGCGGTTCATTTCTGTTGCACTTTCCTTGGAGTCGCCTCCACCGGACGTTATCCGGCATCCTGCCCTGTGAAGCCCGGACTTTCCTCACCTGCTGCCTTTCGGCATCTGCAGCTGCGATTACCTGTCTTACTTGCCGCTCTATTATATCAACAACTGATTTCCCTGTAAAGTCTTTCTGCAGAATTAAAGGAATTGTTAATACTCCGGAACATGGTCCGCAAACATATGAAGCTTCATCTTTGCCGAAAGCTCCTGCAGTACATGCTGCCCTGCAATACTGTTCCCTTTTAGATCCAGGGCCGGTCCAAAGATCCCAATTCCCATCCTTTTATCCACTACCGAGAGAATTCCGCCTCCGACACCGCTTTTTGAAGGGACTCCCACCTCCACCGCAAATCTTCCGGAACCGTCATACATTCCGCAGGTCAGCATGATCGACTTCACCGTCTGCACTACTTTACTGTGAAGAAGTCTCTCACCTGTCAACGGATTGACTCCGTCAGACGCCAGTATCAGGCCAAACCCGGCGAGACTTCTTGCCGTAACGCGAAGAGAACACATCCTCACATAGAGATCCAGGCTCTCATCCACACTATTTTCCAGTATCCCCTTGCTTTCCAAAAGATAGGCGATCGCCTTGTTTCTGGAAATATGCCCCATCTCCGAATGATACACCTTCTCATCCAGCATGATCTCATCGTCCATACAAAGCTTTTTTGTAAATGCAAGCATCCATTCAAAACTTACTTCACAGGATAAATGGCTCGCAATCGCAATCGCTCCCGAATTGATCATTGGATTCGACGGATGATCACTGGCCAGATCCAGCCGCACCAGCGAATCAAAAGAATCTCCCGAAGGTTCCATGCCCACCCGGTCAAAAGTTTTCTCAAATCCGCAGCGTTCAAGCGCCACCGCCAGAGATATCACCTTCGATATACTCTGGATGGTAAACCGGATATCCGCATCTCCGCTTACATAGTATGTCCCGTCCCCGGTGCAGACGCACACTCCCAGATAATCCTTGTTGACACGCCCCAATTCTGGTATATATGTGGCAGTCTTCCCCAGAGCTGTCATCTTTCTTCCGTTTTCTATTGCCTGATCCAGTATCTCTTCCAATCTCTTTTCCATTATCTTCCCTCTAACATTCCTTATCTTCAATCAGGTCTTTCCCATCGGCCGCCCCCGTTGCCAGGCTGTCGCACCGTTCGTTCTGCGGATGTCCGGCGTGCCCTTTGACCCAGATAAATGTCACACTATGCGGCTCCTTTGCCGCCAGAAGCCGTTTCCACAGATCAATGTTCTTCACCTGCTCATTCTTGCCGCGCTTCCATCCCTTCTTGATCCACCCTTCAATCCAGTGCTGATTGAATGCATTCACGACATACTGTGAATCAGAATACAGCTCCACCTCACAGGGACGGTTGAGCGCTTCCAGACCGGCAATCACCGCCATCAGCTCCATGCGGTTGTTCGTCGTTTTCTTATACCCCTGAGACAATTCTTTGGTATGCAGTCCGCCCTTCGTATCTACATATTCAAGCACCGTCCCGTAACCGCCCGGTCCGTCCGGATTGCCCCTTGCCGCACCGTCCGTATAAATCTTTACTTTCACGTTCCTTTCCCCCTTCCTGATTTGCAGCGTTTCCTTGCCTTCCCTCTCAGATCACAAACTCCTGCCCCGGCGCCTCCACACGCACAAACCTGTCCCGGTAAGACGTTGATACCGGATCCCTAAGCAGCTTATCGCAGATATCGTACTGCCCCCACATATGCATGGGGAATGCATGGCAAGTCTTCGTATTCCGCATAAAATAATCCAATCCCCAGGCATACTGTTCCTCCTGTCTTGGATCTAACGGAAGAAATGCCGCATCTATCGGCTCTCCTTTGATCTTACCTATCTCATGCTGATATTTGCGCCGCATCATCTCATTATATGCCTTGCTCTCCTCTTCCCAGTGCCACCAGTTCAGATCCCCTCCGTGATAGATCTGCTTATCCCCAAGCTTCACCAGGAATGCGACACCCTCATCTGTTGAACGAAGCGTCCGGATCTCTATCCCGTCAAACTGCACCGCCCGGCTAGGCCCGATATACGTGCATTTGCCCTCCGGGCCTCTGGCTTTGATATCATCTGACAGGATATAATGAATATCCGGGTGCCACTTCTCCCACTCGAAGATCTTCTTCGTAAAATGATCGCAGTGAACATGGCTGGCAAAGACATAGACCCTCTTTCGCCCGGATAATTCCGGAAGAGTACCTTTATAAAAGTCAAAAACAAACACCCTGTCATCTTCCTCTGCCGCGTATCCGCTATGTTCAAGATATGTAATTCTCATGACCTCTCCCCTCCTTTGCATACCGTCTGCTTTTCCCGCTGTTTCATACTTTTTCTATACCTTCTTCTGTATCATGTCTGCTACATGTGTGAGTTCCGGAAGCAGGTACCTAAGAGCCTCCTTAACTGCCCGCGCTTTATCTGGAAGATTCACGATCAATACCTCGCCGCGGATCCCGGCAACGCCTCGGTTCAGCATGGCGCGTTTCGTCAGCTGCATGGTATGCGCACGCATGGCCTCCGGTATGCCGGGAATCGGGCGCTCGATCACATCCAAAGAAGCCTCCGGCACACAATCATCAGGCGCACAGCCTGCCCCGCCCGTAGTCAGTACCAGATCCGCAAGATTTCCTTCGACCAGCCTTAACATCACCGTCGACAGGACTTCCCGGTCTACCGGAAGCGCCCGCATAAACGTAACCTCTGCCCCCGCTTTCTCCATGATCTCCCTGATCGCCTCACCGCTTATATTCTCCTCATTTCCTCTATATATATCCGTGTTTGCAGTAATAATCGCAACTCTCATAACATACCTCCGTTTTCCAAGCATATTAAAATCATTATAACGTATTCTGGAAATAATGCAATGATAAATCCGATTTCTGAACATGAAAAGACCAGAGAAACAAATCCCCTGGTCTTTGGTTTATTTCATATAGTTTTCAGGAATTAATCCGGGCTTACTTCTTTCATTTATAAAGCAAACTCTTCGGCATCATCAAGCTCATCGTCGAACTCATCCAATACATACTCTACCAGCTCATTTGCAGCATCCATATGCTCACTGTCTGCCTTTACAGAGATCTCCTCTTTCACGATGTTGAGATCCTTGAACTTATCTACTGCATACTGATAGGTCTTTCCAAGTTCTTCCGTATCTGTTGCTGTAGGACAGATGTACACAACCTTATTCTCTGCACAATATGTCTTGAGCTCTTCTAATTTCTCATAGCTCTCGTTAATCTTACCGCCAGTCACATAGATTACTGCCGGACGAGGATTCGCTTTTACCGTCTGCTTTCCTATCAGAATAACAGTTACTACCTTTGTATCACTCTCCGGGTCAACGATATATCCCAGACCATTGTATTCATAAAAGTCTACATTCATAATCTGTACCTCTCCTTTAGAATCCTTTTATTCTCCGAATCTCCTCTTGAACGCTGCCTTGTAATCCTCTACTACCCATGGACGGCGCAGGTCATACTTGAAGCAGTCCTCGATATTGCTTTCAAAACTGATGGAAGCCCTGGTGGAGTACTCGTTCGGCTCGCCGCAGTTCTTGATAACTGCCCAGATACCATTGGAATGATGTGCTCCGCCGTATACATGATATTCTACGAAAGAATGTGCCTTTAACAGCTTGGTATAGAACTCTACATTCTGGAGAATATCCGGATCCATCTCGCTCTGATACATGAAGGTCGGCGGGAACCCGATACAATCCTCTACGGTTGCGTGATTCGGAAGAGCCTCAGGACCTACTCTGTTGGAAGCAAAGTTTCTTCCCAGCCAGTTGTACAGCCCGTCATGCTGCTCTACAGAATCCCACATACCTGTATACATGGAATCACCGTCTTTCTCACGGTCATCTGTCTGTGCGCTGACGATTACGATTCCTCTTGGGCTGTAACCATATCTCTTAAGACGGAATGCTGCTGCCAACCCAAGATGTCCGCCTGTAGAAGATCCGCTGATTACAACCTTATCATTGTGGATTCCAAGCTCATCTGCATTGTCATACATCCATTTATATGCTGCGTGAAGGTCATTGATCGCTGCCGGATACTGTGCCTGCCATGACAGACGGTAGATCGGAACGATACCTACGCATTTGTGCTCTTCGCACATACGCTCGATCGGATATGCGTTCGGGTTCAGACCTGTAAGGCCTCCGCCTACAACGTAGAACAGCACACGGTTTTTTCTCTTCTTCAGATTCTTCGGCTTTACTACCCATACTTCTACCGGAGTGTCCGGCTCTTCCTCGCATCCCGGAACCTCGAACTTCTCAACGTCGCAGGTATGCTCGCTTGACCACCACTGCTCCATATACGCAGCCTGTCTCTTACTTCCTGCTGCCAGCTTCTCCTCCTGCGGAACAGACGGGCTGTAAAGCATTGCCGTTCCTTCATTCAGCTTCGGATCCAGATCCCAGAAATCACGTCCGTCCGGATGTCCCCACTTCGGGTCTGTAATGTCAATCATGCGGCCATCTTCTACGATAATACCGTCTTTATTGCGATCGCCTTCAAATTTCTCCCACATATCTATATAGTCCTCCTTATATATTTGGTAAGTTAATTTTCTTATGGAGGACTGCATTCTACAGCCCTCCTATAAACCGGACAACATGCTGCAAAGCGCACGTCCCCGTGAATGTTAATAATCAGGCATCTCCTTAGAATGAGAATTCCTCTGCATCATCAACGTCTGCATCACACTCATCAACCAGATAATCTACAACTGCCTGAGCATCATCCATGGTATCTGCATCACCCATGACCGCGATCTCATCGCGCTTCACATTGATTACTTTGTACTTGCTCTGAATGTACTTATATGATTCGGCAACCTCTTCCGGATCCTTAGAAGACGGGCAAACGAATACAACCTTATTCTCTTCTGCATAAGCCTTAAGTTCTTCTAACTTCTCATAACCTTCCACAATCTTACCGCCTGTGATGTAAAGAATCGTGGAACGCGGATTCGTCTTTACCGTTGTCATTGTCGGTGGAGAAGGAATAAACACCTGCTTCGTATCACTCTCCGGATCAATAATGTTTCCAAGTCCTTCATAATCATAAAATTCAACCATAATCATCTACCTCCTGGTTCTTTTTAACTCTTAATCTTTTTGATTCCTAGTCTTCCGAATTGAATTCTTCAACTGTCCATGGACGTCTCAGGTCGTATTCAAACATGTCTACCAATTCCTTCTCACATACTCTGTTGAACAACTGTGCATATGCTGCATCCGGATCATCCTTATCCAGTATGTTCGCGGATGTACTTAAGGAACAATGCTGGCTGCCGCCCCATGCATGCAGTTCACAGTAAACGCCTGCTGCTGCCAGCTTGCTGATATACTCCGATGACTGATCCAGGCCATTGTCATTGATCATTGCGTGAATGAATGTCGGCGGAAGGCCTACACACTCTTCAACGGTAGCACGTCCCGGAAATGCCTCAGCCGGCACGTCTACGGAGTTGTTCAATTTCCCAAGATACTGGCGTGCTGACTGTGCCGCGTCAGATCCTCCCCAGAATGCAGAATTAATACTGAGTGAACGGTACTGCGGCAGCGGGCGGTCATCAATGATCGGAACCCAAACCATACATCCGCGAGGTGTGATCCCGCGCTTTTTCAGCCTGTGGCAAAGAGCCAGTGAAAGGTGTCCGCCTGAGCTGTTACCATGAAGGATGATCTTGTTCGCACTGATATTCAGTTCTTTTGCATGCTCAGCCAGGAAATTATACGCTGCTTCACAGTCATTGACTGGTGCAGGATACTGTGCTCCCATGCAAAGTGTACGATAATTCAGTGTAGCAACCGGCACTCCAAACTTATCTGCCCAGTTCTCAATATCCGCCGAAGAACGGAAACATGTAGTAAGGCCGCCGCCAGGGATAATCAGGATACATGGACTGTTTCTCTTATAACGCCATTTCTCCTTCGGAACTGCAACCAGCATCTTAACCGGCGGTGCATCCGGCTCATCAATACAACCCGGAGCTTCATATTCCGTTACACGTGACCAGTCATAATCCGGCAGGTAATCCTTAAATCCGTCCTCTGCATGTGCCGCGAACTCCTGTCTCTCTTCAAATGAAAGATCATCATTCAGCAGAACCTCTGCGTATCCAACAGAATTGCCCATCAATGAATAAGCAACTTCCAGTTCCGGATGTCCCCACTTTGCATCATCACGAATCCTAAATTTCTCGAGTCCCATAAATATAATCCTCCTTCGACTTTTCTGTTGTGAATATTTTATCTATCAAACCCTCTTATGATTGATTGTAATACATTCACAATTTCTATAAGTAAACTATGCTCTTTTCTATCAGAAAAGTCAACAAGAACTCTCTCAAACTCAGACACATCAAAAAAATTGTAATGAAATTAAACACTTTTCGAATATGTCATTTGATATTTTGTACAATTACCGGCGTCTCAAATCATAGCGGAAACAATCCATGATATTGCCGTCCCAGACACTCTCAACTCTCTTTCCATAATCTGTATCACTGTTTTTCAATGCCTGTATTCCATGATCGATACCGCCCCACAGATGGTATTCTGCAAAAGAACCTGCCTCCAGCACCTTACCTACAAAATCTCTGCTGTTGTCACGGTCCGGGTCTGACTCTCCGGCATGAATAAACAGAGGAGGATAACCTACACAATCGTCCACAGTTGCTCTGTTCGCAAAGGCCTCCGGCGGAAGCTCAGGAGAACAACGTTTGTTTCCAAGCCATTCTCTTGTCATTTCCTGAAGCCCTTTCCCGTCCCACTGAAGATTCTTCATACGAGTACCGGCATACAGGCATCGGTCATCCGTAATCGGGTTTTCCACCACAACACCCCTCGGCCTATATCCGTACCGTTTTAATCGGAATGCAGATGCTGTCGCAAGATGGCCGCCGCTGCTGGCTCCGCTTATTACAACTTTATCCGGATCCACATGAAGCATTTCTGCATTTTCTACCATCCATTTGTAAACAGCATGTATGTCGTTGATTGCCGCAGGATATTTGCCAAGCAGAGACGTACGGTACATCGGTTCAACAGCAATACAGTTATATTTTTCACAGAACTTATCTATAGGCATAGAATCATGAAGACAAACACGTAACCCCCCACCTTCAATATAGAACAGGGTCCGTAATTTCTTCCTTTTCAGATTTTTTGGCGTATAGACCCATGCTGTCGCCTCTTTTCCCGGCTCCTCCGGGCATCCTGGTACGACATATTTCTGACAATCCGTAAATGCCGCCGATTCATCCTTTGGCGGAAAGAATGCTAAAAGCTCTGCATCGATTTTTGCCTGCTTTTCTTCCAGCGTAAGACTGTCATCCGCTAAAATATGTGCTCCCGGCGTCGGTGCATCTTCCGGCTTATCCGGAATGCCGCCCCAAACACTTTCAGCCTCCGGATGTGCATAGCCGGTCGATGAACGATCTTCCAGCTGCGTCTTATAGTTGATCTCACTCATCACTATAACCTCCTCTTCTTTGTAAATCTTTTTTTATCATAAACCTTTTTTCCTCCAATATCTTCGGCATCAGGGCAAAAGATATTTGATAATTTGTCTGTTTCACACAATACATTTTGTACAATTCTTTAATTTGTCTATTGATATTGTGTATAAACACCAATTATGATAGATATAAGCACTATGGCAGGAGGTAAGACATGCGAAACCATATGGAAATGCTTGCAATTCTTTTTGAAAAATATGATGCCAGGCTGACTATAAACAGTCCGGATATAGCAAACATAACAGAAACTGCGTTCTACGAGTCAGAACTTTCAGACTTGAACGAAGAATGTCTTTATATCGTATCATACGAAGATTATCAAAGCTTTCCCTTTATGAAAGTGAAAGCTAATTTTTTATTTGTCAACCAATATGATTCCCTGACCAGAACTTCCACAGAAACTTCTGCCAATTTGATCACATTGGATGCCTCTCTCCGCACCACAGATGTGTATAACTCTCTCCAAAAATGCTGCAGAGCCTTCAGGACCTTCAAAACATCTGCGTTCAAACTGTTAAGGGATGTCGTAGATCCTTCAAATCTGGACAGTTTTCTGGAAACTGCCGCTTCTATGCTAAGATCACCAATCACTGTCTTCGATAAAAATCATCAGATAATTGCTCTTAGCAAATCTGTTGTCACAGATCGAAAGAGCTGGAATGACTTTGTAAATAACGGAATCCTTGTGTCGTCCGAAGAACGCCCTGCCCAGTACCGTTTCTTTCAGATGAAAGAATTTGACTTCAGTAATGATTCCTGCCCATGCATCTGGGGAGAAGACAAGGATCATTGGCTGCTTACCAAAATTACCATAAAATGCGGCTTTTATTACCTCATGGCCAGTGTCGAATGTGACGAAAAGTTCGGCATCTATCACCAGACTTTATTCCTTTATCTGAGTGAAATAGTTGAAAAATATTTGAAAAACCAGTTCCGCTCCGGTACTTACAAAGAACTTATTGCGTCATTTTTCGCAGATGTTATCACGAATAAAGAAATGAATAATGAGGTAATCCTGGAAAGAGCAGACAAATGCGGATTACATTTTGGTAAAAGAAACTACATGGCTCTTCTTTCCGCTAAAGCCGGAACTCATATAGAGATGATCCGAATTGCCAAATATATCCGGGAAACCACAACCTTTACTGCTTTTACCTATGATTCCAATATCATTTTACTCTGTATGGGAAAAGATATATCTTATGATTTTGAGAAGGAAATCAGAAAATTAACTTCGGATTCCATATTCCGCAAATGTGAACTGGGGATCAGCTATAGCTTTTCCTCCGCGCTTGACCTGCGCAAAGCCTATCAGCAATGTAGATTCGCCATGCGCTATGATTCTATGAGCACAACAGACGAATACCTCTACACATACGGTGCCTGTAATTGCTCTCATCTGCTGTCAGACGCCGCATCCCGGCTGGATATGCAGATATACTGCCACCCCGTTGCAAATGAGATCATAAGCTATGACAATGAAAACAATACGGAGTATACCATCACATTGTTCCATTATATCCGAAGCTTTAAGAACGCCGGACACACGGCAAAACTTCTTCATATCCATCGGAATACGGTAAATTACCGGATTGAACGGGCGACCGCTCTCTTCGGGCTGAATATGGAAGATGACCAGTTTCTCAATAACCTGAGAATGGCTTTAGAAATTATAGTATACACAAACCCGGGCTAATCACTTAGCCCGGAACGAACTCTTTATTACATTTGGAAAATTCTCTGCTACTTTCTGAACATTTTTTTCCTGCAGATAGTATGCATCTAATACCTTCTTTGAATATTTATATGGCTTATCACCACCCGCACTTATTACGTTAACGCACCTATATAAACGTGAAAAAAACTGAAATCCGGAATTACTGTCTTCTGTAACCACAGTCTCCAATCTATTATTTACCATTACGGGATAATTACTATACAATTCCTTCAACTGATGATAGGATTCCTTTATGTCTGCACGTTTTCCATGTGTAATAATCTCATATATCTCATGTATACTGTAAGGAAGCATCCGGAACGGCGCACGATTAACCAACACAAAATAATTCCCCGATGTTTTTACAAATTCTGCAAATTCTTTTGAGTACACAAAATCATTATTTTCTTCAATAAAAATGACCGTATCTTCTAAAGGGAATAATGTATCCAATATCCTGATTCTCTTCCATCCCGCAAGTATTCATACAGCATATGAAGAAGCGTAGTTTTTCCAGTAGCGCTGTGCTGAAAAATTTGACACACAACTTGAACGACTCAGAAAAGGCAAAACAGTTAATTGAAGATTATCTGATTCATGCAGACAACAGTCTGTATCAGGCAGTTATGGACACAATCACACGTGCAAATCAGAGGACATTTGAGGCGGTAAATGGTATGAGCGATATTTTTATGGAAATTGTCCAAGAAAAATTTGATAAGAAATTGAAAGAAGAAACTGAAAAAGCCGTTGAAAAAGCTGTAAAAAGGGAAAAAGAAACAACAAAATTAACAGAACGCATTTCCTTGATCCAGAAAAAGTGTGTGAAAAATAAGCCTCTAACAGTAATTGCTGACGAATTGGAGTCATCACCGGATGAAATTCTTCCATTCTATAATTTGGTCTCTGAGAACCCGGGAAAAACTCCGGAAGAGATCTATGAATTAATATCCGGCTGATGCCTTGAGCCGAAGATATTTCTTATATCGGGATAATATCGAATTATTGATAATTATCCCGATATCATTCTTTTTAGGCTATCGAGCAAAGCCCCCTTAGAACTAATCTTCTTTATTCAGATAATTGAGAACTGTTTCACGGAACCGTACGTAATAATCTTTTTCAGCATACATACAATGGCCTGCTCCATGGAATACGTTAACCTCAGAACCCGGCTGCATCTGTGTGCCGGCGATCTTTACACGTTCCTGATCAACGTACATATCAATATCACCTGTGATCAGGCAAACCGGTTTCTTTACTGCCGGTACATTGATCATCCAGTTATCACCGCACGCCATAATCTGACGATTACCGCCATTGGGACGGCCATGACGGCCATCGATATTGAATACATGATCGCACCAGATACCTACGATCTCCGGTTCAACCGTCTCATAATCTACATCATAATCGCTTCCCGGCATATGCTGGAAAACACGCACTACATAAGTATATTCCAGATATGTAAACGGCTCTGTCACTTCCATACTCGGGAATGTCCCGCCAAATGGAGCTCCAACCCAGATCAGTTTCCGAATAAGCTCCGGACGGTTTGTACCAACTAAAGCGGTTGTCATACATCCCCAGGACCATCCAAGCAAATCAACCTTTTCTACTCCCTGCAGCTTTATAATTTCTTCCAATGCTGTAATAATATCCTCAGAAGCATTTTCCGTAGTCACATCAAAGCCGTTCTCATACTCTTCTGACAATCCATAGCCTCCGATATCCACCCGCCATACTGTATATCCATTCTTAGCGAGATAACGGACAACACTGTAATCTTTATAATTCAGGTCAAATACATGCTGTGTATAAGTGAGTCCATGAACCAATAAAATGTTCTTATCAGGAAAGCTGGCCGGGCAGTCAAATTTTGTAAAATAAAGCTTCTTTCCATTGTCCTTTCTCACAAGATCCATTACCTGACAATTATATCTCATAAATTTTATCCTCCTTTTCTTCTTTATGAAATGATTATTAGGTTTTTAGCCGACTTACATATCTTGTAATTAATTTATTATTTTTTATTTATTTTGTCAATGAACACATTATATATATGCACAACATCTATGCACTTTCACCAAATGCTGAGCGCCCCTTACTTACCCCAACATCCGCATCACGATCCGCTCAAATGTCACCGCACCTCTCCACATCACATCTTCATCTACATCAAACCGCGGATTGTGATGCGGTACATCTGTTCCTTTCTCAGGGTTCGAAGAACTTAGGAAGAAGAAAGCCCCCGGCACGATCTCAAGATAATTCGCAAAATCCTCCCCGCCCATATTAGGAATCGGGAAATTATCGATAATATCTTTAGGTTCAAACAAGTCGCTCACCGACTCAGCCGCAAGCTCCGCCATCTCCTCGTCATTAACCACCGGAGGAGCGCCCCAGACGATCTCACATTCGCAGCTGCCGCCAAATGCTGCCGCCGTCGCCACCGCCATCCCCCGGATCCGCTGCGCCACATACTGCCTGACCGATTCATCCAGCGCACGGATGGTACCTTCTAATACCACCTCATCCGGTATCACATTATACTGTGCGCCGCCTTGAATCTTCCCAATCGTAATTACACTGGCAGAGCTTCCGGATATCTCCCTTGTCTGGATCGCCTGCAGAGACAGAATCAGATGCGCCGCTATATTCACCGGGTCCACACCTTTCTCCGGCGTAGAGCCATGACAGGATTTCCCCTTGATCCTTAAAATGAATTTGTCAAAGGATGCCATACAGCAGGCCCGCGGGAAGATCAGCGTACCGCTTGGAATCTCTTTTCCAAGGATACTGCCGATATGAAGCCCAAAGACCGCATCCACATCCTCCAGATAACCGTTGGAGATCGCAATCTCCGATCCTCTCGATATCTCCTCCGCCGTCTGAAAGATCAGACGGACCGTTCCCCGGAGGCTTTTCTTTTGCGCATTCAGAAGCCTTGCCGCACCTAAGAGGATCGCCATATGTGCATCATGCCCGCAGGCATGCATGCATCCCGGATGCCTTGATGCGAATGCAAGTCCGGTCTCCTCCTCAAGCGGCAATGCATCCATATCCGTCCGAAGCGCCACTGTTTTTCCTCTTCTTCCTCCCTCAATCGTTGCCAGGATCCCGCTGTCCTTCTCTGAACACAGATAAGGAATCTTTAAGCGGTCAAGCTCTCTTATGATATACGCTTTCGTCTCCGGAAGCTCGGTTCCAAGTTCCGGGATCTGATGCAGGTCCCGCCTAAGCTTTACAATATATCTCTGAACACTCTCATATTTTTTTTCCATTTTTCATCCCCAGAATTTCATTCATTAACATAACATTCCTCTGATACATACCTTACAAGCAGACAAACACAACCGTCTGCCGCAACAAGACGTCAGATACATTCAAACATGCAAAACGAGACAGGGGCATCTCGTCGCTCCTGCCTTAATACATTCACTTATTCCACTGATAACGCCGCAATCCACAGCCTTAACGGGCGCGGATTGCAGCACATATAAACTTATCGACTACTCATGGATCAGCGCATGCTGTCCTTCCTCGGGAGCCTCTGTCAACATCTCGAGAGCCTCTTCTACCAGGCCTTTGCGGAACTTCACTTCCTGTTCTGCCGGAAGCGACGGATTGCCAAATACATGGAGTACACTGTTACCGCGAAGGATTCTATGTGACCCGATACCCTCAGAGATCTTCGTAAGGTTCGTTACATGGATAACCGGAATTCCGGCCCTCTCGATCTCTTTAACCATCACTGCACCGCAGCGAGAGCTGGTACCTCATGTGGAAGTCAGAATCGCGGCGTCCACATGATTGTCAATCAATCCCTGTGCGATTCCTTCCCCGAATTTCTTACCTACATCCATCGGCGTCATAACACCTGCCGTCGTATAATAAGAAGTAAGGACGTCTCCGATCTTTCCCTCTTTCTTCAGTGCAACGGCGGCATCCACAGGAATCAGACGGTTCGGATCCTGCAAAACAAACGCATTATTATAACCCTGATGGCTGACTTCATAGTCTGCCGCATCCAGTCTGTCCACATCTCCAAAAGAATAACTCTTGAAATATTTGGAATTTGTAGGAACCATATTATCCGGATTTCCCTTCGGAACCAGACCGCCGTCTGTAACGAATGCCAGACGGACCTCGCTAAGCGGTTTCTCAAGAACCGGCAGCGGAATATCCTCATGGTTCGGCATCATAACCTCAGTACGGAAGTTCCTGTGATAGAACTTGTCAAGCAGCATGTTAAGTCCACGCGTGGAAGCCGGTGTCGTGTAATCAATATCGATTGCCGGGCCGGAGCCGTGGAAACCTTCCTTCTTGCCGTCGCCGATAAAGTCGCCCTCTGCCAGACGCTTCGCGAAAGCCGCGATCTCCTTCATAGCCTTGCGCATCTTTGCCGCATTATTTTCTGTCTGCAGGATATATGCACGGTCTTTATAGAGATCCGTTCCGGGATTCTCAGAATAAAGCCCTGTCACTGCCGGAATCTTTAACTTCTCCGTCACTGCCGCCGTAGCCGCCCCGCAGCCAAGTCCGTAACGCCCTGCATTGAATCCGGGGCCCGCAATAAACAACTGGCCGTTATATTTCTTTATAATCTCAAGGAATTCATTGCATACTTCCTCTGTATTCTCAGCTATGTGGTTATCACCGCATATGATCGTTGCCACGATCTCATAATTATCGCCAAGCAGACCCTTAAGCAGCAAACCAGGTCCGACCGGCTCTTCCTTCACACTAATACCAACACTGGCCGTATCTTCTCCACCCATTCCCGCATAGAACTGGTTGATATAATGTATGACTCTAATCTTCTCTGCCATGTTTCTTCCTCCTTATTTGCCTGCATTTTCCACAGCATCCGGCAGGTCGCCGTCTGTCGTCACGTAACAGTCACCAAGCTGTGACCAGATTCCCTGATAAGCGAAGTTCGTCGTATGGGTAAACGGTCCCTTCACATCATATCCCATAAGGCTTGGTACATTCGTACCCTCCCCAATTACACGGTCTACCCTTGGATGCTCCAAATCGTAGTTTCTGCCGCTGTTGATAACCGCGTCAATCTTCGGATCTGAGATTACCAGCATATCGCCCGGCTTATCATTGGAAACCGCAGACAGATTCATTACACAAGGCATACCCATCTTCTCCGCCCAGTTAAATGCCAGTGCCTGGTCAAGCTGACAATGGCCCATACCGGACTTGTTGACGATCACACAGTCTGCCTTAAGAGTCTCCTTAAGAAGTGTAGCCGCGATCATCCCCATAGTATCCTTGCCGTCAATCTTCATTACGTTATTCGTAATTACCATCCCTACAAATTCAATATCCTTGCCGTGGCGCTTAAGAAGCTCTTTCAGATATACTTCATTCTGCAGATAATAGTTCGGCTCCCAGTAACGCCATACCATAGCGCCGTCGAGGATCTCTGTAGGCTGTACTACCATCGGCAGGAAATTCAGCGCGCTCTGGCCATAGAAATGGAAGTTCCATGTGTCATGGGATGCCATATGTACTACCAGGTAACCAACCTTCGGAAGCGGCTTTCCATCCGGTCCCGGCCCTACCGGCCCCATCTCGAACTCTTCTGTCTCATCCGGTGACAGATCAATCGCAAGTTTCGCAAGGAACACATTGATCGTCAGAGATGCATATTTTAAAGCCTCCGCATAACTTGCGTCGCTGACGCCCTCTGCCGGCGTCGCATCCAGAATGATATGGTAATGCTTGGAGAAATGTGTATATTTCGCACATGGACCTCCCATATCCATATAATACTTGATATTACACTTTGCATAATAAATATCGGAAACAACGACTCCCTTAAGGGCAACGGTACGGCCCTCCCCCATCGGGGCAAGTTTCCCCCAGATTCCCGGATAGGATGTCTCCGGGGCGTCTGCCTTACAACGCGGCTGCATAATGTCATGGATACCTAAGATACGGCAGCTCTCGCCCGGCACGGCAAGCTTAATGTCGAGACTTCCGAACATCTCGCTCTTCGCCATATCCATCAATTCTTCCTTATTCACTGTCAGCACTCCGTCTGTCAAATTGGTTGTCTCGCCGAACTGCACTTTATTTACGCGGACATAATCAATTTGTAACCTTTTACTCATATCCTTTTTCTCCTTTCTACATGAGATGTTGTAATAGTCGGATATACTTTGTATTACTTATAATTTCGTCAGAAATCTACTGTAATTATATTTTACTTTTGCATCATCATCCGTTACAACACACAAAAAAACTGTTTGTTTAATTCTATTACACATACAGTATGTGCACAAATTTTTTTCAATAATCAGGCACATTTATAGATATTGTCCAAAAAATGTGCAGAAAATAGAAATTCCAAAGGCATATACCTTTGGATCACTACACGGTCTGTTCTTACTTTTTCGGGTACTCCTGCAAAAGCCGTACCGCATCCTCTGCTAACTGTCTGCGGTACAGTATCTCTCTCTCCTCTGTCAAAGAAGGTTTGCCAAACGGATAACAGACATTATGCCCTTTTATGATACGCCGCATCCCTGTGTCACCTGCAATCTGCGTCAGGTTCGTCACCTGTACCACCGGAATTCCCTTTAATTCCAATTCTTTCCCTATATATGCTCCGCATCTGGTACTGGTGCCGCATGCAGAAGTGATGATTACCGCATCTACAGGATTTGCCGCAACATAAGAAGCGATCCGCCTTCCCAGCCGGATACTTTTTTCTGCAGATGTCATCACACCCGTTGTCGATATAAAGCTATCATACAGCCTGCCGATCTTCCCGTCCTCTTCCAGTTTTCTCAGTGCATCTACCGGGACCAAACGGTTGGGGTCATCCTCTACATAGCTATTGTCATAACCCTGATGACAGACCTCATACTCTTCTTTTTCTAATCTTGATTTTCCTCTTATACCATACACCCCAAAACAACCGGCATTCGTTGAAGGAATACGGTCCGGATTGCCCTTTGGAACCAACCCTCCGTCTGTAATCACCAAAATTACCGCTTCCTCCAGCGGACATTTAAGACTTGGAATACGAGCCGTATCCATAGCTTCCATGAGAACTTCGCTCTGGTAATGCTCTCCCTGGTATTTGGCAAGAAGCATATCCAGACATCTCTCGGGCGCCGGTTTCTGATAGTTAATGAACGGAATCAGATTCCCGCTGCCCTGCCGTCTGCCCTCCGGATTGGAATATATGTAATCCGCCTGATTTAACATACTTTTAAATTCTTCTTTCTAACTGGATTTTTGTCAAAATTTTTAGTTCTCTGCTCCATCATCCGCTGATTCGACAGGATCGAATATCCAGATGCCTCAGAATCCAGAATTTCCCGGATCTGCTCAAAATACTTCATATAATTATCTCTCATTCCCTCATTTACCCAGTCTCGAATAATCCCGACCAACGCATGAGCCTTTAATTTTGCCATAAGGCTTAATTCATTCTCCGAGAGCTTAAAACCGCATTTGGAATATCCCATATCAATGTTGATCTTCCATAACTCATAATAGATCTCATACAGGTACTCAAACAATGAATTCTGCCCCATATACTGGAAACACGCCAAATAAAACTTCCGGTTCGCATACAGGCACTTGCACACCTTCACAAAACTCTCCGTCAGTTTCGAAGGATCATTGAATGTATTGACATTCTCCAACATGTCTGTGTAAAAAATCCAGTTAATCAGCTCATACTTGTCTTTAAAATGATAATAAAATGTATTCCTGCTTATATCACAATAATCCGTAATATATTTCACAGAAATCTTGGATAACGGCTGCTGCTCTAAAAGCTTCTTTAAAGCACTCGCAAGCGCCTCTTTTGTAATTCGGTTATTTGACATACGCGCTTTCACTACCCTCCGCGGCTTCGTCATATTTACGAAAACCATCCTGTTTTAATCAATTACTTTGTACATGTTTATTATATTATAGATGTTTTCTATATTCAATATAAAAATTTCTGATGTTGTGCAATTTTTAAATTTGTAATAAAATTGAACACTTTTTATCCTTCATTTCTTCTCCGTTTTTCTTCCTTTTTATACACAATCCAATCTCTGTCCATATTTTGCAACAACTTATTTTTCTGTCAAATGAAACGGGCGAAAAACCTTGGTAAACTCTTAATATCAAGTCAGAATCACTGTTTAAAAATTAATTGTTAGGAGGAACTGTTATGTATGCTTTAATTGCAGCCGTACCAATTCTTTTTACTGTTGTCACAATGGTAGGTTTTAATTGGCCGGCAAAACGTGCACTTCCGTCAGCATGGCTGATTGCCTGTCTGGTATCGGGATTCTTTTGGAAAATGGGTATCCTGGAGATGGGTGCAAGAACCATCGCCGGGTTCTTAAGTGCATTTGAAACTCTGTGTATTATCTTTGGTGCGATACTTCTTATGAATGTATTAAAGCAGTCTGGAGCGATGGCTTCTATCAACAGCATCTTTTCCAATATTACCAGGGATGCACGTATTCAGGCCGTTCTGGTTGGCTATATTTTCGCCGGATTTATTGAAGGTACCGCCGGATTCGGAACTCCCGCTGCACTTGCGGCTCCGATCCTTATAAGCCTTGGTTTCCCGCCGCTTGCAGCCGCTGCCGTATGTCTGATCTACAACTCCACTCCTGTTGTTCCCGGACCGGTCGGCGTGCCGACTCTGACTGCCGCACAGACCATAGAGAGTTCTGTCACAAGCCTTGGCGGTGACCCGGACAAATTCCTGACGATGCTGACAAGATGGAGTTGTATTCCTCACCTGATCGGTGGCTTCTTCATCATTATTCTCGGCGTTGCAGTACTGGTAAAGGTATTTGGTAAGAACAAATCCTTCAAGGATGTACTCCCTGTCATTCCGTTCTGCCTGTTTACCGGATGTGTGCTTGGAGTCATCTACATTACCATGGCATTCTTCGCGGGTGCAGAGCTGACTTCTATGGTTGCCTTCCTTGGCTCTCTGCCGATCCTGATCTTCGCGGTAAAGAAAGGCTTCTTAGTTCCGAAAGAAGTATGGACCTTCGACGGGGTAGAAGAATGGGGTGACAAGTCCTGGATGTCAACGCAGGAAGTTGCATCCGTAAAAAGCAAGGGTATGTCTGCTGTTATGGCATGGCTTCCTTATGTAATTATCGGTATATTCCTGGTACTTTCGCGAGTTGCCGTCTTCAAGATCAAACCGATCTTAAACGACGAACCGTTTATTATACATATCAGGAATATCCTGGGATTTGAAGATATCAACTGGGATTTTAAATTCTTATGGAATGCGGGTATCATGCCGTTTATCTTAATCGCGTTGATTACTATCCTGATCCATAAGATGACAAAGGATGAGGCCGTAACTGCTGTTAAGGATTCTTTTAAGCAGATCTCCGGCGCAGCAATCGCTCTTCTGTTCGGTGTTGCCATGGTACAGCTTTACCGTTATACAAGCAGCGCTGATATCGGTGCCGCAGTGGCATCGGCAGATTTTTCCGGTGAATTCACCTTCGCCAACAGTAGTATGCTGTATGTGATGGCCAGTGCACTTGCCAACATTTTCAAGGGCGCATATTTTATCATAGCTCCGCTGATCGGTGTACTTGGAGCATTTATGTCCGGTTCCTGTACCGTATCCAACACATTGTTCTCACCTCTCCAGTTTGAGACAGCAACAATGGTCGGATTGTCACAGGTATTGATCGTAGCCCTTCAGAACTGCGGTGGTGCCATCGGAAATATGATCTGCGTCAACAACATCGTATCCGTATGCGCGACAACCGGAACCAACGGAAATGAAGGCAAGCTGATCCGTACTAACATTATTCCGTGTATGATTTACTGTGCGGTAGTTGCAACAGTTGTCGGGATCTTCCTTGCATCCGGCGTCAATCCAATGCCGGAACTGCTTCAGTAACCAGCCTATATCTCACATTTGAATATTGATAAAAAGCAGCCAGTCTGACCATCCCCCGGCCATGCTGGCTGCAGTTCTATAAATTCTGAATTCATCTATGGATGCATCCTTCGGATTACTTTTATGAATGCATCCACCTGAGGAAGCTTAAGCACCTCTCTTTGACAAAAAACATATGTCCTCCGGATAAACGGCTCTCCGTTTTTAAATGAAAGCGGCTTCTTGATCCCCGAAAAATTCTCCAGCGCAATCTCCGGAAGAATCGACCATCCAACTCCTGATTCTACCAGTTCTTCACAGGTCGTAATGTTATCTACGCAGATTTTGGAGGATTCGGTAGATATTCCCTGCTCCCGTATCCACCGAAGGATCTGGCCGGACAGGTATGGATCCGTCTTACGGCCGATATAGGGATACTCTTCTAATTTGCGGTTCTCATTTTCCTTCCCGCACACCATATAGACTCTCTCTTCCGCCAACAGGTAACGTCCTCCCTCCCAGGAGTATTCCCCCCGGATGATCGCAATATCCAAAGTGCCGTCTAGCATCTGCTGATATAACTGCCCGCTCTGATCCATGATAATCTGCAGATTGACTTTGGGATAACTTCTATAATATTCCGCCAGTTGCCCGGCAAGCCGGTATGTCCCGTAACTAAGGGAATATCCCGCCCGAAGTGTGCCGCATATCTCTCCGTTTGCCAGATCCATCTCCTGCTTAAGCCTGTCCATGGCAAACGTTGTCCCTCTGCAGAATTCCAGCACCTTCTCGCCCTCCGGTGTAAAATGTATCCCCTGATGGGAACGGATCAGAAGCTCTTTGCCGAATTCCGCCTCCATAAGCTTGATCCGCTTCGAGATCGCCGGCTGTGTCATGAACAAAATCTCCGCAGCCCGTGTAATGCTTCCCGTCTCTCCCAGCACCTTCAGTATCGTAAAATCCTTCACATCCATACCTTTGTTCTCCTCTGTATACGTTCTTTCTCATCCGGTTACTGCAGCATATTTTTACTTATCTCATATTAAGTATATCACATATCCATTCCAAAAAGTTATGGTTTTCTATTCCAAACCAATATTTCCATTTTTATCTGTTTTCGTTTATAATGAATTTAACAAGAAAACAAGAGAGAGTTTTTCAAAATCATTCAAAGAAAGAGGTGTTCTTATGAAGTTTACAATTGGTTATAGAAGATGGAATACGATGTTTTTTGCAGTATGTTTTGTATTATTCTTAATCCCATGCATCAGCTTAGAGCTGTCCGGTGAGATGACCGGTATGGGACGCTGCTTCACAGGAGGCATGTTATTATTGTTACTGTACGGGCTGCTTCGCTCCTGTATCCGGTTCGAGATTACAGATACGACCATTACACGCAAGTGTCTCCTGTTTCCGGATAAAGCGGTTGCCCGCAAGGATATTGAGGAACTGTCTCCGGAATATCTGTCGGAGGTACTGGGAACTTACAGGGCTGTAAAGAGTTACACTGTTCACACCGAAAGCGGCAAGAAGTTCCGTATTCCTGCGCATGATCTTCACGCTGCCAACACAAGATACCTGGAGACTCTTTTTCGCGGCAGTCTTGCCCGGTAATCAATGAATCTTTTATACTTAAAAAGCTGTCGGGATATTACTTTCCCGGCAGCTTTTAATGTATTATGCTAATTTTGACTTTGCAGTTTCCGCAAGTGTGGCAAATCCGGCCGCATCATTCACTGCCATCTCTGCCAGCATCTTTCTGTTCATGTCAACATTCGCAAGCTTCAAGCCATGCATAAACTTGCTGTAGGACAAACCATTCATCCTTGCCGCTGCATTAATACGTGCAATCCACAACTGACGCATCTGACGTTTACGCTGCTTTCTTCCTGCGTAAGAAGATGTGAGAGCCCTCATAACGGACTGCTTTGCAACTCTGTACTGCTTAGAACGTGCCCCTCTGTATCCCTTTGCTAATTTTAAAACTCTGTTATGCTTCTTTTTAGCGTTCATTCCGCCTTTAATTCTTGCCATGTCTCGTTTCCTCCTTCAATACTTTGATCCAATATCTTACAGATATGGTAATACCTTCTTCATGTTCTTTACATTTGTCTCGTCGGTAATGATTGATTTTCTAAGATTCCTCTTCCTCTTCGGAGACTTCTTAGTCAAGATATGGCTCTTGTACGCTTTATTTCTCTTTAACTTCCCTGTACCTGTCTTTTTGAAGCGCTTTGCAGCTGCTCTATTTGTCTTGATCTTTGGCATAATGAATTCCTCCTTAAAATTAGTAAATATATTTTTAACGTTTTTCAGTTAAAACCATACTCATGCTTCGCCCTTCTAACTTTGGCTGCTTCTCTACGACAGCAATATCTCCAAGCAATTCGGCGAAATCATCCAGGATATGCTTGCTCTGCTGCACATGTGCCATCTCACGGCCTCTGAAACGTAAGGTAATCTTCACTTTATTACCTTTACTGATAAATTTCTTAGCATTGTTGACCTTTGTATTCAGGTCGTTCGTATCAATATTGGGTGAAAGACGTACTTCCTTCACTTCAACGGTCTTCTGCTTCTTCTTCGCCTCTTTTTCTTTTCTTGCAAGCTCATATCTGTACTTACCGTAATCAATAATCTTGCATACCGGCGGCTGAGCCTTCGGAGCGATCTTCACAAGATCCAGTTCTGCTTCCTGAGCCAGTCTCATTGCCTCTTTGATCGGCATGATACCCTTCTGCTCGCCATCTTCTCCAATTACCCGCACTTCCTTGTCTCTGATCTGCCCGTTAATCATTAAATCGCTAATTGTCTTGCACCCCCATCATAAAAATATAAATAAAA
>ERZ808044.837-NODE-837-length-24277-cov-12.246157_pt1 | contig 24277 bp, 22 predicted proteins | sample MGYA00380195_ERZ808044 | MGnify/ENA primary metagenome ERZ808044 (study PRJEB31490, sample SAMN06133423) | mouse gut metagenome | isolation source: Z7_2 | host: mice | place: China: Chengdu | collected 2015-05 ...
CTGAACCATTGTGACAGGATCAGGAGCGAGCCTCATGTGCAGCCGGAAAACTACTGGATCAATACCAGCAGCAATGACGCGGTGAAGCGGTTTATTCAGGAATCGGCAAACGCGGCAACAAAACGGGAGATTGAGCGCTTGGTAGCAGGTGAGGCTATTACGAAGGAGATTCATCAGGAACTCACATATCCAGAGGTTTACCAGACGATAGACAATATCTGGAGCCTGCTTTTTACCACCGGTTATCTGACCCGGAGGGGAAAAGCAGAGGGAAGGCAGATGAAACTGGCAATCCCCAATCTGGAGATCCGGGATATTTATGTGACACAGATTATGGATTTTTTTAAAGAGAACGTCCGGGAAGATGGAGAAAGGCTAAATCGTTTTTGTCATGCCCTGCAAAATGAAGATCCGGAAAATGTAGAGAAGATTTTCGTAGAATATTTACGAAGAACTATCAGTATCCGGGATACAGCCATAAGGACGGAAATGAAAGAAAATTTTTATCATGGTATCCTTTTAGGAATCCTGGGTGTGAAGACCCGGTGGGGGCTCTCTTCTAACCGGGAAATGGGCGAAGGATATGCAGATATCCTTGTGGAACCGGATACGGGAGATATGGGGATTATCATAGAAGTGAAATATGCACACGACGGAGATCTGGACGCTGCCTGCAAGGAAGCATTAAGGCAGATTGAGTATACCAGATATGAAGATGATCTTGAAGATGACGGGGTAGAGAATATCCTGAAATACGGGATTGCATGTTATAAAAAGCGGTGCAGGGTCATGCTGGCACAAAAATAATAAATTAGATAAAAATGAGAGCCTTGAAGCAAATATGTTTCAGGGCTTTTTTCGTCTTATTTGAGGATATTGATTATCAGGGATACATTTTTGACAGAGAATGGGATACACAGCTTGGAAGAGATTGACTGGGATGTGCGGGTACGTTACGAACAATATTTGGAGAAAACGATAAATACGAGAATCCGCCCCTAGTATCTGAAAGGTTTAGATAAACTAAAGTTATTTGATCTTGAAAAGAGAAGTGATGGCATAAGGGCAGGCAGGATCCGGCTAAAGTATGAAGAAAAGAGAATTTATTTGGGATATCATCCGGATTATCAATTGGCAAAGGAATTTTATTATTGCAGGAATACCAAAGGGTTTATCTGGGATTTCTCCATTCATACATCTCAGAAGCTAAAATACCAGGTTTTTACGGTACTAAATTATGCATTGGAAAGCTCATCAGATCGTGAGTTGAGACGGGGATATCTCGCGCCTTTGCATTTTTTATATATGTATTGCATAGACAAAGGAATTTCGGATCTTACACGGTTAGAGCAGGATCAGATTGATGATTATGTAGGTAAAGCAAAAGAGGTGCCTCTTATAAACAACAGATATCACCAGATCGTGGATAAGGCACAGAGAATCCTTTTCGTACAGTCCAAGGACATAAACTGGGAAGCAAACGTATGGTATTTGGAGCGTTTTCAGTTTGATGCGTTCCGATATGATCCCACCAGGCCGGTAAAACGGCTCTCATTTCTGGATATATTGGACAAGGATAACCGCGAGTACCTGAAAATGTACATCAAATATCAGCTTGGGGTAACGAGCTGTTCTGTTCAAAACATTTGGGGTCGGGTATATATTACCAAAGCTTTCCTGCGGTTTTTGGATAAAGAGAAACTGAAAGTAGAGAAACTGACGGCAACAGAGATTGACCGGTATATGAGGCTGTTACAGGAAGAAGATGTTGAAATTATAACCTTTAATGATAAAGTGGCTGAGATTCACTGTTTTTTCAGATTCCTGACAGCAAGGGGATATTATAGCAAGGTTCCGTTTTACCCGGAATACTATATCAAGCGGGCAACGGTGCCGCATCATTACCGGTCTGTGCCGCAGAATACGGTGACGGAGATCTTTAAGAATTTAAAAGGGCTGCCGGAAGATATGCGGCTTATGTATCTGCATTTATGGTGCCTTGGATTACGGATTAATGAAGTATGTTCTATAAAACGGGAAGGATATTATCTGAAGGAAGGGGTTGCCTGGCTTCGGATTTACCAGCATAAGATGAAGATGGAAAAGGTAATCTCAATCCCAATGCTGCTGTACCAGAGTATGATGGTATACATAGAACGAAGAAAAATCGGGTTGGATTCCTATGTATTTCAAAACTCGAAAGGAGGCCCGTATTTATCAACACATTACTGGCATGAAATGGTGGACTGGTGTAATGAATTGGGAATCAAATGCGGAGATCATGTGTTCCAAACGCATGATTACCGGCATAGCGTAGCTACTGCATTGTATGAACATGGGGCTTCGATTCAGGCGATCCGGGAATTCCTTGGACATAAGCATGAAAATATGACGCGGCGGTATATCGACTGTATCCAGAGACATGTGGACCGTTCCAGTGAACAATATTATAAAGAGCAGAAAAGTTTGGTAAGTGAATGGAAAGAAAGAAGTGGAAAAGATGGAAACTAGGATTTACATAAAAGAGCTCCCCTGTTATCAAAGAAAAGGAAATGCTTCTGAAAAGAGTATCCGGGTTATGGAGCGGCATTTTTACAATTTAGAGCTTTTGGAAGCGGAGGGGCAGAAAAAGGAAATGGAAGCGTTCATTCGGAGCCGTGGAAACGAGCTGAGTATGACTACCGTAGATGCGGATATTATCCTTTATAATGTGGCCGCCAGGTTTATGAAAGAGAAATATCCTCTGCTGGACAGTTTCCGGGCAATACCGGAAGAGGTTCTTGTTAAGAAATTTAAGGCATGGCTCTTAGACCATGGATATCAGATCACACGGAAGCATTTTATGAAAAGTATGGGGAGAAATTTACAGGAGGAGGCAGGACCGGTAAAGTATTTGCGCCTTCTGCTTCAGTTCCTGGAGCCGGAGGATCAACGGCCGGAGTGGGAAAAAGATGTATGGAATCTGGAAAATCTGGGATTTGAGGTCAGACAGAACCCGATAGATATCATAAGGACGATAAAATTTACAGGAATCAGGCAGGAGGCAATCAAGGAAGAGGTAAAACGGGCATCTTATATCCGGATTAAATATTTATCCGTAGGTTCGCTCCAGGGGGAGATACGTGCGGTAAGACGGTTTTCAGAGTTCCTTGCAGAAAGGAATCCGGAAATCACAAGCTTGGGAGAGGTGGGGCGGTTAAATATTGAGGAATATTTGACCTACATCAATCTGGAAAGAGGGCAGGAAAGAAATCTAAAAACCGAGATGGCAAATTTAAAGGATATGCTGCAGCAGGTCGGGAAAGTGATTGACAAGCCCAAGTTAGGGAAATTGTTTATCAAGCAGGATATGCCGAAAGCGCCTGAAGTCGTATTCAAGACCTATTCCGATGAAGAAATAAAGCGGTTGAATTATTACATCGTCAATATGGAAGAACAGGTGGCACGTGCGCTGATCCTGCATCAAATGCTTGGAGGAAGGATTTCCGATACCCTTACCTTGCGCACAGACTGCTTATATGAGGGAAATGGCCACTATATCGTTCGGATGTATCAGGTAAAGACTTCCTATTATGAAAAACCAGTTCCGGATGATGTAGCCAAGTTGCTCCAGAAATCTATGGAATATACCTATGAAAGGTATGGGGAAACTGAATATATTTTTGTGAATGAATCGAATCCTTCCCTGCCGTTTCAATATTCCACGCTGAAACACCGCGTGTATGCGTTGATTCATGAAAATGACATCTGCAAGGATAACGGAGAGCGGATGGGCTTTGCCACACATTTATTCCGGCACTGCTATGGTATGAAGCTTGTGGAGCTGCATTTGGATGATGCGGCCATTGCACACTTATTAGGACACAGGGGAGTGAATACCGTTTATCGGTACCGACGGGCAAGCGGAAAGCTGATGGTAAAGGAAACGGAAGAACTGAGGAAGGCAATGGATGAGATATTGAGTGAAATTATTAAGGAGTGGGATGGATATGAGCAAGTATTCCAAAATGGTTGAATCGAACCAGAAAGCAAGTAAGGAAAAAATTGGCTGTGCAATCCGGACGATTAAAGAAATGATGGAGAAGGAAGAGCAGCTCTTGGTCTGTGATCTGGTCCGGAAAACAGGACTGTCGAGGGCATTCTTTTATAAGAATCCGACGGTAAGTAAATACTTGAATGAAGCGAGGAAACAGCAGGAGGGCAAAGTGTTCCATCAAAAGAAGAAAGTGATTTTGGACTATGCGTTGGAACGGCAGAATGAGTTGATTAAGATAGAGTATGAAAAATTTCAAAAGGAAAATAAGGATTTGAAAGCAGAAAACGAAAAATTGAAAAAAGCGCTTAAAAAGAAAGAAGTAGCATTTATTAAAGGATTGTAGAAAATGTAAAACAGATGGGATTTTCAAAAATACAAGGGAATCCTATCTGATTTTTTGTTTTAGTAAAGAGAAGTTGAATTTAAGGCATAATTATTTCTTGCTATTTTTTGCTTCCTGAAAATGCTGTGATAGTGGTAAGGGCGTATCGTTTACTCATATGTACTTTAGTACCATTTATTAAAATGATATCAGTACAATTGATGGTTCTAATCTTATTTAGTGAAACGATGCAATTTTGGGCGCATTTGATAAAACCATAAGGAGATAATGATTTTAATTCATTACTTAATGTTCCATACTTATGATACGTGCCATGTTGGGTGTAAATAGTAATTTGATGTTCTCGTATTTCCATATAGTATATATCAGATATATTAATCCTTGATGTAGAAGTTCTGGTTCTGCAGATATATTCTTGTTGAGCATTAATATAAAGCTGTAATGCCTGTTTTAAGCCAGAGGTTCCATATTGCGCTAAAAAATTGGTAATAGTATCATTTAGTTTGGTATCAATTTGAGGTTTGCTTGGGTAAGTCATCTTTATCTTTTCCTATCTTTTATTTTCCCTTTCACTATATAAGACAATTTACTGGCAAAAAACTAACGCATATTTTTAGAAGAAATATTTTTATTTTCCGGATATGATGTTGAAAAGCTGTTATATGATGTGCGAATCTTGTTGAAAAATGATAAAGAATATATAATTAAAAAAATAGAAGTTGGGAGAGGCAAAGGGGATTTTGATGTCTATGATATCAAATTTGCATTTTTTCTGTATAAAATAGTTATTTTTTCGGTGTATTGTGGATCCTGAAGTCATATATGTGCAAATTTCGCTCAAACGGCGTAGTTTTTCCGAATTAGACGGCGTAACCATTCCGGTTCAATGGCGCAGTCATTTTGGGCGAACAACGTTGCCTCCTGATAAGGGGTTATCATGCTCGTGACAGCTCGTCTGAAGGGTTCACTTTGGCCACTTACGGTGCCCTTAACTGTCTATCAGGGACATGGATTAGATAGTCAAGAGACAACGCCATAAAATGAGCCGTTAAGATTGAAGTAGGTATACTGGTGCGGAATGAGTGCTCTATTTGAGTGGCTATATAAATATCATTTGTAATGGTGTAACCCTTTTTTCGAAGAAGTTCAAGAGCCTGTGCTTTTGTCAGAATTTTGGATTCATTGACAGGTCTGTGCTCTAAAAACCATCGGGGTTGTATGGCTCAAGTTTGCTTAGCATGTTCTAGATAGCGGTCAGGAGCATTTTGCGGACAGCGATGATGACTTTTTGTGTTGTGTCCCCAGTGGTGATTCTACAGTACTTCTTTTTAAATTTAGGCTGCTTTCTTTTTGGTTGCTCTGGCCGTTGCACGGGCAACGGCCAGTCTAGGAAACAAGATATATTTGGCTAGCCAATCAGACAGCTCCCTGAGATATTTGGAAAAGGAAGAGAAGCGAACTTGCTTATATTCAGTAAGTCTGTTTTGTGGACATCAAGATTACAACAGTTTTTGCGAAATATCTTAAACAAAAGAAAGATGCTTCCAGCAAAGTGTTTGTAAGGCTGGCAGGAACTAGCTGTCTGGCAAAATCGAGTCAACTTCGGAAGAGATAGGTTTGCGAGCCATTTGAGCTATTTATTGATGTCTTAACGGGCAATTGCCATCATATAAAAATGCGGGGTATCGCAATATAGCCCCGCCATTCACCTTCCTGGGTTCTGTAGTATGCCAGCATCCTGCAAGGTAAGTATAACAAAAAACAATAAGAAGAGGAAGTTTATCGGTTGCGGATTTCATAATTTCATCGGTGTCTTTTGCAGAAAGGCGGTTTATAAATATGAAACAATATAGATTATAATCATACTTGAAGTTATTAATTTGTTATGTTCAGAGGACATTTTTAGTCATGAGTAATTGATTATTTGTGAGGAAATACGTGGATAAAAATATGGAAATAATTGATTCATACGAAAAGATAAATCCTGTTCTGCGCAAGATTATGAAGACGGTATTTAATTCACGCAGAAATTTTCCGGTCGAATATCTTTCTAGCCTTCGCAAAGAGATAGTTAATGATAAGCTGTCATGTCAGCTGTGGTTTATCAGTTCGGGATGTTCACATGATAACCATGGAGGCTGCACAATGTGCAACTATGGATACGGAAAAGGATTTCATTTTGAACAGAAGCAGATTTTTGGTTCTATTAAAGAAGATCTGAAAGAACTTGAGGGTAAAGTTGTTCAGGAACTTGTAATTGGCCCGACTGGCAGTTTTTTAGACAACAAAGAAGTACCAATAACATTACGCAGAGAGATATACACACTTTTATCAAGTGTAGATCTTGAGCATCTATGTTTTGAAACTAGATGTGATACGATCACATATGAAAAGCTTCATGAACTCAGAGAGTATGTGAAAACACCGTTAATTACCATTGAAGTCGGTTTAGAATGTACTAACGACTGGATTCTCAGAAATTGTGTAAACAAAGGACAGAGTCTTGCTGAAGTTAGGACCGTTGTTAATATGATTCACGAAATGGGTATGTGTGCAAGTGCGAATATTTCACTGGGAATTCCGTTTGTTAGCGAAAAAATGGGAATAGAATTGGCGGTGAAATCTGTAGAGGACGCAATCTACTGGGGATTCGATGAGGTCGTCATTTTCCCATACCATATTAAGCCTGGAACTTTACTAGAAGTACTAAATAAAAACCATCTGTACAAAACTGTTTCATTATGGTCGCTGATTGAAACTCTATACCAGATTCCTAGGTCACACTTAGAAAAATTAAGTATCTCGTGGTACAAAAATTACTATGGGGAAAGTTCACCGTTAATTATTAAATCGCCTACAACCTGTCCCGCTTGTGAGAAGGAAGTTATAGAATTGTTGGATAATTTTAAAAACAAACCGACAAGAGAGGTGGTTGAAAAACTATATGGTGTGGTTTGTGACTGCAAGTCAGTTTGGAACATGAGTATCAAATGCAGTGAAGGTGATTATTTGGAAAACTATATTAAAGTTTTTCAGAAAACCGCAGAAATATTCTACGTTGATCAGAATTTGGTAGAGAAAGAAGTTTCATACATGAGAGAAAGTTGGAAACTTTCGTGTGAATTTGAGTGTAAATAGAAGGGAGACATATTTTATGGAGTTAAACGAATCGGTTTCTCTTAACGCAGTTGAGAAGAAGCTATTGTCAGATAGATATGGAATTGGGAAATCCATAGAGGTTCAGAACAATGCTTTTCTTTGTAATGTGATGAAAAATATTCGTGCCAATAGAGAACTTATTTCTCCTGACAATGCATTTACATATTATGTATATGGAGATTTAGGATTGCTTTGGATCCAGACTCCGGCTTGTAGAAATAGCAAACATGGCAATTGTACGATTTGTAACTACTGGAACGGGAATCGAATTTCAGATGTGGTAGATAAGGTGATTGGTGCAGACATTTATTTTACTGATGAGAGTATATTGCTTGTGAATACATGTGGAAGTTGTCTGGATCCATATGAACTTGATTATCCAGAGCAGGAAAAATTATTGAAATGGCTTAATGGAGTGAAGCCAGAGGAGATTATCCTTGAAACTCATATCGATACGCTTGACAGAAATTCGATTTTAAGAGTACGGGAGTTGCTCCCTGATAAAAAAGTGTCATTTGAAATCGGGGTAGAATCAGTTTCCCCGGATGTGCTTTTTTACAGTATTAACAAGCCGTTTAGTGCAAATCGGGTGAAAGAAAAGGTGGAACTTATCCACAGTATTAACGCAACTTGTATCGCAAATGTGCTTATGGGGCCTCCATTTCTTACCAAGGAAGAGCAAATCGCGGATTCTGTGGCTACAATCAAGGCTTTGCTAGAGGTGGGAGTAGATAGGCTAGTTCTATTTCCGGTGAATATTAAGCCTTATACATTGCAGGATCTTTTATATAAAGAGGGAGTGTACCAGCAAACCAGAGCAGATATGCTTATAAAGGTTCTTGAACATATTCCGGAAGATGAACTGTATAAGGTGGATATTTCTTGGTATGGGGAACACGTCGAAAAGGACGTGATCAGTCCATATTATTGTCCGAAGTGTCAGACATCACTGAAATCATTAATCTTCGAGTTCGTTTTGGCTCGAACGACGGAAGATAGAAAAAGTATCTTACTAAAAATGTCTGAACAAGTATGTACCTGTAAGTGTGAAATAGGAGATTATTTCCAGATGTCGTATTATGAAAGACTTAAGACGGGATATGATCTTGTTCGTAAAAAGATACTACTATAAAAGACAATACTCAAAAGGTCATTTACAGTAAGTCTACTGCAACCAATTTCTTGTATGATAATCAGACATTAGAAAATCACATGAATGCCAAAGAGAGGAATAGTTATGGATAAAAAGAGAACTATCGAAATTCATCTTCATACAAATTATTCATGCAATTTATTTTGTAAGCACTGTTACAACAACAGCGGAAGCTGTAACAAGAGCAAGTTGCCCCAGGAATTTGTTCTGGATCTAATTAGAAAGGTCTGCAACAGATATAATGTTGAGATCCATCTGGAGGGCGGCGAAATCTTTTTATTACCTGAGCTGTTAGCTGCGATGAATACTCTGCCAGATGAGATCCTTAAGTGTATAACGATCACAACAAACGGAACTATTTGCTTGACAGATCCTGAGGTACTGGAAATGCTTTCCAGAATCGGAGCGTTACGTGTTTCCGTGGAAGGTCACACGAATGAGCAGCAGCGTGCGATCAGAAATATCGATCTTACACCGGTTCTTGATAATGCATGTTTTTATAAGGAGAATAACATTCCTGTCTGGCTGAGAGTAACACTTCATAAAAACAACTACGAGGCGTTTGTGAAGGAGACTCTTCCTGCACTGAATTCAGAAAGCTTTGAGAATATTCAGGTTTATGAATTCCAGAATGTCGGACGCGGCAATGATAATCATGTAGATTTTGAGATCGGAGCTTCTATCGGACATTTCTTAAAAAGCCTGGAAGAAAACCATTCCCTGTTAAAAGGAAACATAAGAATGTTGTTTCCTGAAAATCGTATTTCGGAAATTCTGGATAAGAAGGATGCATTACTTGAAAAGGGATATAAGGTTCAGGTTTTAGAGCCTAGAGCCGGTATAAGTATTCACGCAGATGGACAGGTTTATTTATGTGCATGGGAAAATGATCCTGAAAAATGCATCATGAATATCTGTGAAACTGGCGTTGATACTTTCCTTGAAAGAATCGAAACCATGGACTTAATGCACCAGTGCAGTCACTGTTCTGCGATTGGAATCGTGAAGAAGGATTAGATCATGTTAAAAGATATGCAAGAATACGGAATTGGAAACACTCCTCTGAGAGAACTTGAACCAATCAATGGGAATCGCATTTTTGTAAAGTTAGAAAGAGAAAATGCCCTTGGTAGCATTAAGGCAAGAACCGGTTACGGGATTATGGAGGAGTTACCTGAAGAGGCACAGAATAAGATAATCATCGAATCCACCTCGGGAAATCTTGGATTGGCTTTAGGTTTTTTTTGTAAGGAAACCGGACATGAATTCATGTGTCTGATTGATTCATCCATTGCCTCAGCGAAGCTTGAGAAGCTCAGAGCACATGGAATCAAATATGAGTTTGTTGCCAAGAGAGACGGCATGGATCTTCGCAGCTCAAGAATCTGCCGTGCACAGGAACTGATGGATTCCGGAAAGTACTATTGGGTAAACCAGTACGACAACAAAGCCGGCATCAATGTACACTACCTCACAACCGGTCCTGAAATTTGGGGTCAGCTGGATGGAACACTGACCGATATCGTATGTCCCATGGGCTCCTGCGGTACCATCTGTGGAATCAGCAAATTCATGAAGGAAAAGGACAGCGGAATTCAGGTTTGTGGCGTAGAGCCCTATGGTTCAACGATTTTCGGGGAAATTGATGCCCCCTACATCAATGTTGGTGCAGGTCTTGTGGGCAAACCCGGGAACCTGATACACAGCCAGGCAGAAGTGGATGTCCACATGACTATGACTGATGAAAAATCAATCGAATACGCTGAGAGATTATATAGCGAGTACGGTCTGGCAGTGGGGGTAACTTCAGGTATGTGTTATGCTGCCATCGATAGATATGCCCAGAACATAACCGGACATACAATTGTATTCATCGCACCTGACGGAAGAGAATCCTACGGCGAATACTTATATTGATTCAGCGGAGGGAATTCTATGGTGAATATTTACACTGATTCAGAGAATGGATATGACGGTATTGCAAATGAGTATGAGCGCTGGTGTACCGGAGATGACAATTATGAGCTTTCCTTAAAATTCTATTTGGAATATCTGGAGGCTCACAACGGTCCCTTTCTTGAACTTGGAATCGGCACCGGAAGAATTGCTTTAGAAGCTATCAAATTACATCCCAAACACATTGTCGGTGTAGATACCAGCGCAAATATGCTGAAAAAATGTGAAGAAAAATACAAAAAGCTTAAGGGGTATTCGGTCGTGGTCGGAACCCTGCAGCTTATTAAACAGAAGATTGAAAACATTGAATTCTGCGAAGAATTTGAGGTGGTTTATCTTCCCTTCCGCACAGTCGGGCACATCATGACGGATACCGAACTGGAGCAGGTGCTCAAAAAAGTTTACAATGCATTGCTGCCCGGCGGCAGCTTTGTACTTGACCATTATATTTTCCAGAAAGAATGGGCCGAAACGCATAACGATGTTGACATTCCGATGTATTCAGACCCCGAAAAAGGTATCACGATAACAGACCACTACCTCTATGATTTCGAACGCGAGGTGATGGATTGCAGCATCAAACTGAATGAAAGGGTTATTCAGACCTTCAACTTCAGATGGATTCATCCTGAGGTGATCGGACAGGCTGCGTTTCGTGCTGGATTTACAATTGACAAGGTATATGGCGATTTTGATAAAAGTGAATTCTCAAAGGATTCATTTGATCAGATATGGGTATTAAGAAAATGAATTATATCGGAAAGTCTCTCGATAGCTTTGATTATGCGTTTCGTGGCTTGCTTGAGGCAAGCGGAACCAGTTCTTTGCCTGAAATCAGTCTTGATTGCATGAGCTTTCGGGCCATGGCATTTTCCTTTACTGACAATATCGGAGAATGCTTTCGACCGGCGATTGAATGGAAGGAATACATGGAAAAACTCAGCTGCTATCTGGGAATCGGGGATGAACTTACCGTGGAAAGCTGTAAGGCATTTTCCATGGAGAAGTTTCCTGAAAACACCTGGGTGCTGCTAGGTGAATTTCCACACTGTTGGGGAATTGAAACTGTTCAGAATAAATTTTACAGTGGCTGTCCTGCTTATTATTTGTGCAGGAAGTATAATGAAACAGAGTACCTGATTTGCGATCCCCTTGCAATCCCTGTGCAGATTGTCACGAAAGATGACATCCGGGCAAAGATGGAAGCTGTCTGCGGATTTATCGCATATTTTAACTGGATACCAAAGTTTAATATCATCAATCCAAGGGATATGATCGCGGATGCGGTGGAGTGGAGAATTGAGAATCCCGGGATGTGGCTTGAAAACCAGGAGGCCTTGACAGAGAAGGCGCTTAAGATTAGGGGAAGTGGAAAATATGCACTCAGCTATGGACTTATGAATTATCAGATTCAGGTTAGTAAGGTAATCGAATTTGCCGGATCCGCAGGCTGCCTTGGGACGGCGGATCATCAGAAATTGTTGGACATGTTGTACCAGCTGACAGACATTCCGGAAACAAGCGGCTATTCTATTATTAGTGAACTTGATTCGGCTATATGGAAAAAACTGGCTGACTGGAAAGGGGGAAGTTAGAGATTTATGGAACATTTTAGCACTTTATCCGGAAAAGCAACCAAACTTGTGAAGCAGAATTTCCCCTGCTATCATTTTGATGCAGAAGTATTAATACGGAACATTCAGACTATGAGAGAACGGTTTGAGGGGAGGCCTGAAATTTGTTACTCCGTCAAAAGCAATCCCTTTATGGTAAAATATGCGGCCGAAGCTGCAGAGTGTGTTGAGGTTTGCTCTGCAGGGGAATTACAATTATGCGAAGAAGTTGGAATTGCACCTTCGAAAATTGTTGTTGGAGGAATCTACAAAAGTGATGAAGAACTGGATTACATTGCGAGGAAGCAATATCACAGAATTTCCGTTGAATCCTTAAGAGAATTGGATATATTAGCAAGGGCAGCAGCCAGATATATGGTTGTCCAGAAGGTTTTGTTAAGGTTATCAAGTGGGAATCAGTTTGGGATGAGGGAAGATGAATTGCTTGAGGCTGCGGATCATCCTGAGAGATATCCTTACATCAGATTCTGTGGAATTCATTATTACTCCGGTACGCAGAAAAAGAAATCATCGGATATTGAGAAAGATCTGAATTTTTTAAGACAGGTGGTTGAGAGACTCAGATTACCTAATCCGCAGATTGAATACGGACCTGGCATTGGTTTTCCGGCGTTAATGGAAGGATCTGACTGGTATAACAGTCTGTGTGAAGAAATTGAACAGTTTTTTGTTCCTTTTTGCAAAGAGTATTTCGTTACTATGGAAATGGGCAGAGCTGTCACTTCCGATATTGGATGCTACATCACAAAAATCGTCGATATCAGGGAACGGGAGAAGGATTTATTTTACATAGTGAATGGAGGAATTCATCATATCAGCTATTACGGTCAGGTGAATGGAAGATGTTGCCCTCATATCAGATATCTGGATGAAAAAAATACCGGGACTACGCAGGTTACAATTTGTGGCGAGTTGTGTACAGCCCATGATATTATTGCAAAAAAAGCCGTGATACCAACTGGCGAGATTGGGGATTTTCTCGTGTTTGAGAATGTGGGAGCATATTCCGTGACGGAAGCAAGAAGTCTGTTCTTATCACACCCTCTGCCTGCAGTACTGATCAGTAATCATGATCAGACTTATGCGGCAAGAGATCATAATGATACTTATAAAGTGAACATGTCAGGCAACTTTGACTGATAAAAACTTAAGGCCGGGAGAAGAAATTATGAACGAAGAAATTTATGAAAAAGTCATTGCATGTATCGAGGATGCATGTGAGATGGAGTTTACAGATATCACAGCTTCAAGTCGTTTAAGAGAAGATCTTCAGATGGATTCTTTAAAGATGATTATGTTTCAGATCAGATTGGAAGATGAATTCGCATTTTCATTTGATCCGATGGAGGAAATGGCAGATATTTTCTTTAGTGTAGAATCTGTATGTAAGTATATTGAGAATCGTTAAGTTCGGTTTATACCGGGAGGAAAAGCTTGAATAAAAGTAATGCTGTTCTTAAGAACGTAATGCAGAAAGTTTACAATGATAGAAAACCTCTTAAGAGAGAGAACATCTCACAGGTTCGCACGGAAACCGTGAATGATAGTGCTTTCTGTGAGATATGGTTTATGACAAAGGGCTGCACCCACGATGCAGAGGGTGGGTGCACAATGTGCAATTACGGAAAGGGGCACGATGTTGATGAAACTGCGGTGATTCATGAATTAGCCAAACAGATTGAGAATCTCCCTGAAAAGCTGCAGGAACTGATCGTAACCCCTTCCGGCAGTATGCTAGATGATGCAGAAGTTCCCGAGGCTATGCGCAAAAGGATTTTTGGACTGTTGGAACATACACAGTGCAAGGATTTCTACATTGAGACGAGGGCAGATTCTATTACACAGGAGAAGCTTGAGTCGCTGCGTGACTGCGTCAACGCGAAAAGATTTAACATTGAAATTGGCATAGAATGTTGTGATGACTGGATCATGCGTAACTGCATTAATAAGAAGATGACCTGTAAAGATCTACAGGATGCTATTGATATGATTCATGCTGCTGGAATGTATGTATACGCAAATATCGGAATCGGTATCCCGTTTATCACAGAACGTTGCAACATTGAATATGCGAAAAAATCCATCAGAAAAGCGTTTTCTATGGGCTGTGAGAAGGTTGTTTTATTCCCGTATCATGTAAAGCCCGGAACTCTTTTAGAGTGGCTGTGGAAACACGAATTATATTCCTGTTGTTCCCTGTGGGCAATTCCTGAAGTATTATTCGGTTTTACTGCGGATGAACTGGAAAGAATCCATATTTCCTGGTACAGGAATTATTACACAGATAAAAGTAAAATCGTGTCCTCTCCTGTTGTGGAAGCAGAGAATCTGGAACAGGTACTTTTGCTTTTGGATGAATACAAGAACCATCCGGGAATTGCTTCATTCACTCCGTTAATGGAATTTCAGAGTGAAGGCAGAAAACAGTGGACCATGAAGATGAAGGAACAGAGTACAGAAATCGAACTTGACCGGGTACGCAGAATTTATACATTACTTGCCGATGCTTTTAATATCAGCCAAGAAGAGTTTGAAGCAGAGTGGTATGTAATGGAAAACTCATTGGGCTGAGAACGTTTTGTTAATGTTTGGGAGGAATTATAGTGTTAAGACTAATCAATTATTTAGCTGATTCAAAAAGGGTACAGGAGGATGGAAGATTTGTCCATCCTTTCTACAGAGATACTTTTTCAACCCTTTATGGAATCGATGTGGAAGTACTTCCCGTGGAAGAGGATGTTTATCCAGATGCGAATCTGAAGATGCTTCTTCCGTTGATTAAAAGTACCGTAAAGGGATACGAGGATAGGGTCAGATTTTTCTATGATGTCAGAACAACTGAGGAATTTGGATATCCTGCTCCGGAGTATTTATTACTTCATGGCGCAGGACTTAAGCATGTTGCTCCCCTGGGGGTAAAGGGAATGAAAGCACTTGCATTTCCCCTCGCTTTACTACTGGCAGAACATGCGATGAAGGATGGAGACTATGCGTTGGTCTGCTGTGCACAGTTAAATACTCCGTTTGATGAGAGTGAGAAGTACGAAGCAGGCGTTCTTTTACTTGATAAGACTTCAGTGGTTGAAGAGCCTGAAGGTACTGATCATACCGTGATCCTGTCTTACAGCCACAACTTAAGCGAAGCGGAGTTTGCGGGTTACTTAAAGGAACATCCCGTGAAAACAGTTTGTTCTGATCCTGATGATTTTGGTACATTTTTTGCACAATTATCAGAACTTCCTGCGAAGGAGGAGATGATTTTTAGCTGGAATTCGGAAGGCCACCCGGGATATATTCATATCAGGAAAGGAATCATAGGATGAAAACACTTAATATGCTTAAGCCTGAATTATCCAGAATCACCGATTTTATCAGAGAGTATGTCTTGGAAGGGGAAAAGGTAATTGTCCCTGTTTCCGGAGGTTTGGATTCTGATGTTGTGGCAAGACTTTGTGTATGTGCACTTGGTAGGGAAAGAGTAAGACTGTTTGCTGTTCATCAGCAGCATATGGAACAGAAATATCTTGATAACGTGAATAATCTTGCAGCGGATCTGGAAGTTCCTCTTGCAGTTATTCCACTTGGCGACTTAAATGCCAGACTGATCAGTATGCTTAAGGAGGCTGACCCCGAAATTGGTTTCAATCCGGACAGTTTATTAGATCCTGCAAGAGCAAACTGTTCATTAAGAACTGCCATTTTCTCATCCTATCAGGATAAAGGCTACCTGGTTGCAGCAAACTCAAACCGCAGTGAGATCGAACTTGGTTTCTTTATGCCCTTTGGCGATAATCTTGGACATTTCAAGCCCATCTCACATTTATATAAGTCAGAGGTAAAGATTTTAGCAGGCTTAGTCGGATCCAGGGCAGAAGTCATCGTACAGAGTCCTTCCGCAGGTTTCTGGAAGAACGAAAACGACCTTGAGGACATTGCCTACTGGTTATATAACGGCGGACCAATCACCGGTTCAAGAACCTTCACTGAGGAAGATGATGTTAAGGTAGAAAAGATCAAAAACCTGCTTTCACAGAAACAGATTGACGAGTGCTTAGAGCAGTTTCACGTATGCAGTGATCTGGGTCAAATTTCCGGAAAAACAGATCTTCCCGTGGAAATCGTTGATGCACTTTACAAAACCGTACAGGCTTCCGCAAGGTTTAAGAGAAGAACCCTGCTTGCCGGATTAGAGAGGGTATAATGTTATATAAAAAACTGATTTCAGACAACCTTGCATGTAAAAAAGAAGTGATTTCTGCCAGTTCGGGCAAGTACACCTATGAGGATCTTCATAATAAGGCGATGGAGTTTCAGAAAATTTTGGAAAGTCATGGCGTTTCAAAGGGACAGTACGCAATGATCAGAAATTCCAACACGATTCACACGATCACTGCAATTCTGACCTGCATCCATATGCAGGTTTGTTTCGTGATCATCCCGGAGGATTGCGCAGAAAGCCAGCTTGATTATATTAGCCAAGAGGCTGCTCCCAGAGTTTTTCTGGAAACTCCTTCAGAGGAAAATGATGGAATCACCGATTTCCACTTCCTGGAATACGGGACACAGAAGGGTCTTGTGTATGTCATCTACACCTCAGGCTCTACCGGAAAACCGAAAGGGGTAATGGCTCCTGAACCTCAAGTGGAATTTTGCATTGAGGCGATTAACGAAAGACTGAAAAACGGTTCCCAGGATCGTATCTTATGCTGTCTTCCCTTATCCTTTGATTATGGCTTATATCAACTGTTTATGGCACTGGAATATCAGTCAACACTTGTCATTCCTGAGAAATATACGCTGTCAGAAATCCCTAGTATGTTAGTGAAGGAAGAAATCACCGCATTTCCTGCGATGCCTTCCCTGCTCGGGGGGCTTCTGTATTCTAGAATGCTTGAAAGAGTAAAACTGGCGAACCTTCGTTACATCACCTCTACTGGAGATAATTTCCCTGTGGAGATGATCAGACGCCTTATGCAGGTTTTACCCGATACCCGTATTATTCCTATGTATGGACAGACAGAATGCAAACGAGTATCCATCATGCCAGAGGGACACACAGATAAGATCATGGCAGGCTCCTGCGGACTTCCCCTTGTGGGAATCAGAGTATGGCTGGAGCATCCGGATGAAAACGGGGTAGGGGAACTAATCGTTTCAGGTCCAAATGTCATGAGTGGATACTTGAATGCAAAGAAAGTAACGGCAGAGTACTATTTTAATCATGAATCTTTCGGACGATGTTTACGGACTGGGGATCTGTTTTCTATAGATGAAGAAGGCTTTTTGTACTTCATATCCAGAAAAAAAAGAATCCTGAAGGTGTCCGGCTATCGTATTGGCTGTCTTGAATTGGAGGAATTGTTTGGAGGTGCACTTGCAGATCATTTTATTAAGGAACTGCGCATTGTTGGCGTTCCCGATCCGCTTTATGGTGAAAAAATCATGCTTTGCATTGCCACCGGGGAGTCTACAGAAATAATCAAAGCAGCAGTTTCCAGGGTAAATGAAGCACAGGACAGCTACCACAGAGTTTCAAAGATTTACTTAACAGAAAACGGATTTCCCAAAACCGCAAATGGGAAGATTGATGATAAACATTTGATTGAGGAGGCTTTCATCCATGGAACGATTACCGTATAACGGAACGTGGGTGACATGCGGATCCTATGCATTTTTGAACGGAAGCGGATTGTCTGCAGATTATCTGCTCCCGGTTGAAAACAGTACAGGTACATCCTGGGGGATGTCCAGCCTTGAGGCTGACTATGAATACACCCGAATACTTACACCCTTTCGGGAGTTTTCAAGTGGTATTGATGAAGTAGCTCCATTATGGGGAATTGAATTACGGCATATAGAATATAACTCCTCAGAGGAGCTTAGTCTGGAGGACTTTCCCGAAGAGGTAGCCGTTATTGCAGGTCCCGTTAACATGGAAAATCTAAGCTATCTTCCTTTATCAAGACAGTATAAGCTGGCAGACCATTTTATCGTAGTCAGAAGGGAGAAGGGGACTGAAAAGCTGCTGCTCACAGACTCAGAAGGAATCGTCGGCCGTTATGCGGATTTTAAATCCCTGAAGACTATGCTTTCCGTTCGGAAAATTCCGGAAGCCAAGGGAATGCTTCATCTACGAAAGATCATAGGGGTGAATGAGCCTGCATCTCAAACGGAGATCGCTGCATATACCATAAAAAAAGCAATGCGAAACCTTAAGGATGCAGAAAATGGCGGTCAGGGTTTTAAAGCTTTTTTACGGTGTCGTGACGCTATCAGAGAGACAAAGATCGTTAACTGCAGAAGCTCTTTAAATTACAATCTGGTTTATGTTATCCAGAGGCGTTTAATGGTGGAGCGGTTTCTTGATAGTTTAAAGGAGTCTGACCGGTTTTTGGCTGATAGTCTTCTATATGATGATCTTTCTTTGCAGATAGAACAGGTTGCAAGATGTCGGACGGCACTTATGAATGAGGACAAAGACGAAATCTGTGAGTATCTTGAAAAACTGTCTGACAGCGAAAAAGAATTTACTTATCATTGGGAGGAATATATCAAAGATGGTTGGTATTAAGAAGGTTGCATGTGTACTTGGTAAGAATCACAGAACAGTGGGGGATATTGCAAGGTTCTGTACAGAAGAAGTGCAGCAGAACATGAGAAAAATTGGTCTTGACCAGATCCCCACTGATAATAAAAAGATATTGTGGGATATGATCGGAGAGGCATATAATCAGATTAATGAAACACCGGATTGTATCCTAATCGGACACTCATTACCCTTTATCAGAGGCAATTCACAGCCTCTTCAGTTTGAAAAGGAGATTCCTGTTTACTTTTTCAGCGGACTTCCCTGTGCAATCCTTCATAAGACAGTTCAACTCGGAAAGGAATTGATTGAATCCGGAGTTTATAACAAAATTTTAGTAGTTGGTGCTGATAAGGCTTACTCTGACAGGGAAAGAGTATTCTTCGGAACCATCATGGGAGATGGCGTGGTTGCCTTGTTATTAACAGATGATGCTGAGAGTAATAAGCTTCTTGGAAGCTTCGTTTCAACCACTATCTTTGCTCCCAATGGCGAGAACTCCGAGCTTGAAGACATTGCGAAATTCAGAGAGAATAACGCATTGATGATGAGAAAAGCGATTCTTAACTGCATGAAGGAAGCAGACCTTGATGAAGTGGATTATTTTGTAACCCACACCTCAAACAGCACCTTCTGGGATGGAATGGCTAAATTATTACGCTGTTCCCGAGAAAAATTCTTAGACCAGAATATCCGCAACACCGGGCATATGAATTCCCATGACAGCTTTTACCATTACACCTACTGGTGTGAACAGGGCGTCATCAAACCGAGAGATGTAGTTATGTTAATAAACCCTGGATTTGGCGGAACACAGGGCTGTACATTAATTAAAAGATGAGCAGGAGGTAATTAAGATGAACAAAGATGTCATCCATATTGTTGGTGCCTGTCAGAATAATCTGAAGAACATTTCAATCGATATTCCGAAGCACAAATGGGTCACATTTACTGGCGTGTCAGGCTCAGGTAAATCAACCCTGGTATTTGACTTGATCTATGCACGTGCAGAGAAGGAATTTCTTGAATCTTTAAGCGCATATGCAAGAAGAAGTTTTCCCAAGGTCGGGGACGTTGACGTACAGGAGATGGACGGCTTATCCCCCTGTATCGTAATCGATCAGTCAAGCTTTCCGAATACACCAAGATCAACCGTCGGCACTTACACGGATATTTATACATATCTGCGATTATTATTCTCCCGTGCGGGAGACCAGGTGCTGTCCTCAGCAGATTTTTCATTTAACAATGCGCAGGGTGCCTGTCCTGTCTGCCATGGTCTGGGGGAGGCCTTAACTCCTGAAATCGACAAACTGCTTGATCGTTCCCTGTCATTAAATGAAGGTGCAATCAAACACAAGACCTGGAAGGTAAATTCTAGGTACTGGAACATTATCCGCGCAATTGGCTATTTTGATATGGACAAAAAGGTTGCGGATTTTACCGATGAAGAGATGGACATGTTATTAAACAGTGAGCCCTTTGTCTATCAGAACAATGAACCCGGACATGTACAGAGCTTTTCCTATGAAGGCATCGTAAGCCGTATGAAAAAACGCAAGTCTGACAGCAGAGGTTTATCTGCAGCAGAATATGATTCCCAGTTCTTCACAAAGGGAGTATGCCCAGAATGTGGTGGTGCAAGACTGAATAAGAGAGCTCTTTCTGTAAAAATTGGCGGAAAGTATACCATCGCAGATTGTGTCAACATGGAAGTAAAAGAGCTTTATGAGATGTTATCCACGCTTCATGGCCCTGTAGAAGACGTTCTTTGCCCAGTAATTATTAAGGCTATAAAGAACCTAATCAATGTAGGCATGGGATATATTTCCTTAAATCGTTCCGCATTTACCTTATCAGGCGGTGAAGCACAGAAGGTGAAGCTTGCAAAGGCGCTTGGCTGCTCATTAAGAGACATGATTTACATTTTGGATGAACCCACATCAGGACTTCATGCCCGCGATATCTACAAGATCCGCAATATTATCCGTAACTTGGTAGATAAGGGAAATACCGTTCTGGTAATCGAGCACAATTGCGAGATGATCAATTCATCCGATGTGGTAATCGATATGGGTCCCGGAGCGGGAAAGAATGGAGGAGAAATCCTCTTTAATGGATCCAGAGATGAACTGGAAATGTGTGCTGTTTCATTGACCGCAGGATATCTGAAAAAAGGAGGAACACCTGTCAAGATGCTATCCAGAAAGGCCAAAGGAAGTATTACATTAAAGGATATTAATTCCCATAATGTTCATCATCTTGATCTTAGCATTCCGAAGGGGATTTTCACCTGTATCACCGGTGTGTCAGGTGCTGGAAAGAGTACGGTACTAGAAGTGCTTGTGAAAGCAGTTCCTAAGGCAATCGTGGTTGACCAGGATGAAATCGGAACTACTAACAGGGGAAATGCCGTTACTTACACCAAGGCGTTTGATGAGATTAGACAGTACTTTAGTGATGCGACAGGCTATGATGCGGCAGATTTCTCATTTAACAGTAAAGGCAGTTGTCCTGCCTGCAATGGTGCGGGGTATACAGTGACAGATATGCATTTTATCGGAGATATCAAAACTCCCTGTGAAATCTGCAGCGGTAAACGCTATCGTCAGGAAATTCTCAATCTGAAGGTACGTGAAAAGAACATCTCCGATGTACTGGACATGACAGTTGCAGAAGCGATGGATTACTTCAGAAGACAGCCTAAAATTTACAGCAAACTGGAGATATTAGAGGTAGTAGGACTCGAATATCTCACCTTAGGACAGCCGTTATCAACGCTATCAGGTGGCGAATTGCAACGTCTGAAACTTGCTGACAAATTGAAGAACCGTGGTCAAATTTATATTTTTGATGAACCTACCCACGGATTACATTTTAAAGACACGGAAAGACTTATCGGCGTTATGAATAGGCTAGTAGACAATGGCAATACCGTAATCGTTGTAGAACACAATTTGGATGTTATTGCGCAGGCTGACTGGATTATCGACATGGGACCTGAAGGCGGTAAAGAAGGTGGAAAAATCATATACGAAGGTCCTACAGATAAAATCTTAACATGTGAAGAATCGTATACGGGACAATTCCTACAGAAAAGATAACTTATTAAGTTTCTTTGTAACTTAAATATATTTATGAAAGAGGGAACTGCTTTGTCCGGCAAAAATATTCCAATTCTAGTGATTGAAAATGTTTCAGGTTCGAGGGGTATAACTAATCAGCAGGCACTAAATAAACGTTATATCTCATCAAATGATATTGTTAAAGCGCTATCGAATGCTGATGTTGAGATGATTTATCATAGGTGGGCAGATAAATGGGCAGATAAATTTGAAGCTGATGTTATAGGCGCTTATATTACTCTTACAGCTTTAGAGCATACTAACTCTAGTAAATGGATACGGTTTATGGGGATTTATCTTTGCATGAGTATGTTTGAATTGCAACAAAAAATCAGTGCATTGAAATTTGGTAAAACTATAATTTCTAATACACATCCTTCGGGAAGAGATAGAAAAAGCAGTTAATAGAATTTTTTCCCCAGAAGGAAAACCCAGTTTATATAGAGATATAGATTATATTTTAGATGATTTATGGGAGTCTTTTTTAGTAACATTTAGAAGGATTACGCAAACTGCTTTAAAGCAATCTAGCACTACATCCGGTTAGAAATAATAGTTTACGTTTATAAGGATTTTTGTTATACTCCAATAAAAACGGTATTGGAGGACGCAGATATGCCACGTTACGTTGTTACCCTGACAGATGACGAAATACGGGAGCTCAAGGCACTGGTACAAAAAGGTGGGAAAGGTTACCGCATCAGGCATGCACAGATACTTTTGAAACTGGATCAGAGACCCGAAAACAAATCATGGACATATGACCGTATCAAAGATGCATATGGCGCTTCCCACAGTACGATTGCGGGCATTGCAAAACGGTTTGTCATGGACGGTATGGAAGCTGCCCTCAACAGAAAAAAGCAGAAGAATCGTCGTCGCAAAGTAACCGGGGATGTGGAAGCCCGGATCTGTGCCATTGCCTGCTCGGCTCCTCTGGAGGGCGCTTCGCATTGGACCATGCAGGCCATCGCTGACGAACTGATCCGTCTGGAAGTGGTCGATTATATTACCGACACTACAGTCTGCGAGGTGATGAAAAAAACGAGATCAAACCGTGGCTTGTAAAGAAATGGTGCATTCCGCAGGCAGACGCTGAATTTGTAGCAAAAATGGAGGATATTCTGGAAGTTTACCAGCGTCCGTATGCTCCCCTGAATCCGGTCGTCTGCATAGATGAAACAATAAGCGGCTGATAAAGGAGATCCGTATTCCCTGTGAACCCGGGCAGCATGAGAAGGTGGATTCCGTATATATCCGTAATGGTGTTGCGGATGTTTTTATGATCTCCGAACCTTTGGCAGGCAGACGGGAAACGATTGTACGGAAACCCGGACGGAGCTGGATTTTGCAGAGATTCTCAGGTATACTTCTGACATACTGTACCCAAGAACAGAAAAGATTGCTCTTGTTACAGATAATTTGAACACGCATTCACCGGCATATTTGTACAAAGCTTTTCCGCCGGAAGAAGCACGCAGGCTGGTAGAGCGTTTTGAATGGCATTATACTCCCAAACACGGTAGCTGGCTGGATATGGCTGAGATCGAGATTGGCGTCATGAGCCGCCAGACACTGGGCAAACCACTTCCAGATCTAGAAAACTTTAAACAGCAAGTTCATGCCTGGACTGTAAACAGGAATAAGGAACATGTAAAAATCAACTGGCAGTTTAAAGCTCCGGATGCAAGAATCAAACTGGCAAGGCTGTATTTGGCTATACTTTGAAAACTAACCGGATACAGTACTAGTACAAATACTGCTTATTTGTCATTTTCATTTTATTAAGAAAAAATTTATAAAGAGATTTAATTAAAGAATCAGGACGTTCATCCATCACCGGGGGCGCCTTTTTCTTTTATAATAATAATATTGTTTTTTATGGTGTATGGTAGCGATTGTATATAGAATTTTTTGTTTTTTACAGAAAAGGAGTAAGAGATTGCTTTTTATTTATAAAAGAAAGAATAATAAAAATAAGTTACGACCTAATGATACGAAAACTTTCTTTAAAAAATTGATTATAGATTATGTCGAAAAGGTACACTATGAACACTGTGTATTGTGTAGAAAGCTTGTTTTTTCAATACTTTTGAGATGTAGATACATATTATGGCCATCTCAGGTCTGCATCTCTCTTTTATCGGTATCTGCATCTATCAGCTTTTGCGGAGGATTACGGGGTCCTATCCGGTTGGAGGGGTATTTGTTCTGGCTGTCCTTTGGCGCAGTATTGGCGATCTTGACGGTGGTTCCAGCGCTGCAGGGGTGGATGGAAAGAATTT